>OOFX01000001.1_pt1 | contig 19218 bp, 17 predicted proteins | sample 1670331 | NCBI WGS metagenome assembly OOFX01 (sample SAMEA98144668, study PRJEB22522) | marine metagenome | biome: marine biome; feature: marine water body; material: sea ice | place: Arctic Ocean | collected 11-Sep-2015 | depth 0.9 m
GTGTGTGTATGTGTGTGTGTGTGTGTGTGCGTGTGTGTGTGTGTGTGTGTGTGTGTGTGTGTGTGTGTGTGTGTGTGTGTGTGTGTGTGTGTGTGCGCGTGTGTGTGTGTGTGAGTGTGTGTCTGCATGTGCATGTGTGTGTGTGTGTGTGTGTGTGTGTGTGTGTGTGTGGATGTGTCTGTGTGTCTGTGTGGGTGTTTTTTTGGCGAATTGAACCTCACTCCCGTCGGCTCCTCTTGGGCCCTGCAGCGGCTGCATCCGCAGCATCTGCAGCCCCCTTGGCCGCGACAGCCGCAGCCGCCCCAGCAACAGCAGCCTCCCTGGCCGCGACGGCCGCGGCCGCCCTAGCCACAGTGTGAGCCCCCGCAGTTGCAACGGCCGCAGCGGCTGCGGCCGCAGACTGCACCGCCGCTGCACCCGCAGCCGTCGCCGTCGTTGTGGCTGTCTCGGCCGCCGCTGTTGCCGCAGCCACCAAGGCCGCCGCCTCGACTGCATCCGCGTCCGAATCGGTCAGGGAGTCCGAACTGGACATTGTAGACCAAACTTGAGCCAGACACACTTCGCTCGCAAAGAAAGAATAATAAGTCTGTGGGTGTGTGTGTGTGTTTGAGCCTGTGTTTGTTGTTTTGGTTGTGTGTGAATGTGTGTTTGTGTATATGTATGTGTGTATGTATATGTATTTGTGTTTGTGTATCTGTATCTGTGAGTATGTGTTTGTATTTGTGTTTAGGGTTTTTGTGTGTGATTAGTGTGTGAGTGTGTGTGTATGTGAAAAAAGGAACACGGTGCCTCATCAAGGCTCCGGTTCGTCTTCCGTGTGCGGACGAGGCAGCCATCCACCACACACAAACAATCGGGGAGCTCCGGGTACTTCGCGTTTATTTTGCGAAGCTTCCGTGTTAGTGTGGTTACGACTTGTTCATCGCATAACCGGAGCACCTCGACTATGGATCGTGTGGGCATGCTTACTGAGCCAAAACGTCTGTGTGTGTGTTTGTGTGTGTGTGCGTATGTATTTGTGCAAGTGTGTTCCAAGAAAACTTTCCACGCACCCTCAAATTCAAACTTGTACTTTCCAAAAACATTGCAGCTGACCTAGGTGTCCACCAATACTCGTAGTACTCGAGATCCGGCCGCCACCCCTTGGAGAAAAACACATCAGTGCCACCTCAGCCATCCAAGGACACAATATTATTGGCAGGATCGCTCAGATTCACAGCGGGATCCGATCGATGATCACCACGATCACCTTTCTTACTGAACAGACACATTGCTTACCTTACTCATAAAAGATACTGCTTACCACGACGATGCAGCAACATATTAAGCACTGCACAATTGCCCCAATGCGATGGCATGCTGGGCCATACCCACACCTGCTGATGCCGGCTTCCGCTGTTTCCGGAATTGCCCTTACCAGTGCAGGCTCCCATCGGCAATATCTCCATTCGTGCCTCTACGGAAACCAGCCAGCTGCTGACACAAATGCAGACTGATCTGAATGGCTGCTTACAGAATGCCGGGCAATGTTAGCAACCGGGCCAACCAACGTAAGGATCTTACCATGTTCTTTCACACATGCCTGCAACTTATCTGAACACTTCATCTTTGTAACAACAACCAATGCAATAACGGGTAATGCTGGCAAATCACAACAAAAGCAATGCAACCCAGGGTGGTGCTGGCCTCACAGGCAGCTTGCCCCAAGGAGCGATGCCCAACGGCGTCCAACGGTGAGTTCTGCTGCCTGCGGATCACCCGCTTACAACACACTGCGGATCACTCATTCACGGTCGCTGTCATCCTCACTGTCACCAGCTGTCGCTTACATCACACACACTGCCATTGCATGCATCTGTCGCGGTCATCGCGACTGGCATTGTCAATGCTTAACATGTCCATGTTGTTGTCAGCACTGCATCCACATGCTGCTGCATGCGGATCACTCGCTTACAACACACTGCGGATCACTCATGCACTGTCGCTGCCATCCTCTCTGTCACCTGCTGCCGCTTACATCACACTGCCATGGCATGCATCTGTCGCGGTCATCACGTCTGGCATTGGCAATGCTTCATGTCCATGCTTTACCATGTCCATGCTTACCATGTCACTGCCTTGCACTGCAAAGATCGCACATGCTTACCATGCCCATGCTTACCATGTCCATGCTTACCATGTTACTGTCCTCTGCTGTCACCAACTGCCGCTTACATGGCACTGCCATGGTCATGCACATTTATCGCTCTGGCAACGAAGAAGATCCCAGACTCTACGCTCTGTCAGCAAAGAGAAAGGCACACGCAGTTGCTCCAAGATCCTTACTCAACGACATAGTCTCCGCAACAACAGAGCAAGGTCCAACCGGCACAACCGCAGCCTGAACCACTGCAACAACTGGAGCCTACCTTGGCAGCGTGAACAATGGAGCTGGATCCAATAAAAATCTAGTCCTCCAAAGCATTGCTTTGACCTTCGACGAGCGAGCCCCCAACACTAACCAACCCCACTTGTACTAGCCTTACAGAAAAAGAAGACCTAGCGCAAGTAAGTTAGTGCCGGAGGCTTTGGCCTGACAAACATCGGTGCAAGTCTCAGGAAGGCTATCTCCGTTTGGAACCGATCCCCCTTGTTCGTACCAGTGAATACCAAGATCGCATCTGTCTTACCATCCGAAACATTCGTCCAATTCATCTAATTCTGCCTGATGAGCAGCTGCAGCAACAACCTGCGCAACTGCAGCAACAACCGGCAAGGCCGCCGGCACAACCTGCGCACTTACCTTGACAACGTGAACAGTGGAGTTAGCTCCAAGAAAAGTTAATCCTCCAAGGTCTTGCTTTGACCTTCGACACGCCCCCAACACTAACAAATCCCACTTGTACCAGCCTCCTTTCTCGCATTGCAAAGCATTACAGAAAAAAAGGCTGGCATGCGTAAATTAATGCCCGGGGCCGTGGCCTGACGAAGATCGATGCACACCCCTTGATGATTAACCCCACTCGGAGCCGATCCCCCTTGTTTGTAGCGCCGATTACCGGATCCGAAGCAACCAACTCCTCTGCAACGGCAGAGGCCGAGTCACCAACTGAGCTTACCTCGACAGTATGAACAGAGAAGCTAGCCTCAAGACATGTTAGTCTCCCAAGGCCTGGCACTAGCCAAGCCCACTTGCACTAGCCTTATTTTCCGCATTGCTATGCATTACAGAAAAAAACGGCACCAGTAAGTTAGTGCCCCGGGGAGACTAACCGCACTTGAAGCTGATCCTCCCTTGTTTGTACTTCTTACCGGAACTGCAGGAGCAGCTGCAGCAGCAGCAGAACGCACAGCCGCAACAAGATCTCTTACCTCGTCAATATAAGCAATGGAGCTAGTCCCAAAAACAGTTAGTCCTCCGAAGCCATGCACTGACCTTTGACAAGCCCCCAACACTAACCAACTTCATTTGCACTGGTTTGTTCCGCAATGTTATACATTACAGAAAATTTCAATTGCACAAGTGGGTTAGTGTCGGCGGCCTTGGATTGACAAAAGTCTGTGCAAGCCCCCGGAAGACTATCTCCACTCGGAGCTGATCCCCATTGTTTGTACTGCTGATTACCTGGCCAGTTCTCCTGGGCCCAGCCATTGGGTTGCCCGACTGCAATACAGAGAGGTCGCTTACCAACCGTGCGTGCAGAGCCTCACACGCTCGCTGAACCTGCGTTACCAGCGCTGCATGCGCAGCGTACTGCGCGGTGGATGCGGTCGCCAGGTCGTGCTGCCCCTGCAGTTGATGGCTCTCCCAGATTGCTTCGAGAGCTCTTACCCGGACCTCGTGCTCGGAGACGAACTGCTGTATCGCTGCGTTCCGGGTTGAATCGTACCCCAAGTCTACAACCTCTGCGTAGAAACGATCCAAAGAGTCAGCAATGTCGTTCTGTAACTTACACTTACCTTCTCTCCACTCTGTCGCCTGAGCAAAATACCTGTTTGATCCTTCATACAGAGCAGTCTCGTGCCCAGCGGCAAAAAGACTGATGACAGTAGGAAAAAAATCGACAAACGTCGCAATGGTCTCCTCGATTTCACTGGGCGGATGAGTGTGTTGTGGATACGGAATCAGTGGACACCACTCCGGTGGTGCGAAATCCCAGCTGCTGAGAGCAAACGGTGGTGGCGGGTGCACGGGAGGAGGAGGCGGTGGCTCATCATCAGACTCGTCTCCGATGAAGAACTCCTGCGGTTGTTGCTGCTGGCTGCTGCTGCCGCTGCATGCTGCTGATGCTGCTGCTGATCCGGCTGCTGCTGCTGGCTGCTGCTGCTCTGGCTGCTCCATGGTGCTGCCAATCCAAGTGTCCATCTCCGACTGCCACTGTGACATCTGCGGCTCCGACTGCTGCTGCGGCCACTGTGTGCTGCTGTGACTGCTGCTGCTAGCTGCTGCTGCTGCTGCTGCTGCTCCGGCTGCTGCTGCTGGCTGCTGCTCCGGCTGCTGCTGCTGCTGCTGCTGCTCCGGATCCTGCTGCTCTGGTTGCTGCTGCTGACTGCTGCTGCCGCTGCATGCTGCTGATGCTGCTGCAACGGAGCGCTGGCGAGGCTTCCTGTCCAACTCCATGATCTGGAGATGCTGCTGCCAACTGCATGAGTGCTGAGTGCTGTGCTCTAACTGCTGCTGCTGAGTGCTGTGCCCTGGCTGCTGCTGCTGACTGCTGCTGCTGGCTGCTGCTGCTCCGGCTGCTGCTGCTGGCTGCTGCTGCTCTGGCTGCTCCAACTCCGACTGCCACTGTGACTTCTGCTGCTCCGACTGCTGCTGCGGCTCCTGTGGCTCCGGCTGCTGGCTGCTGTGCTGGTGCTGCTCCGGCTGCTGCTGCTGCTGCTGCTCCGGCTGCTGCTGCTCTGGTTGCTGCTGCTGACTGCTGCTGCCGCTGCATGCTGCTGATGCTGCTGCAACGGAGCACTGGCGAGGCTCCATGTCCAAATCCATGATCTGGAGATGCTGCCGCTGCATGCTCTGGATGCCGCTGCATAACTGCTGCTGCAGAGTGCTGTGCTCTTGCTGCTGCTGCTGATGCTGCTGGTAATTGTAGTAATATTCGAACCACTGCTGATTGCTGCTGCTAGCGGCTGCTGCTCCGGCTGCTGCTGCTGGCTGCTGCTGCTCTGGCTGCTCTGGCTGCTGCAGTTGCTGCCCCGTCTGCGCTTCCTGGCAACTTCTGTTACTGCTCTGGCTGCTGGTGGTGCTGCTTGCCGCCGACCATCTGGGCTGCTGCCGCTTTATCTGCACCTCCGACAGCTGCTCCGGCTGCTCCGACTGCTGCGGCTGCGGCTGCTCTGCCTGCTGCTGCTCCTCCTGCTCCGGCTGCTGCGGCTGCTCCGACTGCTGCTCCGACTGCTGCTCCCACTGCTGCGCCAACTGCTGCTCCGACTGCGGCTGGCGACTGCTGGTGCTGCTGTGGGAGCTTACCACTGCCGGCTCAAGTGCCACTGACTGCACCTGAAGCTCCTCGAGCCTTTCGTGCATGAGCCTTTGGAGGTAGTTGACCTCATCCTCCGAACTTGCACCGTCGATGGCCTCCTTGAAATCCTCGACGCTGTGGAGTTCAGCATGGAGGACGGCAAAGACGCCCGTTGGGTCGCCACCACTGCTGCTGCTGCTGCTCCTGCTGGTCGCGCTTGCCGCTCCTGCTGTCGCGGCTGGCGCCTGCTGCTGGCTGCTGCTGGCTGCTGCTGCTGCTGCTGCGCTTTCGATCGCAGTCTGCTGCACCTGCTGTGACACCAAGAACTGCTCAATGTCAGGATGAGCCTCTTGGAACTGCCGCAGTGGCGTGCTGCTGCTGCTGCTGCTGTTGGTGTGCTGCTGTGGCTGCTGTGGCTGCTGCTGTGTCGTGCTGCTGCTGCTGCTGGTGGTGTGCTGCTGTGGCTGCTGTGGTTGTGGCTGCTGCTGTGGCGGACTCTTTGGCGCCATTGTCCACTCCGGTTGCCAAGGCCACTCCTCATCTGCGGCTGCGGCTGCGGCTGCGGTCCACTCCGGTGCTGGTGGAGCCTTCACCGGAGGTGGAGCCTTGACCGGAGATGGAGGCTTGTACACCGGAGGTGGAGCCTTGACCGGGAGATGTGTTGCCCAACTGGGATGCCACGGGGCAGTCTTACCCAGTGTTACCCAAGACTTCACCGGCGCACTCACTACTGTTGCTGGTGGAGGCTTCACCGGCCGAGACCTGAGCGCCGGTGGAGGCTTCACCGGCACAATCACTTTTGCGGCTGCTGCTGCTGCTGTTGGCGTTGATGCTGCTGCTGCTGCATGTATGAGCTGGTACACCTGTTGTGAGTGGGTGAGCATTGGTGCTGCTGCTGCTGCTGCTGCTGGCATTGGCGCTGCTGCTGCTGCTGGCGCTGGCATTGGCGCTGCTGCTGCTGCTGCTGGCATTGCAGCTGTTGCTGGTGGGTGAGCTGGTGCTGCTGCATGTATTTTTGCTAATACACCTGAAGCGACTGCTGCTGACATCGGTGCTGTTGCTGGTGGTTCCTTAAACGGCACACCTGCTGCTTTTGCTGCTGCTGCTTCTGCTGATAATGGTGCTGCTTGTGCTGCTGCTGCTGCTCCTGCTTTTTTGGGTGGTGCTGTTGCTCCTAATGCTGCTGCTGATGTTTTTTTTGGTGGAGCTTTCCACGGCACACCTGCGGCTGGTGGTGCTGGTGCGCCTGGTGGTGCTGCGGCAACTGCTGCTGGTGTTGCGGCTGCTGCTGCTGCTGGTGCGCCTGGTGGTGCTGCGGCTGCTGCTGCTGTTGCTGGTGCGCCTGGTGGTGCTGCTGCTGTTGGTGCTGCGGCTGCTGCTGCTGCTGCTGTTGCTGTTGGTGGTGCGTCTGCTGCTGGTGTTGCGGCTGCTGCTGCTGCTGGTGCGCCTGGTGGTGCTGCTGCTGCTGCTGCTGTTGCTGTTGCTGCTGCTGCTTTTGCTGTCGATGCTGCTGTTGTTGTTGCTGCTGCTGCTGCTGCTGCTGCTGCCGCACCTGTTAATGCTAAATGCTGCTGCTGCTGCCGCGCCTGTGTTGCCAATGCTGCTGTCCAACCTTCATGTGTATATACTGCTGTTGCTGCCGACTGCGGTTGTGTTGTGGCTGCAGCTGGTGTTGCGGCTGCTGCTGCAGCTGGTGTTGGTTCTGCTGGATCAGCCGGCACAGCGGTCCTCCGCAGGCCGTGCCAACTCTCGTATCCTCGCCGACATCGCTGGATCATCTCGAACTCGGCCTGCTCCTCATCGTCAGCAGCTGCCGACTGCGGTTGTGTTGTGGTTGCTGCCGACTGCGGTTGTGTTGTGGCTGCAGCTGGTGCTGGTTCTGCTGGATCTGCTGCTTGTGTTGCTGCTGCTGCTTGCTGTGCTGCTGCAGGTTGTGTTGCTGCTGCTGCTGCTGCTGCTGCTGCTGCATCTTGTGCATTCGCAGCTCTTGCATGCTGTTGCACTGCCGCTGCTGCTGTCGCCTTTTGTGTTGATGCATGTACTGCCCACGATTGTGCTACTCCTGCCATCCCCGGTGCTGGCCCTGATGCTTCTGCTGCTGCTGTTGCCGCTGCCCACCGGTCTCTCTGTTGTTCATATTGTCGTGCCCGCTGCAGCGCATCACGTGCCCTGGCCTCCTGGTACACAAGATCATGTTTACCTGGTACTGCTGCTGCTGCAGCTGCTGCTGGTGGCATCAAGTAGACCATTGGTGTAAAAGGTGCTGCTGCTGCTGCTGGTGCTGGCACGTCTGGGGGTGGTGCTGCTGGTGCTGCGGCTGCTGCTGCTGCTGCCATACACGGTGCTGGCCCTTCTGCTGCTGCTGCTGCTGCTGCTGCTGCCCGCCGTGTGGCTTGTTGTTGAAATTGATCAGCCCGGAACAGCTCATTACGTGCCCTGGCCTCCTGGTACGCAGCATCATGTGCACCTGGTGCTGCTGCTGCTGCTGCTGCTGATGCTGATGCGCCTGAATCTGCAGCTGGTGCTGCAACTAGTGCTGCTATTGGTGCGCCTGGTGCTGCTGCCGCTGTTGCTGGTGCGGCTGCTGCTGCTGCTGCTGCTGCTGCAGGCACGTCTGGGGGTGGTGCTGCTGCTGGTGCTGCTGCTGCTGCTGCTGTTGCTGGTGCGGCTGCTGCTGCTGCTGCTGCTGCTGCTGCTTCTGGGTGGCACACGTGCAGGAGAATATGCTGCTGGACCCTTGGCGCCCTTACCGCCCTTGCCGCCGCCCTTCAGGCCGGGAAATGGTGGTACTCCAGCGTGTTCGAGAATCAATTGCAAATCCCCCGGCAAGGGGATGTGGTGGTGGTGTGCGTTCCACTGCCAGTAGTAATCCATAAACATGCCGGTGAAGTAAACATTGCCGCCATGCAGAAGGGGCCAGTCAGATTCCACTGTGGGCCACCTTGCAGAAGAGAACTGTCATCAACACCATGCATTTTGAACACGTGTTGTCATCAATTATCACCAGTCGACTTTACGATTGACATTCATTCATGGTAGTTGACCTATCGAGTGAGCAACTAAAGTTACGATCAAAGGTATTAATGCTTTTCATGTGGTGGATATTACATATTGATCATGGAAACACATTGGCTTCAGCGAATCGATTCCAAATCACATATGAAAACATTAAACATCAACAACTCATCATTTTGGAAATACCAAATTGACCTACCGACTGAGCAACCAACTTAAGTTACGATCAAACAGTGGCCTGATGTTTCAAACATTCAGTTAACGCTTTTCATGTTGTGAGCACATGGTGTAATGAATGATTGATGGTGGATATTTACACATGGGCTTCAGCGAATCGATTCCAAATCACATATGAACACATTTAACATCAACAACTCATTTGGAAATACCAAAAAGCTTTGAACACATGTTGGATGACACGACTCTCTGTCCTGTGATTTGTTCAATGTAAGTGTTTGATGTCAGAACCCTTAAGTTTCCTGGCCACGGCGGTTGCACAAGTTGCTGCAAGGAGTGCGCAAAGCCGCAGCCATCTTCCCGATCGCAGCCGTGCCCATGCATGTGCCACCAGCAGAGCTTGACAGGGCCCAGCCGCCATCGCTGCGCAGTGTCGTCGAAGAACGGAGGTGGCTTGCCGGCCATTGCCTGGCTTACCACCGAGCTTACCACCGAGCTTACTATTTGAGCAACAGAGGCAGCGTGTGAAGAATTGGGGGCTCTGGCTATGGCTGACCATAAATCAGGTCAAGCCCCTGCATTAAGTGTGAAGAATTGGAAGCTCTGGCTGGATTGGCTCTTGAAGACTGCAGGACCACGGATTTACTTGGTGGTAATGCTTACTGGGGCCTTCGGCTTACGGTGCTCAGAAGCCCTGGCCCTGAAAAGAGAAGACATCTGCCTCGGCGGCGATGTGCCGAAGGTAAGAATTACAGGTGAGACAACTGGTGCACGCAAATCACCCGGAGATGTTTACGTCCGTAAACAGCACATCAAGCTTATGCGGGACCACATGAATAATGGAATCACAGTCGAAAGACAACAGGGCCATAAGCATGGTAAGGGCAAGAAGAGACAGATATGTAAGAAGGACACATTTCATGTACCCTTGAGTGGCTACATCTTCAAAGCCCGTAAGAATTCAAAGGTTGGCCATCTTCATTACCATGCAGTCTACGACCACATCGTGAAGCAAGCTCCTAAGTTCTACAAGCACTTACGTGCCTCAGGTGAGGAATGAACACATAAATGATCATGATCATAATCAGTGTTTGCCAATTAAGTTAGTGGAATGATGTGATTCTAGAATGGATCCGCTCGAAGTCAAACATATCATTCCCCTAGGTTAATCAGCTTTCAACTTACATGATCATAATCAAATATGTCTTCATTTCAAGGTGTGAACGTCAGCGATGAAGTTGCCAGACTGCGTCCTCACAGCGGTCGAGCTACAGTCATCACTGAGTTGATGGGGGAAGGCTTGGTCACGGCAATGTCCATGAAATACGCCCGCCATGCCCCTGGATCCTTCAAGGTGCATCTTGGCTATTCCAGGTTAACCCTCATGGATGTGAAAATGGCTTGCGATAAGCTCAGTTCATCGCGTAAAAAGACTAAATGGAGTCAATGGGCAACTAAGGATCTGCTGGTGGCGCAGAAAGAGATCAATCGAGAGCTTACTGAGCGAATGTGATCGTGAAAGGTGCTGGCATGCTTACTGTACGAGTGTGATCGTTACCATCGATTATCGTCACGCAACAACAAGGTTGTGCTGGCCTCGCCATCGTCGGCTCCAAAAGGGCCAATGCCGCAGCTTACATCTCCTAGACAAGCAAACACCACAACAACTCCACCCTGCAAACCCTGCGATCGCTCCCTCTCTCACCTTCTCTTCTTGCTCTCTATTTATCCGGCCACCTCACAACATATGACTGCGTTGGTTGCGCCAACATCACAACCACCATCACCACCAACAACAACCAACAACACCAACACCACCAACACCTTCACCAACGCCACCACCACCACCACCACCTTGCAAACCTTTCTCACTCTCTGTTGATACCCTGTCTCTCTCACGCTCGCACTTTCTTCTCCCTTCACAGATTGTGGGCAACCAGAGACAAGTAATTGCCTTACACGTGTTGAACTGTATCGATGAACGCGACTGAAGATTTCCTGACCCCCGAGCTGATGCTCACCGTTTGCTCAGCACCGTGAAATTAAGTTTGTATGTATGTGTATGTATATGTGTATGTATGTATGTAGCTGTTTTCGAAATATCAAAGCACCCAGAAAATGCAGACTGTATCGTGCGCAACAATCAGCTTCGATATCACAACTCATGGTTTCCTCACCCGCGTGTATTCAAGCACTCAGAAAATATCCAAGCACTCAGAACATGCAGTGCCACTGGCGGTTCGCTTACCGCCGGGCTGCAGGAAGTTGAAAACCTAATGCTAAAACGTTTGCTCACCAACGGGCTAATCCCTGCATATGGTGAGCTTACTACCGAACTGATCGATGAACGTGACTGCAGATTTCCTGACCCGCGAACTGATGGCTTGCCCACCGTTCGCTCAGCACCGTGAAATTAAGTTTGTATGTATGTGTATGTATATGTGTATGTATGTATGTAGCTGTTTACGAAATATCAAAGCACCCAGAAAATGCAAACTGTATCGCACGCAACAATCACCTTCTATGTCACAACTCATGGTTTCCTCACCCGCGTGCCGGTTGTCTGCTTACCATCGGGCTGATCCCTTGCTCAACACTGTCACACTGTGTATGTATGTATGTAGCTGTTTATGAAATATCCAAGCACTCAGAAAAATGCAGTGCCACGGGCGGTTCACTTACCACCGGGCTGATCCCTACACCGGGCGCATCCCACAGATGGCTTGCTCAACACCGTCAAATTAAGATCTCATGTATGTGTATGTATGTATGTATGTAGTTGTTTACTAAATATGGAAGCACTCAGCACATGCAGTGCCACGGGCGGTTCGCTTACCATCGGGCTGATCCCTACATATGGTTTGCTTACCACCCAGCCAATCTACTCCAAGTTGATCTTCACATCAGGATTGACCATGGGATGGGAAAAACCTGCATGACCACCAGTGTGCTGAGTCCTGCAGAATTCACCGAATTTCAAAACGAATGGCCTCAAATTCATTTGTCCGGGTACACTGCTGCCGGTCAATGTAAACTCGGGGTTCATCGACTGGAGATCCGCAATGAGGGACTCGTTGTCACCGTACCACATCAAGTACATCATGAAGCAACAAGCTCCCGCGAAGCTGCGGCACAACCCCGTCTCACAGTAGAACACAATGTCGACAACAACATCTTCGTAAAGTGCTGCGTTCCGCTGGTTCTCCTGCACGCATTCGTAGAATTCATGCTCAACCTGGGACATTGAAATTTAAGATGCAACCCTACCAAATCAAACGGATCCAAAGCTTACCCTCCTTGCACGCCAATCCAGCAACCATCGTTGCACGTGTTGGATCCATTCGATTTAGACAACTTGCACCTTACCCAGCTCTGGCAATTCCCCACTCATCAATAATATGTTCATATCTACAATGGTGAAACATATGGACTTGTTGTTGATGAGTGATGGAAATGCTCACAGAGAGTTACACCGTCATACAGACGTCCCACATCTGACACAGATCGGCCTCCATGTGCATGTCGTTCATCTCGGCCTCCACCTCACCCAAGATCGAGCAGCTTACCTGGTGAACACCGATGAGACCAGAAAGCCATACCTCATCTGCCTCACATCTGACGATGACCGAGGAACCCTTGACCGCATCCGGCTGTTCCACAACTGTCTGTGAGCCCACCCACAGTGCTGGGCCGCTGTAGTCCAATATCTTAAGCAAGACAAAGTTCGTCAGCACTGCAAGGTCGTCGGCACGTACTTCTCCGACACCTTGCTCTTCTCCGTCTCCGTCGGCGCTCACTTCTCCGTCACCTTGCTCTTCTCCGTCACCTTGCTCTTCTCCGACACCTTGTTCTTCTCCGTCTCCGTCGGCATGGCCTTCATGTTCATCCCACATATCACCGTCTTCGGGTTCAACTGGGGCCTGGGCACACGGCTCAGCAAGCGGCTCTGAGGCCTGGGCGACACACCTCCTCTTCCCGGTGAGTTGGGCAAGCGCCGTTGCTGCAAGGACAGAATTCTGCTTACTACCGCTGCCGCTGAACTTCCTCTCCCATTCATGGTGTAGAAATGTGCAATCGCCCTCGCGGTCACACTTACCTTTGAAGAAGTGTTTGCACCATTGAGTCTTGTAGTTCCAATGGCATTCTTTGGCGTACTCAATCCCTTTTCGGATCGCCTGGCTTGCCATGGTGACGGTCAAGAAAGCTTGTGCCGAAACAGCTACGGAGACGTGTTGGATGAACTGTTATGTTTTATGTATGTCTGTCTGTGTGTGCCTGTGTCTGTCTGTGTGTGCCTGTGTGTGTCTGTGTGTATGTCCGTGTATGTATCTGTATGTGTGTGTGTGTATGTGTCTGTGTGTCTGTGTGTCTGTGTGTCTGTGAGTCTGTTTGTCTGTGAATATGTTTGTCTGTGTGTCTGGGTATCTGTTTGTCTGCGAAATTGTGTGTGTGTCTGGGTGTCTGTTTGTCTGAATGTCAATGTGTGTGTGTATGTGTGTGTGAGGCAATCGAAACAAATCTTGACTCGCTTACAGAAGAATCAATTCTCAACTTACGTTCAACGTGCACAAGCAATGCCATGCACGATGCAGAGCGCGATGCAGAGCTCCTGGGCTGGCAAGCGAGCCGCCAGCAACCATCCCGCAGCAAGCCGCCAGGACCGTCCCCGCTCCTGTGGCCAAGGTCTCTATCTCGCCCTCAACCCCTCTCCTCTCTCTATCTCTGGACAGGCTCCCCTCCCACAACGAATTGCCTCGCCAACTTTTTGCTTCCTCACTCACCTGCGAGTTCCAGCTTACCGAACCGTACAACTCAACTCACTGAGACGCAGGGACCCCATGGAGACAACAGACTACAAACGCCTACACGAATTCAAATAACAAAAGATAAAAACCAAAATCAGAAGGAAGTCAACCATGAGGCTCCCGTTCCACTCTGGTCTACTACACGCAAGCCATGAGACAAGCAATCCGCACACACTCTCAGCCTATTCACTCGCCAGACCTGATCATCTCAATGAGCACCCCTGGGTGTGGTGCGAAACCGTGCTCCTGGAAGTAGGAGAGGCACCTGAACCTTAACTTCACCGTGTTCTCGACAAGCCAAGCCGTGCTCAACTTCTGAACGGAGGAGTCAGCAAACAAACACGCGTACATCGTGAAGAGCTCCGGGGGAGCAACATAGCCAGCATCGCTCAAAACATCCTGCATCAACCGGTGAACCATGCGCTTACCGCCGGCCACGGCCAAGACTTGCTGCTTCTGGTCGGGAAAGTTTCCCAAAAAGTCCCTTACGGTGCAACCCTCGAGTTCCAACTTGTTGATCCCCGCTCGCCGCATGAGGTAGATCAACCCGCAACGAATGGCCCACACCCCTCGGTACGCACCGCTGCAACCAGGCATTCGAGGGGAGCCCAGCATGACCTTCTGCAAGCGGTCCAATGCCGTACGCCAATCGGTAATGGTCCTTGGAGGTTTCGTAGCGGCCAATGCTGTGTCGAACCTGATCATAGCTGATAGCTTTAGCTTGAGGATCTTACTCATGTCCTTCACCTGGTACCGACCTTCCATTCCGAATTTCAAGCATTTGTTTGCCGAGGTTTGTTTCTCGGCTGTGCCCTTTACACGGCGCAATAGCCCGAGACCCTTACTGGCAAACATCACGAAGGTGCCGTGGTGCATATTCTTCCGCCCGACATTGCGCACCAAAGCCTTGCTCAGGGCATGCCCCGACATTTTCTTCGATGCTGCCACGAGCCGGTTGTACAACTTGTCCTCCGCACACTTGCCGGCTCCCGCTGTCGAGCACTCGATCGCATCCCTGTGAGCAGGGAACTTACTGATGATGAAGGGAAATGCAACACCTGCCCCACCCTCAAACACACAATCCATTGTCTTGGCCTTGGCTTTCAGCATTAAGTGTGCGAAGTCAGCCGGGACCATGGGTGGATCAGCGGAGCGAACACCAGCAAAAACCTTCATCATTACGGCAAAGCGCTTACAAGTGTTTGTGCTCGTGGAACAAGCTCTCCTCTTCACGGACAGCTCCAATGCTTGGCGCTTACAGCCCAGAACCTTACACGCAATGTCAACTGCCTCCAACATATTGCTTGAACAGCCTGCATATTCAGTGCCGCCCGCCACCTGCACGACCCACACCTTCTTGCCACTATGCCACGTGACATGCTTGAACTTTTGCATGGGCACCGTGTCGTCGGGCTCTTTCACCTGAAGCTTCAACTCAGATCGGCTCTGACCCCAAGCCTTGGCCGCCAACCAAGCACACGTGTCCTGGTCAATGTGGGCGATGCTCTTGAAACCCCGGCGTACGGATTGCCACATCAAGCTGGACGAGTGGAAGTAAATGAACTTGTACTTACGCTCTGCTTGACTGGGCTGGCTCTCACTTACGCTGTGTAGCTCCAAAGTGGATCTGTGCAATTTCCAAGCTTTAGCAGCCGTGCATGCGGCCTGGTCCTGGTTCACATGGCAGATCGTTGGAAAACCACGGCGCACGGCTTGCCAGAGTCTCCGCGTCTTGTGGAAGTATAGATACTTATACTTACGAGCTTCATCTCGTTTCACCATCTCCTTACCTATCGGTACCAACGGCAGCTCTTGTACCCAAATGGCTGCAGCATTAAACTGTCAATTCAATCAGATGATGATAATAACCTCATGTCAACAAGTAAACTGAAAACTTACTTGTTGACTTCCGGGAGCACGCTGAGTAAGAGTGTAGTATTTGACTTAGGCAGTGGGTAGTGTTACTTGTTCATGTGTTGACCTAGACACCGGGTAGTGTTACATCGTTGACCTGGACACCGGGTATCTTTACTTGAGGAGGTACCCAGAGACAGGCAAAACAAGTAAGCATTACAGAGGATTCCTTACTTAATCGGGCCTTCGGAGCCCAAAAGCTTACTTCTCTTATGCCTCCCGCCTCGCTTCCCGGTTACCGTGCTTACCGGCCACCGTGCTCAGCGTCCGTTGCCCCACACACACACTCACACACTCACACTCACACACTCACACACGCACACACACACAACATTCATCGGGAGCCAACATCGGCAGCAATTTCGGCCAACATTCACACACACACACACTCACACACACCCTCACACACACACTCACACACACACATGCCTGCAACACATCTTCTACACCTCACAATGCCACGATTGTTAATTACCAACTATTTGCCCGTAGCCGTTGTGGCTCAAGTTTTGTCTTCCGTCTTCTGATCTCGTAAGCACAAGCGGATGACTTACATTCGGTCTCAGCGGATGGCAGCGTTGATGGCCGCGTTGATGGCTGCAGTCCAGATGAGTGTTGTTGAAGGTGGTGATCAGACGCACCCGAGTAATCTCATAAGTGAACTGAGGTTCTGGGTGATGACGATGGCATTAATCATTGCCATTTTCGTGTGTGGTATGTCGTTCGGCGGTTGGCTGACTTGGAGATACCTCCCTCTCAAGCGAGAAGCTGTCGTTGTCACAGCAACTGTCCAGACCCAAGCACCCATTGTTCTCGCAACTGATCCTGTTTTGGTAAGCTCTGTGCGAATCGAGGCTGAGCCAGTTCCTACGGCACTTTACGTAACACGTAATGGAACCCGCTTCCATGCGAGGCAGGATTGTTCTGGCTTGAGCAGGGCCAATGACATCAGCACAAAGACTGCGTGTCGGCTTTGTGTGTCTTAAGCCAAACGTTGTCCAACGCACACGTAAACATTTACGCACACACACACACACACACCCACACACACACCTTTTTCCTCCACACTTTTTCTTCACAGTCAGTCAAGCGGAAAGTTCTGGCAAGCACACGTAAACATTTACGCACACACACACACACCCACACACAGACACACACACACACCATTTTCCACCACACTTTTTCTTCACAGTCAGTCAAGCACAACTGCTGCAACTCCGAGCTGCAGCGCTGCAAAGAGCGCCAGCGCCAGCGACAGGTTAGAGGAGCGCTTTCTCCTTCGATGGGGAACGGCGGTGCAATCGTCATGTGACATCTGGTCCGCACCTCCGGCGGCCGAGGGACTTGCTCCCGCGGTCGCACTTGAGGTACCTCCTGCAGCTTTGGAACTTGCTCCCGCAGCCGCACGCTGTAGGTCTGCATGACCATCTCATCCACCTGAGAATACAACCAATGAATATTAAGAAACGACACCCACACGCACACACACACCCACACCCGATGTCTACAACCAAGCACATTTGATTCTGTGACTTATTGCCCACACATTTATTCAACCAACCATATACAATTATACAGCTTACTGTGCGAACACAACCACCACATTTATTCAACCAACCATATCCAATTGAACACACACACACAAACACACACACACACCCACCCACACACACACACACACACGCACACACACAATCTTTCTTGGGCGCCCCTCCGTCACCAGTTGCATCCGTAGCCGTATTGGCTCAAGTCGTATCAGATCAGCGCAGTTCATTCTTCCCCACGATGGCCATGGCCATAAACGCCACGCACACGCTCGTGGTCCTGTTCACCGAAACGGGGCGAGCTTTCACGGTCATCGTCAAGCCCACTGACACCATCCACACCGTGAAGAACAAGCTGTTCAAGCTCACGAAGATCCCCGCCGCTCTGACCCGCCTGGTGTTCGGGGGCGGGGAGGCCTACGATGGCGAGCGCCTTGACGACCTTGGCGTCGCACCGGGCATGGGGATGCAGGCCATCAGCCATGCCCCCCAGGTGCGCATCTTCAGCGCTGATCTCTCCACGCACATCGACGTGGAGACGAACGACACGGTGGCCGATGTGACGTCCGCCATCCTCGTGCGCAAGCCGAATGCAGCCGGCATCACCTTGCTGTGGCACGCCAATTAGGCTACGGACCACACACACATAGTAAGCATGCCGCTGATGCCCATGTGCCTCACTTACCGGCCACTGTTCTCTGCCCATCGCGCGAACTAAATTTGGCGAACACTCTGTGGAGACAAGGAGCTGCAGATCCAACATTCATCCAACATTCGTTCATGTTTTCAGCGTGTGAACCCTGGACAACATTAATAATGTTGGACGAATGTTGGATCAACCACTACGATAAGTTGTATACATATTTTTTCAAGAACATCCCAATTCAACGACCCCATTGAAAGATGATCCAATGTTGGATGAGTGTTTGGTGGCATAATCATTTATTTAGCTTAATAAAATTGCCATTCCCAACATACACAGCCACACACACACACGCACGCACGCACGCACACACACAACCACACACACACAAACTGACACACAGACACAGACACACACAGACACACAGACACACAGACACAAACACACACACACACACACACACAGACAGACACACACACACACGCACACTCACACAAACATGGTAAGCATGCCGCTGATGCCCGTGTGCCTCGCGTACCGGCCACTGTTCTTTGCCCGTTGCCGTCTAGTTCCCAATCGCTGTAATCGCGCGCTGTATATAATCTCTTGTCTAGCTTAACAAAATAGCCATTCCCATCATTAGTTATGCATGATACAAATGCTTATGGCATCCATTTTTTCGGCCACGATCTTGCGGATGTTTCCGCACTGGTGCAGAGGCCCGCGATCTTACTCCGATCCTTTGAGATGGCCCACAAATCGGTTGTTGCGTCTGGCATCCCTAAGCTGACAGACATACACCCACTCTCACACAGACACAGACAGAGACACAGACACAGACGCAAACACAGACGCAGACACAAACACAGACACAGACAGAGACACACAAACACGCACACACACACAGACACTCAGACACACAGACACACAGACATACCGACACACAGACACACAGACACACAGACCCCACACACATGAACTCTCCAAACGCACAGACACATTCACACTCCCAGACACACACAGACACACATACACACACATTGACACACAAACACTGACACACACAGACACTGACACACACACACTTTTTTCCTCCACTTTTTCTTCACACATCCGGTCATACAAATATTGTGCTCGAGCCACTCGATGATGAGGTCCATCGCGAACGGATGTCTTGCACACGGGTTCCGAGGTCCCCGGCGAACGGGTGTTTCCACACACGTTTGCCGTCAGATCTGCAATGAGATCTGCCAATAAAGTCTGCCTCGGATTTCCGACGTGTGTCTGGAACCTTTGCTCCAGCTCTTGCGGGATGCTCTCGCGCGTCTTGTTGCCGAAGCTGTCCACTGCAACAGCGATCGCGGGTCTCGTCAGCTCCTCGAAATCCAGCACGGGTTCCGACCACACGGAGACGAAGTACACCTGAGCACACAGATGCAGATGCACACACACGAACACCCACACACACACACGAACACCCACACGAACACACGAACACACACAGAATCACACAGAATCACACACACACACGCACACACACATAAACACACACACACACACACACAGACAAAGACACAAACACAAACACACAAAAAAAAACACAACAACAAAACACATCCAAACCACCCGACAAAGAGAAAAAAGAAGATCCACGAAGACACACACACACTAAAAAACAA
>OOFX01000002.1_pt1 | contig 16900 bp, 8 predicted proteins | sample 1670331 | NCBI WGS metagenome assembly OOFX01 (sample SAMEA98144668, study PRJEB22522) | marine metagenome | biome: marine biome; feature: marine water body; material: sea ice | place: Arctic Ocean | collected 11-Sep-2015 | depth 0.9 m
GGATGCCCTTCCAGGGGTCATCTTCATCCAGGTAGTTGTCCTGGAGCTCAAAGGTTCGGACAATGTTGCCAATTACTTGGTGAACTCTTTCCACAATAGCATTTGCTTGTGGGTTTCTTGTAGTGATAGGTTTCTTTGTTATACCATAGTCAGCTAACATGTCCTGAAAGTCATGTCCAATGAATTCAGTGCCTCTGTCAAAGGTGACTTGTGTAGGCCAAGGATATCTGGATAACCATTCTTGTTCTGCAATGTTTGCTACAGTGATTGATCTTTTGTCATCATACTGGTGTATTTCAAACCAGCCTGTAGCAGGATCTATCATAGTTACACACTTGCAAATTAGGTCCTTCTGGCCTTTTCTGCGAATTGTATAGGGTCCTATGAGATCTATGCACATTTTGTCCCATGGTTGGGCTTCTGCTTCCTTTTCTGGAAGGTGACCAAATTTCTTTGTGTGCCTTCTTTTGTTTTTCTGGCAAGAATCACAACTGGTCACAGAATTTGTGATCTGATTTCGCATTTTTGGCCACCAAAGGTGTTGTCCAATAGTTTCTTCAGTTCTATTGATGCCAGGATGTCCAAGGTAATCATGGTACCATTGAATTATGCGAGATTGTAGACTCTTTGGTACTACAATTTTTTCTTTGTAACAGATCAAGTCTCTGGTCTTACCTCCACCTGTAAAGGGTTTGATTTGGTATAGACTCTTGGTCTTTTTAACTTCTGCCAAAATTCTTTTGTCTTTTGATTGCTCTTTTCCAAGAAGCTCATATGACAATGGAAATGCTGTCTCTGGAAGATCCTCATCATCCAGGGCATAGTATTCTGAGCGAAGTGCTTCAGTAAAATGGGCTTCTTCCATAGGAGGACTCTGAATTTCTAATCTTGATAAGGCATCAGCTGCTTCATTTAGCTCGCCTTTGATGTACCTTAGATCAGGACTATACTCTTCAATGAAAAGTCTCCATCGCATGACGCGATCTGAATTGAAATTTTTGTAGGTTAAGTTTTCATGATCAGTGTGGACAATAAGTTGTTGGCCCAGTAAAATTGTTCGAAATTCTTTCAAAGTTTCGACAATTGATAGGAGTTCCCTTTCGGTAGTTGTATACCTTGACTGGGTTGGTGATAACTTTCTGGAATAGAAAGCTATTGGTTTTCCATCCTGTGAAATGCATGCACCAAGCTGGTATGCACTTGCATCTGTATGTATGTGAAAAGGTTTGTTGAAGTTTGGATATGCCAATATGGTTTCTCTTGCCATGATTCTTTTCATGGTGTCAAATCCATTTTGTTCAGCATCACTCCATTTCCATTTGACCTTTGCTGAAGTTAAAGCAGTCAGAGGTGCTAGGATTTCAGATCGTTTTTTCCACATATCGCGATAGTAGTTTACCAAACCAATGAAGGATCGTAACTGCTTGCGAGTTTTGGGAGGAGCTAGGTTAGTAATTGCTTCAACCTTTTTGCTTAAGGGCTTGACACCATTTTGGGTGATCCAATACCCTAGGTATTCAAGCTCTGTTCTTGCAAAGAAACTTTTGGTTGTGTTGACCTTAAGTCCTGCTTCATTGAGTCTGTTTAGAACTTTGTCTAGATCAGCTAGATGTTGGTCAAATGATCCTGTGCTGATTACCAGTAAATCATCAATGTAGGCTCTTGCATATTCCAAGCCTATCATTAATTCACTCATCTTTTCTTGAAAGATGTCAGGACTATTGCATAGTCCCATAGGTAATCTTAGGTATTCATATTTACCCCATGGTAAAACTACTGTACAATAGCTGGAAGCTTTTGGAGTTAGTCTGATATGATAATATCCCATGTTTAGGTCCAAAGAAGTAGCATATTGAAAACCTTTTAGCTTGTGCAATAACTCTTGTATCTTTGGGATTGGAAAAGGTTTTCTCCTTATTCTCTTGTTTAGTTCCCTCAAGTCCGCAATGGATCTTAAAGTTGAGTCAGGTTTAGTGACTGTAAACATTGGTGATGCCCATTCAGAACGGTTGATCTTGCGGAGTACTCCGTACCCGACAAGTCGTTCAATTTCTGCTTTGAGCTTGGCTTCTTGAGACTGAGGGACTGGATATGCCCTTGCGTGGTAAGGCTTTGTCTCAGTATCCTTGAGTTCAAGATCAATGGGTTCTGTTTTCCATTCCCCCAAAGTTCCATCAAAGAGTGGTTCAAACTTTGTGAGGAGCTTTTTAAGTCTTTCCCTTTCTGATTCTGTTAGATCCACACATTTTTCAACTATGGAATCAATGTCTTGTGGAGCATACTTAACATCAATGATTGATTGAATGCGAGCAGCATCAGTAGTCTCTGGATCATGCATGCTGTAGATTTCGTTTTCTAGAGCATCAATCTCAGAGGCTTGGAGTTGCGAAGGATCTCTCATAGGTACAATTGCTTGTTCCCATTTCATTTCTCCTGAACTAAATAATAAGTCTATTCCTAGTTCAGTGAGTAGATCTCTTCCTATGATCATATCATAGTTGTTGAGTCTTTTGTCAGAGTCATCAACATACATTGTCCAAGTTATGTCTTTACCTTGATGAAATTCAGGTAGTGTGAATTGACAATTTACTTTTCTAGTTGTCTTGAAGGTACCAGCTTTTGTGGTCCAATTAGTAGAAGTAGTACTAATCTTTTTGTATTTTCTTACAAAGGATTTGTTTACTAAGGTGCCGCCACAGCCAGAATCGAACAAGATTCGTGCCCTTTTGTGGTCTTTGCTTTTTCTGCCTCCTTTTCTGTTGAAAATCCATCCAAGAGTGATGGAGGACAAATGTTTTGCCTTGGCTTTCTTAGTTTTATGTCTTAGGTTGTCAGCAGTAGCATAGCATTCATTGGTATAATTTTTGTTTAATTTATCCTTATTTATGTTAGTTACTACTGGCTGATGTCAGTTGACCTCAGGGGTTTGTTCTGATTCACCTTCTTCATCCCTAGGTTTTCCTAGTTGCTGGATGGTGTCTTTGTAAGATTTCTCTTCAGGCGACTCATTCGACTCGTGGTCGGATGTCGTGTCGGATGTCACATCGGCTGTCATATCAATGGTAGCGTCTGTTTTTGTCCGTTTGGATTTGACTACGAGTTTCGTACGAGGTTTCACAGCGCGTTTGGTAGCGCGCTGCTTAGACAACTTCGACTGAAAGCTAGTAGAGTCCATCACGTGGATTTCCTCGTCCGAGGAGCTTTCACTACTGCTTGTGTCACTGGTAGCGACCTCGCGTTGCTTCCGTTTCTTAGCAGTGCGTTTAGCCTTTTTCTGCTTAGAGGTCTTCGCGCGTTCTTGCTGTAGAACTGCTGCGTACATCTCTAGGATCTTAGCCTTTTCCTTGGGCTTTCTCTTACTTAAGAGATTGATCTCGCGCCTAAATGACTTCTTGGTCAAAGGCGTTGAGTCAGTAGCTTTCCTAGCTCTGCTCTTAATTGTGTAACACGATTCTGTGTTATGAGTCGGGTTCTTGCCGTGCTCTGTACAGTAGAAAGTATCCTTTTTATCGGCATATTTCTCTTTGTACTTAGGAGAAGCCCCTTTCTTGTAGGGTTTTTCTTTCTGCTTGGGGAGAACCTTGGTAGGTTTGTGTGGCTCGTTACGCTCTAGGATCTCGCACTCAGTGATTAGACGTGCTTTCGTGAAACTAGTAGGAACGTAGCCATCTAAGTCGAACTTGGTTCGCCAGGTCTGCGGGATGGACCATTCTAACAATTCTACGATTTCCTCGTCACTAAACATATCCGAGGCAGTAGCGTTAGGAAATAGAGGGAGACTGTTATTCAGTCTTACCACCGCAGCTGCGGTCTTTCTGAACGAAAGCTCTCTGGGCTTTTTCATCCCACGTCTCATCCAGAGTTTCTGGTTGCTTAAGGCTCTAAATGGGAATACCGTCTCAGCTACGGCATGAAGCCCAGCAAGAACCCCGGCTGTAGTTAACGCGATATTCGTCACAACTCCTTCCGCATTCACGTAGGTGCTATGTTCGTCTATGTAGGCGTTGAATATCGTCAAACTCTCGCCACGTAGGATAGAGCGCACAGTGGCTAGCTGATCGGTAGGGCCGGTAACTGCATTCTGCGTCCAAATCTCCGTAAGTTTTCCTCGTAGGGTGATCCACTGTTCCACGGTTCCTTCGTTGAAGCGTCGTAGATACATCTTGTAGGTCGTAGGGCTAGCCGCGGTAGCGTTCGCTCGTTGCTTGAGCATGTAGCTGATGTTTTCCGTTGCTGGCGTAGTCTCCGGTACTTCTTCCACGAGGGTAAGCGAAGGGGTTAAGTACGACATCTTCTTTGGGATGGCTTCCATTCCGAGATATCCCAAATCGCCGGTACTCAACTGTCGTAGACGTAGGTACTCGCTCACTTGAATTTTCCTCAACAGCGTTGAAAGAAAATTTGGGTTAGTTTTTGTTGCAACAATGATGTTTCAATTACTCACACAGTGCTCTCGGCAACTTTGTGGTATAAATTTATAATGCACTATGCTGAAAGTAGGGTGAAGTGCTCGATGATAATAATTGTGAGCTTTTAGATTAGTTTGTAAAAGTGATAAAAAACAGGGCAGCTGAAGACTAGTCAGCACCAAATATCTGGTCAGAGATATTTGGAACCTGTGTGCAAGATCCAACTCCTGCCATTTTGGTCAGTTGAGTTAGATTGCTGGGGTATGTAGATATATCTGTGTAGATCTATGTAGACCATGAAATAAGTTCATTTAGCTCAGTTAGCTTTGAAACTTATATTTACTTAGCTATGTTAAAGTACTAACATGCTTGAAAAGTCTACTTAGACAAGCTAGACTTGTGACTGAATCCTCATGATTCAGTCCTTCCTTTTCTTCTTGGAAAGTCGCATATTGCACTCGCCCCCATGAATTGGGTCCGGTGTATCAATGTATGGTGTCAAGCGACGGATATTGATTGTGTCAGTGACGGCGCCAACTTGGAGACGAACGGTTCCATTCATGTTGACTTGCAATATCTCATGAGGTCCACTGTTTGGACCCTCATATTTGTTTTCCGTTCCCTTGCGCAGCATAACTTTATCATGAACATGATAGGTATGAGGGATACGTTTTTTATTTTCGTTTGTGTTATTCTTTTTGATCAAACGCTGTTTGCGAGCGCGGATATATTCCCAGTTCGCCGTATGTTCTACATTAAAAATCATATCTCTGCCAAAGACAAGTTGGCCAGGCGATTTTTGTAATGTGGTGTGATATGTGGCACGGACTGCAAAGGCAGTGGCGCTGAGGATGCCCTTCCAGGGGTCATCTTCATCCAGGTAGTTGTCCTGGAGCTCAAAGGTTCGGACAATGTTGCCAATTACTTGGTGAACTCTTTCCACAATAGCATTTGCTTGTGGGTTTCTTGTAGTGATTGGTTTCTTTGTTATACCATAGTCAGCTAACATGTCCTGAAAGTCATGTCCAATGAATTCAGTGCCTCTGTCAACATCTACAAGCGTGATTATGTCATTGTGACATGGCTCGGTCATTTTTTTGAAAGAATATGTCAATTAATGACATAGCTATGTGATTAATGACATAGCTATGTGAGAATCTCACATAAGCATTAGAGATTTCACATAGCTATGTGACTTTTGACATAATGAGTCACATTGCTCTGAGACATTATGACACGACTAGTCGTATCTTTCACATAGCTATGTCAACATTAAAGTGCTCTTTCATTTTGACATAGCTATGTGAGAATTTGACACGACTATGTGAGAATCTCACCTCACCATGTGATATTTCACATTGCTATGTCACTTTTGACATAGCACAACCTAGCAACCCACATGGCTATGTGAGAATTTTACACCAATAGTTCAAAGTATCTCATCACTATGTCAACAGTTAAACTGACTCCTTCACTTTGACATCAGTATGCAAAAATTTGAAAGAATAGGTAAGGTGGATAACAGAGCCAGGTGATAAAATTCACATAGTTAGGTAATACATTGGACTAGCATCAGCCACTGATTCAAACCACATAATTGGTTCCTACAGGGAATGGCCAGTAGCCGCACATCTTATTTGTTACACAACCGGTGCTCCTTTCATGTCATCGGCAAAGCGACCCACCGCCTCTGATGGTGGCACTGCTGTTGGTAAAAAGCCCTGTCTTCAGCATGCCTTTGTATGTCCCAATCCTCATTGTAACACAAGTTCGAAGTCTGTGAAAGGACTGCATATACACCTTGGTAAATCACCAACGTGCGCTCGGTTTTTGATGTTAAAAACTCGGAGTCGGACACAAACAGTGAGGCAGAAACCACCAACAGTGGAAGCCAATGAAGCATTGGCAGATGTCCCTTGGGATAATGACGATGACTCAATAGATGAAGAGTTGAACCAGGCGGACACAAGCAATGTTTTGGAGGAGAACCATGGCGCTGGAGGTCCCAATGACGGGGTAGGTGTATATTCTGACTCTGCCAACGATTCTGCTTTGAGATTTGGTATTCGTTTTACCACCGAACAGTATCATGAAACGAAGTTATTAAAAATTCTAAGTGATGCCAATGCCCCCCACTATCTATATAAAGATATTATCGAATGGGGACGTGCTGCAAATGGAGACAACTACCACTTTTACCCACAACGATCGACCAGGAAAGCACAAGTGAAATACCTTGAGACCTGGTTGCAGTGCCAGAAATCCCGACCACAACAAATCCCTACCACTCTTCCAGGACCTGTTTTCCAGGAAGTGCAAACAACCTGTTTCAATTTTTCACAGCAGTTGTATAACTTGGTCGCTGATCGTGCCTTGTTTGGCACGCTCCATAACTTGGATGTCAATATCAACGACCCTTTTGGTAAATATGTGCCTACCAACGGACTACTGTCAACTACTAATTCGGGTCAGTGGTACAACCAGGCCTACCATCACGAAGTTAAAGATCCTGCAACTGACTTCTTGATGCCCATAATTATGGCGTGTGATGAGACGAACCTGCGCAAAGGTGGAAAAGCTTCATCCTGGCCTCTGTTGTTTACCACCTCAATCTTGAACCAGAAAATGCGCAACCTTCCCATTGCCTGGCGGACACTGGGATACATCAACAATTTGTCTTATATCCAGTCTGCCGCTGAAGCCCAAACGCAAACTAAAGAGTTGAAAGCTGAACGTCTACATGCTATTTTCAAGACTATTCTGGCGTCTCTAATTGAAGCTCAGCAGTCAGGGGCACTTCATAATATCCCCCTACAGTTGGGAGGGATCACCAAGAAAGTCAATTTGAAGGTTCCCGTCATCTTTATCATTGGTGATTTGCAAGGGGGGGACAAGATTTGTTGTACCACTTGTGCATACTCGAACAAATTGAAGCGACTCTGCCGTAAATGCAATGTGCGAGGTGATCAATCTGGTGATCCATTAGTCCAGTGCCAAAAGATTAGCATGGTGAAAGTGATAGATTTGGTAAAGAACAATCGCCAGGATATCCTTGATGGATTCAATCAATACAACGTTTACAATGCTTGGTATGATGTCAGTTACGGAGGGTGCCGGTTTGGTATATTCAGTGCTGCATGTCCAATTGAGCCATTGCATTCTGTTGAAAATGGTATCATCATTGATTGTCTTTCCATACTTTACAAAGACGAAATGAATATAGGGCAAAAAGCAAAATTGGATATTATCGTTCGACGATTAACGCTTTTACCACGACAACGCTACGCCAGCTCTGGCACGGAACCTTGCATGCCTAGGTTACTATGGAAAGATGGTATTACTACCTTGGCGAATCTTCCTGCCAAGTACAAGGTTGGAATTTTGTTTACAATCGTGGTCGTTTCATTGCAGGAGGAGGGCAAAAAGTTGTTTGTGGAGGTTTTAGGTTCTGATAAAAGACTGAATGAAATGCGCCAAGTATTCCAAATGTTGTTATCGTACTGGGTATGGCTGAAACGTGATACCTACTGGAAACGGGGAGACAAAATTGCAAAAGAAAGAGCGCGCACTGCCATAAGGGTGATGTTGCAAGAACTTATTAGGCTTTGGCCACGCCTCCGAGGCCAGGGATGGGAGCTTGCCAAAATTCATGAACAACTTCATGTGCCAGATGACATCGAACGGAACGGTGCACCTCAAGGTTCTCATACCGGGCCCACCGAACACAACCACATCCGATTAGTCAAACGTCCTGCCAAAGGCACTCAACAACGAGCGGAGGTCCTTGACCAACAACTTGGTCAACGGGTTAGTGACGCTTATATTGTGGACATGGCATATCAACGTATGACAACCAGCTATGATTCGTTTCTTCCAGAAGCTGAAATACCGGTTCAAACCACCGGCGTTTCTCCACAAGCTACAAAGGCGAATATGATCATCAAACTACTCGACGAAGAACCATCCTATGTGATCCAAGGTCTTCAAAGCAATCATTTTGGCACTGAGTTTATACAGTTTTTGGTAGGTCACTATGGTGCCTTACCTGGTGTGTCCAAGTACGGGGTTGGGGTGGAATGTTTGCACCACCGTTTGTTTGTTAGCACCGAATATGTACGAGAGAAGACTATATTCCGCGGTGATGCCAACTATCGTCTACAAGGGCCATGGTATGACTGGGTAATGTTGAGGTGGGAACGCGAGGATAATCAACGCCATGCAGAGGATTTGGACTGTCAGGCCGCCTATGGCGATGACGACGACGTTGCCACTGGTCATTTGTATGCCCCTGGGAAAATCCTAGGATTTGTGTCCACATCCTCTATGGATCCCAATGTGATGGTAGTGGTGGCCACTTGTAATTTTTCTTACAGTCGGGGATCTGTGTTTTCAACGAACTGGCAGCAGTCCTATGTTTACCATGCCAACAATCGCAAAACACTTAACATCGAGCTGGTAGATACAAATGCAATAGTGCGTCACTGCCTTATGGTACCAAATGATGATAACGAATCTAGCTATCATGAGATTTGGAGTCAAGAACTTTGGGGTGATCAGTTCAATGACTGTTCGTGAATAGAATATATCTTTCCTACATGTAATTTGTTTAATATATATTATATATGTCCATCTGTGGATCACAATTGTGTCGTGCCAAACATATCAATCTCACCAGTTCACCGTGTCTACGTGCTGAAGTTTGTCCTTGGTTGCATTTCCTCGATTGAAGCGTAAACCAATATAGATGGAGGCCATACCCTTGTCACCACAGATCCAGTCCAAGCTTTCACGACACAATTTGAGGGCAAATTCTTGAGTAGAGTCAAAGACGATATCATCAATAACAACAACTGCATGATTGTATGCTCCATCGTTTCCCAACGGAAGAATGACGGTTGGGAACCTCGTCTTTATAGTAATCAAATCTTCAATTGATAGCTTCTTGATAGTACGTTTCTTGGCATTTCTTACATTGAAGATAGTACAATCACCAATGCACGGAAGAAATTGAAGCATTGCGTCCTTCAATTTCTTTATCGCAAGATCCCTAGTGAGGTTCTCGCACTGCGTGGCCTGATGACTGAATTTGACCGCTGCCTCTGTTTCTCCACAGTAGTCCAGACAAGAAGCCACTCCCAGAAGTAGGCAATGGTCGCGGTCTAACTGCTGGTAACGGATGGGAACTTTCGTCACCAACAAATTTGCTGGAGCCTTCTCATCGACAGGACGCGAGTTACCAACCGGCACTGGGAACCATTGGTTGGGTGAGAGCATAACCAGCTCCACAAAAATGGGACTAAAGTAGAAGCGAACCCAACTAGGAGCTATTTCCTTGGAAAGTATCTCATTGCCTCCCGTGGGATTCTTCACCATTCCACTGAAATGTTCTCGACTTGTAGGTCTTGTATAGAGGTTTTGCCTTGCCCCCACGATTCGGGTTCCTTTTGGATATTTCAACACAGGGGGGTGATACCTCAATTTGGAAATCTCAAGCACAGATTCGTTAAACCAATATGGTTCCTCCTCCACCTTGTCATCAACCTTATGTTCGAAGTTTTCGTTCAACTTCCTCAACAGTTCCTGCTCGTGTTGACGCTCCTTAGTCTTGCCCTTCTGGCGTTTGCCGTGGAGTAACTTTTTGTATATCTTTTTGTGTAAGCGGAGTGCGGCTTTTTCAGCAAATACCGTCTCATTTTCTTCTTTTGCTTGAGCCTCCATCCTTTTCTGTTGTTCGGCCAAACGCATTTCTTTAGCCTGCAAACGCTTCTGCAAACGCTCCTCTTTAGCCTGTTGTGCTAAAAGCTTAATTTCCGCTTTGCTCTTGTTCAAAGAGTGTGGTTCTTTTTTTTGGCGTCTCTCTGCATCAGCCTTCATTTTTTGCCTTGCAACACCGGTTATGTTTTGGAAGAAATGGTCAACATCCTTTTGACTTTTAAAACCACCTGGTTTAAGGGTGATGTTCAGGAGACTGTCGTCTTCCACTATTTTTTCTACAGGCGGCAGCGGAGGCTTTGTAGTCCCCTTGGCTTTGCCTGGACTATTCTTTTGCGTTGGAAGCAACGCCTTCCTGCGTGTGCTTGGGGGCGAGTTCTGATGAGCCATGGTAAGTTCTTCGAAGTGTTTTTTCTGGGCTGCCTTTTTCTTTGCAGGACCGTCTTCCTCGTTCAAACTCTTGTCGTCTAAACTATTAGCTGAGCCACCATCGTCATCCTCAGTCGTTGCCGCCCTAGCAACTGCATCCAAGGGGACCGTATCGACAATCCTGGACATAGGATCGTCATCCTTATCTTCTTCATTCGTTGGCGGTGGAGGGAACTCCTTCTCAGGTTCTACCTCAGTTGGAAGGAACTCCTCCTCAGTTGCAAATAGGTCCGCTAAGGATGCTGATTCCTTGGCTTCAGGACTGAGAGGTGGAGCAGCTGCTAAGGATGTTGATTCCTTGGCTTCAGGACTGAGAGGTGGAGCAGCTGCTAAGGATGTTGATTCCTTGGCTTCAGGATTGATTTTCGTCCTTGGAGACCTCCTCTCTGGTACTTCTGTCTTTTTATATTTTGGTATTTTCGCGACGGTTGCATCATCTTTCGCGACGGTTGCATCATCTGGTGGCAAATGTAAAATCCTTCTAGATTTCTTGGAAGGACTTTCTGGTTGGTCCCATTTTGCTTTCTTCCTTTTCTTCGGGGTTGTCTTCTCCCCTTCATCCTCCGTTACCGTTTCTTCACCCCGCTCTTTCTTCTTTCTACTCTTCCGCTTTTTCCTCCCTTTCTTAGGTGATGGAGGCTGCGGATCGTCATTTGGGTCATCGCCATTGGGGCCATCACCATTGGGGTCATCACCATTGGGGTCAGCGTTGTCACCTTCGTTGCCACGGGTTATATCTGGAGATTCGCCAACCTGACCACCGTCACCATTGCCTTCCTGAACAGGCTGGCCTTCGCCTCCTGATCGGCTTGTAGCGTCATTTCCAGCACCTTCGTCGCCACCATCTTCCGTTGCCTCGTAAGTGAGTCTGCGAGATACCGGAGTGGGAGAACGCAAGTCCAGAACAGGACCCGGGGATGTTAGTGATGGTGGTGGGGTCATCAAATCAAGTACCTCCCCTTTTTTCTTCATTAGGCTCATCAGATGAAGCCATAATTGACAGCGGCCACGTTCCATGATTGATTGATCGACAAAGTTTAGGGGTAAGTCATTCGCAATACATAGGGAGAGCATAATTGCAAAGAGACCACAGTCCCAGCCATTCCTTTGCCTTGGGTTGTCGTCACGAGTCTTGTACAAACACCAATCTGTTGAAATCAATTCTTGGCCTTCTGACTGCATGGAATCGTGTAGCCAGTGGTATATATTCATAAGCGCCATTACATCACCGCCTCCAAAGGAATCGAATTGTTGAATGATCTTCTTCTCCAAGAAAACACCGTAACAAACCCAGTGATCATGATTTTGGTTTTGGAACATCACCAGTGTGCTCATGTCACTAACCTTCTTTCCTTCAATCCTTTTCTTGACCCAGTTTCGTACGTTGTTATAGTCATAGCTGCCCTCAATATCACGGTTCGCATGACCCTCATTCATTAATTTTGTAAAGAAGAAGTGCGGCAGGAATGAAACGGACGGTTCCAAAGGATGTAATCTCAAAATGGACTGGATACTGGCCTGAATCACAGCGTCCGTGAGCCATTTTCCTGGTGAGAGAGAGAACAGGGATGATTGCGTCAAAATCTCGCCCTCTACCTTTCCCAGAGTCAAGTCGTCTTTGTCTTCGATATTCCTTTGTTCTTGTTCTTCGACCCAACTTCTGTATAAACTCCAATCACGCTCGGATGGGGTTTTTGAAAAAGGCACCAAAGGAAGACTCACCCCTATATGCTGAGAGGCGTAGGGAGACGAAAGTCCAGCAGGAGGGTCTTCATAACTTTCAATTACCCGTGGGTATGTAACGACGGACGACGGCACCATCAGCAGCTGATATCAACCAAAGCAAATCTTGGTGTCCAAGAGAACCGCAACGCTGGAGGTATGCCGCGAAAGAATTATCGACAAGCAATCTATCAGCGCCGACTAGGATTAGGTACAGGATATCCAGAACGCAGGAAAAGGGTACGAAATCTCGTTCCCTCCCGGCACTCTCGACCACTGAACCGGCACCCGGCTCAATCTTGGTCAGCAACAAGAGATCGTTACCACCAACAAAAGAAGCAATTAGAATGTCCTGGTGTAGAGAGGGTCGATGGACGTTGACTGGACGGTGACTGGACGTTGAGTGTAACTACAAAAATGAGCAGTAAATTAACTGAAAAAAGGGGAAATTCGTTAGTGTGTAATTAGGTAGTTTGGGGGTTACGATATTCGGGGGATTTTCTTACCTAGGCGGGCGTGCTACTCTGTCATATTCGTCCTTTTTTGGACGTTGGTTCCAGGTGGAGGGTGTTATGGATGTGGGTTTTTCAATTTTATGGCAAGAAAGTAGCAAAATAGAAAAGCAATTTTCGAATTTAATGTTCGATCGGTCGGCTTGCGCGCGTAGCTGAATTTCTACACAGATTGCTACGTGGGAAGGTGAAGGGGTGTTCTGATTCCTAGGGTTCTCAATTTTGAAAGAACAAATCGTCACATCCGGGTTCCTTTCTACAAGGAAAGGGGGAAAACCGCCGCACCGAGGGCCAACTTCGTGGTAGACGCCCAGTCTCGAAATCGGCAATAATGTAAGTTAAGTTGATACTAGATAGAGTACACCTACTACATGAATGATATCTAAATTATAACTCTAAATTATAACTATACAAATCTAATCGTAGAAGCGGACCTTGACGTAGGAGTCAGGTTTGGTGTCGTCCACTACAACCTGGACCCCACGTGCAGCCGCCTCCGCCCTTTCGGCTTGCACACGGTTGTAGACACGCTGTGCCGAAGCAGCCCTCTGGGCGCGCAGCTCTCCGGCCCTTTCGCGGCCCATCATGAGCTCCAGACGGGGTGCTAGGCCGCCCTGACCCTTCTGGAACACCTTGATATCGTAGGCTTTGATGCGATGGATGTCCACAAACTCCATATTTTTGTGACGAGTGAGATTTATTTTGTGAGCAATTACTAGCTCAAAACTACTAGTGTGGGCTAGCTATAACTCACCCAGTATGGCCAATACATGGAGTGAATCGAAGACGTCAGGGCAGTGGCCGCCGCACGGAGGATCAACATTGTGGTTAGTTGTTTAGAACCTGAGTCATAGCTTACATAGTAGTAGTATAATTAAAATAGATATAATTCTCAAAATTACAATCAATCTCTTGGAGTCTCGCAAACTGTAGAATTATCTCACTCTTGTACATAATATATTGTCAAAGTACACTTTGGGGGTCGGTTGGTAATTTGTTAATAATGAGGGTTGGTAGTGCCTAGGTGCTTAATAAGTTAGTAATATTTGACCATAGATGCATTTGAAAAGATAGCGCGGACTGACAACATCCTCTAGTACCTATAATAAATTTTAGATTTGAAGTAGGCCGGTTACAGGTAAACGTAAGTAGTAAAACCAATGACAAAGTTAACTTGAGTGCATTTTAAAATCATAATGTCATCTCAAAGGAAGCACGTAAAGAGTGCAACGATTAAGAATATCCCGCTTCCTTCGGTCACATCAGGAATAAGTACCGGTAGTGCTTCGGCTCCAGCATCTGTAGGTGGAAGTAGAAGTGCTTCCCTTTTTTCACCTCTCATCAAGTCTTCTGCTGCCTATACTGATGATCAAGAGGAAGATGACACGGACGCTAGTAGAAGCAAGCCAAGTCATGTGTGGTGTGGTAATCATGCACTGACGCCTGAATCAATGGGGGATCGGACCACGGTCAATTTAGTGGTAACCGCGGAAGTCTTTTCTAAAGTTAAGTTTGTTGACAGGGACACAGATTTGGCTTTCACTGAAGACAAAAAATCAATATGTCAATTTGTTATTTCACGTTGCAACCTGCACGCAGATATAATCATAACGGATTGGTGGAAGCAAGTTCAAAAGTATGTCGCGCAAACCATAACCAGACTGCGAAACGACCGTAACACTGCTATGAAGTGGGCGGTAGTAGGTAATTGCCATTCAATGTTGTAATATATACATCATCAAACATTGTCCCTTACATGATTGTTTTGTGTTATCGACAGATTGGTTTCGAACTACAAGTGTAGCCTCAACCAAGGGTAAAAACAAGGTAGTCACCAGGTCTCCTATCTTTTACATGAAGGATTTCCTGCAGGGGCGTAGCCATAATGAGGCCTACACGGTGTTTTTTGAACACTTTGTGCCTTGTGCATTAAAGAAGACGGAGTGGGAAAGGCGCATTGCAATGGCAGGAACTCACATCGAGTCAACAGATGACTTTTTATGTACAGTCAGCGATGAAGCGTTTGCCCTGCTACTGCTGGAAAACAGTTACGACCGCTGGTTTGATTTATTCAAGAGCAATGCGGGGGGACTTATGCAGCAGCGTGGAGTCAAACATCGGCGCTTTGAATCGGACGTCCCTACGCTGTATACAAGAGGTGGCATCAAGTACCATACGCACCAAAGTAGAGAGGGGGAAAGGCAGAAAGGGTGGAGTGATGATGGTATCATACGATTTAACGAGTTGTATGAAATGGTAAAACGGGATAGGACGGCTAACATCAACTTTGAGGCGAGCTGGTTGAACGCGCGAAAAGAAACACAGGCAAAGGAGGGTGCGGGAGTCTCCAAGCGCAAACGCACACGAGTAGCTGCAACATCGGAACTTTTTGCGGAGGATGAATGAAGAAGTGGTGAGATGCACGACCATAGGAACTAACAATGGTGAGGCATACCCTGCGCACCAATTGATTACATAGCTCTGCCTATTATATGACATGCTTCTCGGTTACCATTGACATTACTAGGTAAACTTTATAACATGCATCCTTATAAGCAACGACATAGCTCTTTATTATCATTTACATTGTTATGTCAAAATAATAACATAGCTCCTTCTTATGAATTGCATTACCATGTCACAATACTGACATGACACTTTCATCATTCACATCCAACGGTCAAAATTATGAAATAGCTCCTCTATTGTATTCACTTTACTAAGTCAGTAAAAAGACATTGCTAGGTCATTCTTTAACATGAGAGGTGATTTTTATTAACCTATTAGTCAAGAGTTTTCACATAGTTAGGTGAAATATTTGACATAGCTATGGGAGTTTTGACATAGCTCAGTGAGATTTGACATGCGCAGGTTATGCGCATCACAGAAGTGTAGCATTTGTTAAGTGAACAATATGACATAGCTATGTGAAAATAACACACGACTATGTCATTTTTTTCACATTGCGATGTCAAATATTTGACCGAACCATGTCACAATGACATAATCAGGCTTGTAGATGATTCCAAGAGAACTCAGAGAACTTACCTCATTGACTTGGCTGTTGCACTGTACGTGGCTTGGTGCGTCTTGTTGGCATGAATGTCACGCTTGCTCACATTTCCTTTCCATTCTATTCGAACAGATGTAAATGATTTGACTGGCAACCTCAATCCGATCTTTTGTGTTGTTTCATTTGTGTGGTCAATTTTTGTTCTGATTGCGATTCTGAAGTTGTGTGCAGCTGGTGCACTTCATGTTCTTAATGCGGACAAAGGGTCTTACAGAGCCATCAACTAGGATTATCTTTTTCTTAAGATTGTCTCGCTTGCTCACATTTCCTTGCCATGCTGTTCCATTGGAGCAAAATGATTTGACTAGTGACTTCGATCCAATCTTTTGTGATGGATCACTTTTGAAGTTTTTGAATTTTCGTGCTGATTGCTCTTCTGAAGATGTGTGCAGCTGCTGAACTGAATGTTTTTAATGCGAACAAGGGGATCTACAGTGCCATCAACTAGGATTATATTATAGAAAACCTTCATACTATATAACCGATAGCAATTGACTATTTCACTTTCTTGGTATCATTGCCAGGTACCGGTATGGCGTATTGGTAGGTTTGTGAGATGAAACCCGTACGGTAGCCTACTTTATGTCATTGAATCGACTGTTGCTCTGTACGTGGACTGGTGTGTCTTGTTGGCATGAATGTCACGCTTGCTCACATTTTCTTGCCGTTCTATTTGAACAGATGGTAATCAACTCATGGGTTCCATTCTGAGCAAACTCAGAGCACTGACATAGTTGACTAAGTTGTTTCTCAGTATGTGGATTGGTTTGTCTTGTTTGTATGAATGTCACGCTTGCTCGCCTTTCCTTGCCATTCTATTTGAACAGATTGAAATGATTTGACTGGTGACCTTGATCTAATATTTTGTGATGGTCCATTTTGTGGTCCAATTTTTGTTCGGATTGTGATTCTGAAGTTGTGTGCAGCTGCTGCACTTCATGTTCTTAATGCGGACAAGGGGTCTTACAGAGTCATCAACGAGGATTATATTATAGACAACCGCAATACTATATGATAACCAATAGTAATAGACTATTTCATTT
>OOFX01000003.1_pt1 | contig 16499 bp, 10 predicted proteins | sample 1670331 | NCBI WGS metagenome assembly OOFX01 (sample SAMEA98144668, study PRJEB22522) | marine metagenome | biome: marine biome; feature: marine water body; material: sea ice | place: Arctic Ocean | collected 11-Sep-2015 | depth 0.9 m
GGACCGTTTGGAGTCACTTTTGGGCCTCCTGGCGAGGACCGGGCCCAGAGAGCCCCAGATGGTTCCCAAAAGGCTGTTTGGAGTCACTGTTGACCTGATCATGCATTTTGATTGTGTTGGGTCCAATATTCGATTCCTGTGAAGTGCTTGTGATTTCAGTTCCTCCATCTTCGTTGTGTGTCTTGCCATTTGGTTCAATTTAGATCAGCGCCAGTTGAGCAGCGGTCTGCGTTGCGACCTGATCGCGGTTGCTCGTAGGAGGATCGATCCCTGCTGGGCTTTGTTGCTTGGTATTACTGTAGTGTAACGAGCAGTGTGATACATTGTCAGACGACATGTACAGTCACACGACAGGCGATCTCACCGAGGCTCGCATGCAGTTGGTGCCGACACGCTTTCCATCGCGTGTATGCCGTGCTTACACAGGTATGGAATCGACAACACTGTGTGCACGATTCCCTGCTGTAAGAGCAGAATTGGTGATGGAACCTCAAACCCGTACCTTCCATGACCGTCTGGGTCTCGATGTGCCACTTAACGCGTCTGTGCTGCCGCCTCCGACGGTCCGGACCATGCCGAGCACCAACGACTCTCATTCGTCGACTGAGGTCAGCTCTGTGCTGCGGCCTGATTCATTTCAGAGGTCTGAGTTTCTGTGGCCAGTGAAAACTCTCGCGGACAATTATCAATTGGTCGACTTGACTAGCTTGACGGATCATCTTCAATGGCATCACGAGAATCCAACAAGTTCGCTTCTTGAATCGAGCTGGATTGAAGTACCGGGACGTGGAGGCAGCTGGATCAGGCTTCGTGAGGTTGCAACGTGGGGAGGAGGACTGGTCTTCTTCCCTTGGGCCAACCATCGTCGATTGCAGTTTCAGGACAAGCTGGAGATGATCATGGAGTTTCGGAACTTCACAGTTACAGGAGAGCCTTGCACGATAATACTCAGGCCCGAAGATGGCTTGGTGTGGTGCCCAGCCAAGTACATATGGCCTGCGTGTGTGGTGTGCGGGAAGTTTCTCTTTCCTGAAGGGCCGCACAGGTGCTCGGAAAAGCATCTGAAGAAAACCAAGTCGTGGATTAATAATCTGCGCACTTTGCATGATGTGTACAGCATGCGGAGCTTTTTTGCGCGAGGATTTGTGCAGAAGAATCTGCACGGTCTGACAGATCGAGGGTGAGGTAACAATGATCGAAGATTCGGAAATTTCACCTGTGGTGACCTCCCTTTTTCAACAACACGGATCATGTATGCATCACCTGATGTGAGTAAACTTTGTCTAAACAAAAAAACATTTCAGTACACAGCGTTACACAGTTTGGCTTGCAGCAGTTGCTTGTACAGTTTGAATTGCAACATGCTTGTTCAGTTGAGCGGCACAAACGGTCTTCTTCCGAACTTCGTGCGAGTAGGTGAAATCCAAAAACAACATAAGGACATAAGGCAGGACTTCGATGAGAGCATGATCATCGAAGCGAGGAGTCGCAGCATTCATAAGAGAGTGATCATGAGGAGCAGAGCATTGGTTTACAGTACGGGCATGTTTCAACAACGCTGTGCATGACAGTTTCCATCAGGTGTGTCCGATATGGTATTCCGCCAATCACAGACATCAGTTTGTCTACCATGATTGGTCCCAGTTGTTTTGAGGTTGTCTCTTGTGAATTCGCATCGGCAACAATTTGAAAAGAATGTCGTCAAGATCTGCACCTCGTGATGCGGTCTGAAAGGAATGTTTAAGTTTTGAATCTGCAGGATGTTGAGCTCCTTGATGTTAGGATCATGCATGGCAGCGCGCATGATCTCGAGCATGTAACCAATACTTTTGGCTCAAATGTTTCATCAGTGATCTGGATCGCAAAATAGAGGATGAGTTCGAGGTCACGCTCTCCCGGTCTCGGGAGACAACTTGCATTGCTTCCAGGCTCTCGCGCTATGAGTTGCCCATGTGTGCCATGCCCATGGTGCATCCTGGAGCTGAGTCATGAAAGCAGCATCGAGGATGCGAAGGTCAAGGTACGGGAGCGGATGACGGCATGGGGTGAAACCGGTTGCAGTGCTTTCCAAGCTGCCGTGATGGTGTTTGCCTTCGAGTGGATCTTGAAGCATCATGAACAGCGGCCATACGGTCGAGTTCTGGCACTGGATGAGATTGCTGCCATAAGTGGCCGGGCGGTGAGACCATGCACTGAACAATTCCGGCATTTTGCTTTGACTATGGCCATTTGGGCTGACGCACCGCCTCCTCCTCCTCCTGGACTCGAAGGAGGCGGCTCTTCGTCCAGTTCGGGACCTTCGGCAGTGCCTGGCACATCAGCGGCATGGCTGGATGCACCACTTCGAAGCTCTGTTTGGAATGATCCTGGCCGCTCAGGCAATTCGGATGATGATTGGCAGGGGCAATTCGGGCCGGAAGTGCACCCTCACTTTCAGTGGCAGGCTGGAACTTCGAAGAAAGCATGGCGGTCTTTTGAAGAGCCTTGGCAGACACGATTGAGGGAGGCCTACAACAGTGATCAGAGGTCTTTCATGATCAAGTGGGAAGATGACGAGGTCCCTGATACTTTCGTCAACTTCGTGAACATGGACCAGGAGAACCAGGATACGTATTATCGGAGGAAGATCCGTATCAAGCCTCAGTGATGTTCACATGATGCCCCAATTGTGTTCGCTCGATGTGATAGTCAGCATCCAGGCACAGTTTTTTCAGTCCCTGTTTCAGATCTGCGCATTTGCTGCGGTCTCGTTTCTAGAATCCCAGCTTGCAGACTTCTTGGCAGACCGCTGCGGACAGGCAAGTGCGCGAAACATTGCTACCCGCATCGTCACTCAACATCTTTCGTTGTCTTTATCTTGTGTTCTTGTCTGCAGGTTCTATTGTCAAATCAATCTCTGTATGGATGCGAATGTTCTCAGATCATTGTCATGTTTCCCAGTTGTGCATGTGCGGAATTGATCTTCTCATAATAAGAAACATGTGTAGTGCATCCTCACCAAGAGGTGTTGAGCACTTGGCCAGTTCGAGGGTGCAACTGTGTTAGTTTTCAGTTTACACACGAGACCTTTAGATGTAGGATCAGGTTGCAGAGTCTGGCATCTCAGTTTGTCAATGTTCAAACATGTTTCCTTGTTTGGAATGTTCTGAGATCTTTTCTAATGTGTTGCATCTACCATTACGGCTCAAATTCGGAAGCAGTCCAACAGTTCAGCCTCACAGTAGAAAGGGTTGTCACGGCATGGAGCATGGAGTTGGCACTTTGATCTGGATGCAGCAGTATCTATCGAACATTGGCAATAATCTTCTGACAGCAAGGGACCAAGCGCATGTTCCGAGCACGCCGAGTCTCATCACCGCGGTGCTCATCTTTGCACTGTGTGGAAATGCTGCCTTGGCTGAGTACTACCTGATCTCGGTGGCTCGCCGCAATGGTCATCGTAATCAGTCTGTGCATGTGCCTCGTCTGGATCTGGCATTCATGCAGACTTTGCTGAATGTACCCCGTATCGGGCGATCCGTCTCGAGGGGCTTTCACAATCTGTCGAACAAGTATCGATTGCAGGCGGACAAGTTCTTGATGAACAGTTTGTTGGCAGACTATGTCATTCAGCAGAACCTCAAGGGTGTTGTCATCACTGCAGATACAGCTATCGCTCAGTACTTGAAATTGTGGTGCCACAGGCCTGTTGCAGAACAGACAAGAACTTGGCTCCTGAAGTTGACTCACAAAGTGAACACACGGAAGCGTTTCGGCAGATGTTTTCGGAGTGAGTGGGCTCTTCAATTCGGCGCGCTCAAAGTCAAGAAGGCTCTTGACGAAGAAGCTACGCGTCGCAAGGTCTGTCTGTTATTGCGTTGAGTTCATTCGTGAATTTGCAGATCAGCGCAAGCAGCAGCGGTCTCTCTCCCCCTTTGTCTTATCATCACGGCAACATGGAACGCGAATTCCGTATGGAACTTATCGTTACGACAGACACCAGGTTCTGATATTTTTGCGCTGGGCTCAATGGCTGTTTCGTTGTGGTCTCAGACACCTCAATCATGTTGTCATCAACATGGACGAGACCTCCGTGAGTGCCAGTCACGACACTGACAAAGGGTGGGTAGTAAATGCAGGCGTGAGGGCATCTTCGAATCTGACGACTGTTGCGAGTAGGTCTGGTGGGCCCGTCCTCAGCTGCACTCTTCTCGGTTGCATCTGTTCGGATTCTGCAGTGCAGCCACATCTTCCACAAGTGTTGTTGCCAAAAGCAAGAGGAGCAGGTGCGTTGCCACAATATGTCCTGGATCAGTTCTCTGCGTGCGGAGCCCCGCTTGAGTTTTGGCACGGCACGAACGGTTGGGTTGATTATGTCTCCATGAAACACTGGGCCACCAGACTTCGTTCCGTTGTGCAATCTTGCCACGGATTGCAGACGTGGATATTGTTGGTCCTCGATTGTGCGACGTGTCATCTGGACATCCGAACAATTCGTCACCTACGATCACTCGGCATCTTGGTACTGCTCATTCCCTCCAAACTCACTTACCTATTGCAGCCTTGTGATGTGGAAGTGTTCGGGATGTTCAAAGATACGTTGAGGAGAGCATCGCTTCTCAAGCGACTTCGGAATCATGATGGACTTGTCCCGTTCACAGATTGGCTTTCGAATGTCAGCAGCACTGTCCACGGCATCATTTCCAATGTCGATTGGTCGGAAACCTTTGCTCGTGTTGGTTTGGCTCGTGAGTATCAAGCTATGCGTAGTGACATTGCCTCTTATGTTGTGGACCAAGATATTGGTCCTCGGCTGCCTTCCGTTGCAGAGTTTGCTGAGCTCATCGGTCGTCCAGCACATTCGGAGCTGACCCAGTCCTTGTACAGAATGGTCTTGTCAGCACATGTGGAGCTTGCCGACAAGCTCCCTGGGGCTATGCCCAAGTCAGGTGCACAGATTGATTTGCCTGTATTGGCGCCCGCGCCGAGACGGCCGGCCCATTGGGCCCCGGCTCCTCACGCTGAGGTGACTCAAGCATTGCAGGAGTACCTTGCCCATAGTAATGGCAATCCGCAACCCGCCGGTGTTGTTTTTCGCGAAGCACGACATTTCGTGCGGCCAATCGGTGCGTAAGATCATGTCATCGGACCAGCGGCCGGAATCCGTCCTCGTGGTGGGTGAGTCAGTTGGTTGTGGTAGGGCTGTGCGAGTTCTCCATGTTGCACAGGATGACGGGATCGGCGTTGACCCGATTGGTTGGGTTTAGATGTACAGATGGTTGTTGCGCAGCGAGCATGGACACTGATAGTTCTTGCGTGCTTTTCAGTAGTTTAGAATTGGGACAAAGATCAGCGCCTCGAGCTGCGGTCTGTGTGTCGTTGCGTTTCAGTGTATAAAAGATTGATTGCGAACAATCATTCAGAGTGGACCTCTACTTTACGTATGTGTTGACTTGCAAGTGTCCTATCAAGCCTCAACCTAACAGTTTCATTGCAGATCAGGTTTCTTGAGTTACGGTCTCATGTCACACTGGCAACAATGAGTTCCACATCCTATTGATATGAAACAACATCTTTTGATGTTAGTATCCATCTACAGACCTTTGTTCATTCAGATACATTCATTTGTTGCAAGTTGCTGATGAGTACGGTGTTGGAGGCGTTTGTTTCTCCACTCAACAGGCATTGTCGAGTTCTTGATTGATAATTAAACTGCGATGCTTTGTTTTCAGTTTCACTCTATCTGAAAGCGTTCCAGAATGTGAGGTCGGGTGTCTTGGGTAGCTCGTCTTGTTGTGTTTGTGCACGATGGTGACATCCCTTGGAGGTGACTGTGCTTCAGCTTCTGTGTTCATGCATGACAACTTCTCAAGACTTTTTGTAAACTTGCTTGGTCCTTCTAGCCGAATGTCTTCTCAACCACCGACCGGGCCGAGTGCTTCGCCTGGTGGGCGGACGGCTGCGTGGAAGATGGACGAGCCACAACCTAAGCGGCAAGGCCAGAAACGACCGAAACGGCCTCGCATCGACATTGACGAGCAGATCGAAGAGGCGAACAGATTGGCCGCATTGTTGAAGAAGGTACAGCAATCCGCCAAGAACATCAAGAAGGCTGGGCAGCGCACGAAGAAGCGGTTGCTTGCCAAAGCGGGACGTCTGTCCGGCGATGATTTGGAACGCATCTCCGTGATCAAACGGTGCGGGCTCATCGTGGATCCACGTACTGCAAACGGCGGATCTGACGAATCAAAGGTTCCACCCTCGTTCCAGGTTGCGAAAGACACAACCCGAGGAACGGTCACGGATCAGCTCGTTCGCATTTTCGACGGCATTGTCACAACAGACCGATCTGCAGCTGGTGTCGTGCCGCAAGCATCCAGCGCACAGACAGCGGGACTGGCACAGTCTTCGGCCCCGTCCCCGACATTGTCCGGTGTGTTGCGTCTTGCAGCCAAGGCCAGGGTTGGCTCCGCTTCGACTTGCGAGGACAAGAGCATGCGTGAGCAGGCCAGTGTAGTTGTTGATGAAGTGCACATGGGCCAGGTCAATGGCCATGAGGAAGGTGCTGAGCTCGAGGAGGACTTCGACAGTGTTGCGGACGAGTCCCCTGAGATGTGCAACCCTTGAATTCCTTTTCGCAATTTCAAGGTCAGATCAGCGCAGGTGCTGCGGTCTCTCATTCTGTTTCTGATCTGTACAGTTTTAACGGGTGTTGGCTGTGTTGAGGACAGAACGACGCACTCAACTTTTAAAAGCTTCGCATTCGATTTTTTTTATGTACAGACGATTTCTGAGACCGCCGCATTCACAGGCGACCCGAAGTTGAAGGTAGATCTCAAATCCATTGGGAGACAGGTGTGCGTCTGGACATCATGGCCAGACCAGCTTTGAGGTCGTGTTGCACAAAAATTGCAGTGATGTGACATACCAATGCAGAGTATCCTTATTCAAGTTTCGATCTTTGTGCTGTTGAGAAATCGCTGACGGTGTACATCATTCTGACGAGTTTCTAATCTGCATGCAGGTCAAGGTTTGGCGCCTGATTTTCGGCATCACCCGGGCCACTTTTTGGAGAGTTGCCGGGCCAGATTTGGGGGTCCATTTTGGACCCCCAATTTGGGAACCAATTCTGAATTATTGATTGTTTTGTTATTTGTCCGTCCAAACGGGGGGGTTCATTTTGGTACCCAGCTTCTGGCTCGGAAATCTTCTGATTCCGTGCTCTTTTGGTGAAAAAAGTTGGCGTTCAAAACTGATCCCATGATGCACTTTAGTTACTTTTGCGGGAGACATCCAAGCCCATCTTTCTTGAATGTTTTATCGGAACTCTCAGCTTTGTTTTTGGAATCTCAAGCGCCATCTGTTAGTAAACATTAAAGCTAGTGTTTGCAATTTGGATGTTGGCGAGTAAACATCAACAATGTTTAGAACATTGGTTTCTCGACGTTTTGTTTATCTTCATGACCGTCACCTTGCAGTATAGTTTTTGGAATGGTTTCCGGAAGTCATGATCCGCAAATAAAGTCCCGAAGTTGATCTTGCGGATCTGTTCAGATGTTTCGACACGTAGCAAACTCCAGGTAAGCAATCTATGTACATCACGCCTTTTAATTTCATCCGGTTGTGCGTGTCCATTGCATCTCAGACCACATGATAATCAATCATTGCACAGCATGACATCACACTCGTTTCTTCTCTCGACTTTTGCACTTTTCCTTTCGACTGAATACATCAGTGCATGTTTGCAGTATGTGATTTGCATGGCCCGCATCCGACAACAAGAGAATGGCAGTCAAACCATTAGACTGCCATTCTCTTGTTACTGAGGAGATGCTGGAAGCTTGTTTGCAATCCATTAGCTTGCAAGCAGTCTGATCATTGACAATCCATTCAGATTGGCTTCATGAGTGATGGCCAACTTGATGTTGATGCATTTTGTGGACATCATGTTGATTGCCATCATTATGTTTGTTCAGATCAGCGCAAGCAGCTGCGGTCTGTTTCCCCTTCGCCGCTTTGCATCTCCTTGTTCCACTGGTCTGGTATGGAAGATGAATTTGGTGATGTAACGTTTGGTGATCCTGCCATTTGTGGTGGTTACTCACAATCTATGGTGATGTCAGAAGGCGAAGAGTCTGATAATGACTTTCAAACACCGAAACAAAATCCCCCCAACGGTGTGAAAGAGCATCTTTGGTCGATGCCAACCCAAACGTCCGACGTGTCCTCTACTTCTGCATCTTCAGCATCGTCTTCAGGCACTCCACTGCTACACCGTCCGCTCGATCTGGCACAAATGTTTGCTGCGGCCAGTTGTGAGAGTGCAGAGAATTCCAAGACGGATTCAGGGAGCATCACCCGGTACTCTATCACAGAGTGCCCACCCATCGATTGTTCCACCTTGGAGGAGCAGTTGGATTGGGTCTTCGACTATGCCATGCGCATCGACAAGCCTTGGCTGAACTTCCCGTACACACGCAACAACAGGCGGTACAAGTCGAAGAAAACAGACTTTTCATACCTCATCCGGCAGTACCTTGACGACAGGTCCTATATGTGGAACGTGAAAACTTCATGGCAACTCAAACGCACAGCCTTTGACAGGATGCGAGGTTGGTACTCTCGAGCCTACGGTGTAGGCGTCAAGAAGGTCTCGCCCATGTTGTCTGTGCAATGGCTGTCGATGGGACCCACAGCAATTGCACGCTGGGTTTTCATCACCAGGTTGGAGCAGGTTCTGTACGAACCGGCCATCCCTCATCAGAAGCGCCAGGTAAGGATCCCTTTGCCATCCGGGGAGAAGATCTCACTTATCAATGACAGTGATTCAGATCCTGTTGTCGCCAACACTGTGGCAGTCCTATTGACCTACAATGTGAAAGTTGGACATGATGATCCGACAGTGTTGAGGTGGTTACAAGAAGGATGCAAGGGGGACGCTTTGTTCCAAAAGATGATGAAACACCATCTGTACAAAGACGTGTTCGAAGAGTTTTGGGAATTTCAGCTTGCCCTCGGAGAGAAGCTTGGATTCGCCAATACCGCTGTCTGCATGGAGTGGAGCCGCTTTGCTGAGTTCCCTGCTCGTGTGCATCTTCATGTCTTCCATGCACCCAAGATGCGATTTCGTTCTTGGGATCATCACACTCCTAACATTGTGCTGCGCCAAAAGGCTCTCTCTTGGAGAAACACGCGTCCAGACGTGAAGCCTTGCGTGGTCAAGAACCGTTTCAAGACTGCGGCTGTGGGTACAGGTCTCTACTACGTCACCGGCAAGAAGAGTGGCACCATGTACCAGAAGAACACAATCCAACCCTTTAGGGATGTCTGATGGCCAGTACCCTTACCTATGTGTGCAACTTGGCATCTCTGCAGTATGATGCATTGCATCTTTTCTACACATGCGAAACATCGCAGACAAATTGCCCTCCTCTGATCTTTTAAGAAACTTCTTTAGTGTTTGCTTATAGCATCTGAGATCAGGGCTGTACTGCTAATCGTTGGGGTGCTCTTGAAGTTTTTGGTTTTTCAATTTCTGTTTGTTGACCTTAGAAAATGCAGTGAATTGCATCATTGGTACGAGTACGACTTGCATCGTCCCAGGACTTTGCAGTAGCTCCTGCATGGATATTGGATCAGTGGCAGAGCGGCAAGATCGATCACGAGATGGCCATCGAGGAGTTGGTGCGCAGCCGTGGTAGAGGACTTCTCAATGGTATCAGTTTGGTGGAAGGTGTTCGGGCTCGACAAAAGATTCTTGACCAGAAGAGCGAGATCGAGAACGTACAGGACACTTTGTACAACCAGATGAATCCGTTCCGTGGACACCCGATTATCGAAAACTGGATCTTGCAGTACCACGAAGACAAGTACAAGAAAAGTACGAGATTCCGTAGCTTGTTATTGACGGGCGGATCACAGACGGGAAAGAGTTGGAAAGCTCTTTCGTTGTGGGGTGTTGGGCGCACTTTAAAAGTCAATTGCCAGGGCTTGGCTCCGAACACGCTCCCAAGCATTGCAGACTTCGATCGCACGAAGCACTGTGCAATTTTGTTTGACGAGATCCGGACTGATCAGGTACTGGGGAACAAAGAAGTTTTCCAGGCCGGAGCATTCACCGTCAGCCTTGCTCAAAGCAACTGCAATATTTTTTGTTACCAGTTGTGGCTGTATCAGGTCGCCTGCATCCTGTGTTCCAACTCGTTTCCAATGTCAAACGAAAATGGAGCCACCCTGAGTGACGAGGAGTGTGATTGGTTACAGGCCAACATTGACAGTGTCAACCTCCCGTCTGGCCAGAAATGGTTCTTTGATTAGGGGCATTGAACATACGTTGTGAACTCAGACATGCAACAACCAATACATATTTAGTAACGTAGATCTAACATTCAGATAATGACGGTCGCTTGTGTGGAACATGACCCTCAGATGTCAACACGGACGCGTGTCGCCATCCACCTGTGCTGTTGGTTAGATCTCTGAAGAAGAGAAATTAGAGCATTGGTTAAACATCTAATGCTTAGGCGGTTCTCACTTGCCTGCGATGGCAGTTCTTGGGATTGGCAGATCTGCGCTTCCAGCAGCGGTCTTCGTTCTGTTTAGGTTGCTTGTACAGCTGTGCCAGAAGATATGCGTGGGGAAGGGATGCATCTCTCACTTGCAGTTGCGCTGTCCGATTCGAGTTGGGCCATCGGAAAAGACAATAAATCAAAAGTGAGTTCAAATTCATTGGTCATCATGATGGGAGTGTTGTTTGTATGTTTTCGGTCACTCAATGTAATGTGTCTGATATAAATGACTGGTCAACCTTGGGATGTTGTTTGTTCGGTGGTGACTGAACCAGTATTGCATCACGGTATCGATGCAGGTCTGTTGCACATGGTGCAAAAGTGTTTCTCTTGTCAGCAAGTTTCGTGTGTAACCTAACCGCAGTCATGCATACTTCAGTTTTGAATCAATGGGCATCATTGCCAATTGTTATTACATCTAACATGCCTTTGTCGACACCTCGTTTATCGAAGGCTTTCACGTCACCTGACATCAATGTGAAATGATACAAGTGATCTTTTCACAGGTCAGAGATCACAGTCTCAGGTTGAAGAGAATTCATGGTTATTTTTGGATTAGTTGTGTTGCAACTTTGGTATGTGAAGAACAACAACAATTGAGATACTTGTGGTGTTCATTGAAGTCACGATTTCTGGAGTGCACAGCTTCATCCGCAACGTAATCCAGAAATTGAGGCTGATGCTCCGGTGAAGATGAAGTGCAGGTGGAGCGCGTCATTCCAATTTCAATGTTTGATAACAGTTCATTAGCATCATGTCATGAATGTTCGAATTCATGTCATACCCGTAGTGTTCGAGGGCAGATCAGCGCTGCCAGCCGCGGTCTTGAACCATCTCAGCGATGTTTTCATGGGGCGGTCAGTCGCTTTCACCGTTGATTGGGAGATCCACGATGCCTTTGCCGGAGCGGCCACGCTCTCGGAGCCCTCGTCCAGGGCAGAGCCAACCCACACCTCCGAATAGTCAACCTGCTCTTCACGCTGCCGGCTCATCTGGTGCGAATACTTCATCGGCAGACGTGACAAGTTGGAGCACGGGCAACCTCAACCTGGATAGTTGGATGACGGGTCAGTTGGAGCCAGAGGTGCTGATGCAGTTGGCCGAGATTCCAGTGTCGAAACGGAAGAGCATCGTCATCGGCATGATGAAGAATCCGCCTTCGAACGCAAACAGTTGGACCAAAGCTTGTTTGCGCAACTACCGCGAGCAGCAGTATGAACGTCAAGTCAGTGGAGGGACTCCCTCTCCCAGTGGGATGCGTTCGACAGGATCAGCTGCACAAGGTGCGTCGCCGAATTACGGCAGTCCGCAAGGGCATGGGATGCATGGTCTCATGATGCAGGGCCCGCCCATTTCTGCCACCGCGGGTGCAATGGCCCACGAAATTACCGGGGGAAGACGTGCAGGTCCACTGTTCCCACCTCTGAACAATACGCCGGACAGGTGGGTGTCCGCTGCTTGGACTTTGTGGCAGAATAGCAAGTCAAATTTCCTGGCGGAGATCCATAGTCAACTGGGCGAGGTTGTCCGCGGCAGATTTCAAGTGATGCCTCCTCGAGACCAGATTCACATCGGGTTTTGCATGATGCTTGCTTCTTCTACAGGCATGGATCTCGACCAATTAGTGAACGGTTGGTGCGATCGGTATGATGCGCTGACAAGCGGCCTTGCTCCGACACCAGTGTTGGGGCCTTCTGCACAAGTTCCTTGCAGTCAGCTTTCGGTGCAGTTCATCTTGTGTGGAGGCGTCTTGGCCTTACCCAACATCCTCACCTGGGTTGCCATGCAGTGCGTGAATTCTTGTCGGCCTGATCTCCGCATTGACTTGAAGCCGGTGATTGAAGTTGGTTATCGCGAGGTTGATGTCCGCATGGCCCGTGATTTGTTCAAATTCCCAGCCTGTCTTCCACGATCGGAGGTCGGAATCACTCCGTGTGGTCTGAATGATGTTGTCACCGGTTTCTTGCCGGAATGGAAACAAAAGAACACCAAAGTCATCTTCGTGATCCAGGTGCCCAATGTTCCGGCATCAACGACCAGTGCACATGATTCTGATGCGATGATGATTCACGGTCCTGCTCTTCGTCATCTGTTTCATGTCAGGAAAAGCATCGAGACGATCACCAGTGACCTTGGTCTGAGTAATGTCGCAACAGTTGCCTTTGCATCACCAACTACTTCTCAGGTTTTGCGATCTGATTTGTCTGAGTTCTTCGGTAACGTTGTGGAAGGCGTGGATTCCACCCTCAAGTACAATGATTTTGCTGCATCTCCCGTGGTCTTCACGAACCCTGTGCAGTTGAGTGTTGTCAAGAACACGAGTCTCGCGGACGAGTCAGACAAGCTGGACGGGTGGATCTTCAATTCGGCAGCATTGCGAAGTCTCGGTAAAGCGGCGTTGCCGTTGAATCCCGAGACACTGAGCAAAAATGCCAGTGCACTTCTTCTGGGAGAGCGTATGTTACAGCCGCAGGAAGAAAACCTTTTGAAGATCGCAAAGATGAAGCACGATGTCACCGGTGAACTGCGATTGCCTTCCCGCGATTTCTTTGCCAGGCAGTTGGGTTTCGAGGGTAGTCCGCTCATGAAGATTGTCAACGAGCAGTTCAAGTGCCATCAGTGGATCATCCCTTCTACCGGTGGAGCAGCGCCTGGTGGGCTCAAGGGTGGTGAAGCATGTGGGCAGTCCAGGTACTGTCTTGAGTGCGAATCCCTCTTCCAGGATTTGGCAAGTGTGTACCACTTGTCTACATGTGCAGACGTCGTGATCTCCTGTTTCCTCAAGAGTGTCATGACATGGCAAGACAGTCGAGGATCTCAGGACTTTCTCACTTTGCCTGTGCACTGGTCACTCCATAGGTGTGGGCCGGACTGTCCTTCCAACCCGACGAGAGGACTCTGATATTGTATATTGCAGTGTTGAGTTTGTATAGAGTACATTTTGTATTACAGCGTCAAGGCACACTGTTCCGCAGATCAGCGCAGCATTTGCAGCGGTCTCAAGTAGGTCAAGTGTTGGGGAGAACCGTGACCGAATCTATCGGGAACAGTCAGCTTGTGACATTGAAAAAGGATTGGAAATCAAGTTGGGTTGTCATTGTTGCCAGTTGCTATCTCATATCAGCAGGAGCATGCTCATTTGAATCATGTAGTTGTGTTCAGGTGTTTGCAACAACTACTTTGATAACAGACATCTCATACGTGGCAACGGGCACTTTGTCACTTATCATTTTGCCTTTCACAAAAGTGATGTCATCTCTATCACCCGCGAGATCAACTCATAAGATAGTGGTCTGAATGATTATCAGCTTTTCAAAGTCATGTGACAGGGTAGTTCTCAGTCCCCGAAAACTTGATCATTGAAACCAAAACCCAATACCCTAAGGCCTAAATCCTCCACCCTCAACATTCAACGCCAAACCCTCAACCCAAAACTTGAATCCCGGTACACCAAACTTTAGTTTACACATTACTATCTAAACCCTGATCCCCAAACTTGAATACGTGTGGAGCAGATTGTTATTCCAACCTGTCGATGAGTTTGTGTAGTCAAGAGTTGTGGATGTGTGTTTCAGGAATCGCACTTCTGGTAATGATGTCACAGACAAGGTTCCACATATCAACGCAGCATTTGCAACATTTTCAGGTAGCATCTCTGTTGAGGAAAATCACAACCGGCTCTTGACACTGAATCTGTATGTGACTCTCTCAGCCGATGTCAGCATGTGTCCATTTCTGGAAGTTGAGAGTTGATATATCATACCAGTACGGTTTTTCACAGCTGCATGGTTCTGTTGCAGTTCCTTCTTGGGGCCAGTTTTTCATAACAACTATGACACGTTGTTGCACGGGAGCCCTGTCAACCACCAATCTCGTAACACAGGTAAAGTTTTCCAGAAACTTATCAAGACTTAGACCGCAGCACGTTGCGCAGATCTGAAAGGTTAGATCGAAGATTCCAATTGCATACACAGGCAATACCCTAACCTGCTAACTTCAACCCTGAATCTCCATCGCGGCACCCTAAGCGCAAAACCTTATGAACTATATCCTTGGACTTTCAATGTTGTACCGGATACTTTCATCCCTTGCCTTTGAATCCTCAGCCCTAGACTCTCATCTTTCAACTCGTGTTCCAGTCCACGGAATTCTTTCTGATGCAATATCAAAACAGACACGATCTCACATGGACGTTGATATGTGATAGTTCTCGATGAGTGACTGGTTGGTTGCGTGTGTGCGTGCGTGTAGTGCTCGCACGTGTGTGTGTGCGCGAGTGGGTGTGAAGGCATGTGAGCGAGAGTGCACGTCCGTGTGCTTGCATGCGTGCGTGCAACCGTTGGTGCAAGCCTGCGTGTGTGAGCGCACGTGTGTTTGTGTGCTCACGGTTGGGAGCAGGTGCGTGAGTGCGTGTGTGTCCGTGTCCGTGCAGTTGAGTGTTCGTGTTAGTATGTGTGTGTGCTTGTTTCTGTGTTCACATGCCTGTTTGCCTGTCTGGTTCCCTGCCCATGTATGCTTACCTGGTAATGTGTTTATTGAGAGTTGCATGCGCATGCATCACATGATCTGACAAAGCAAGCATCCAATGGACAGGCGACGAACTTGTTTGCTTGTCAGCGCTTGTGAACTTCAGTACATTGAGATGCAAGACTACATTGGCAAGTGTTGTTGAGTCCAATATTCGATTCGTGTGAAGTGCTTGTGATTTCAGTTTCTTTATCTTCGTTGTGTGTCTTGCCTTTTGGTTCAATTTAGATCAGCGCCAGTTGAGCAGCGGTCTGCGTTGCGACCTGATCGCGGTTGCTCGTAGCCGGTTCGAATGGTGAAGTGTTCGAAAGATGGGTGCAGTCGCGATGCGCCCAAACTTTGTGGCTTCGGTCGCTGCGGGACGTGTTGCCAACCACGCTGTGATGAGGCAGTTCACGGGCATAGAGGTACAGCTCGAGGGCGTCCAGGAAGGCCTAAAGAACGCAAATGGCACGATGCTTGGAATGCCTCTGTCGAGCACGTCCAGAAGTACATGGCGGAGCCAGGTGCTGTGAAGTTCATGGAGGCGCACAGATTGTCTCCACAATCAGTCTTTGATGCAATGTTCAAGTATCTAGTGGCGGAGTTCCAAAGAACAACTTCTCCGGTTCCTCAGGACCCTGAGAACTTACCGCTGTGTGAGCAATTCGCCACCTTGACGTGCATTCTCCACCCGGCAGAACTGGAACGTGCGAAATCTCTCATGGAGGTGATACCTCGAGAGATTCAGATGGAACCACCCGGTGCCTCTCCTGGTCATCATCGTCATCTTCCAGCATCAAGTTCCTCGTCATCTTCACAGCCAATTCCATCAGCTTCTGCGTCATCATCGCAAGTCTTGAAGCCAGATTCTTCAAGCCCTGACAAGAGTCACCTTCAGGAATGGTGCGAAATAAGACGCAACTGGACAGAAACGTTGTCACCGGCGGAAGCCCTCGAATTGGCGAATGCAACCGACTGGACGGGCCAGCTTGTCAGAGACCGTCCTTGGGATCACTTGCCGTTGGATCCTTCCATAAGAGTTTGGAAGGAATTCAAGATGTCGGAGCCGGAGGAGACTCCATTTGCTTCACAGACTCATCAATCGATTCCACAGACCAAACAGACCGGGGTGGCCGACGAGGTGAACGCCCTGGGCAAACATCCGCTGGATGAGGGCGGTATGGTGACGCGACACTGGCAGCGAGCCTCTCCGCCTCTCTACGACACCAACCCGAAAGTCTGCAAGCAGTTTGCCAAGTTCCTTACGGACACGCCAAAATATGACGTTCAGATGCTTTCGAACTGGTTGAAAAAGAGACCTGGCCTGGGAGAGAAGATGACGGGGCTATTTCAAGTGCCCTACCCTTGGGGAGATCTGGAGATTGCTAGTCATGAGTTTGGTGTTTATCTGACGGTGCCGGCGAAAACGAAAGTGAAGACACA
>OOFX01000004.1_pt1:0-5000 | contig 14565 bp, 2 predicted proteins | sample 1670331 | NCBI WGS metagenome assembly OOFX01 (sample SAMEA98144668, study PRJEB22522) | marine metagenome | biome: marine biome; feature: marine water body; material: sea ice | place: Arctic Ocean | collected 11-Sep-2015 | depth 0.9 m
GTAGGGCGGTAAGTAGTGCAAGGAGATATCCAGTCTTTTGGCTGCCTCCATCACCAAGCCCGAACGATGATACCCCGCGCCATCAAGCACCAGAGGGATAGTGCCACTTGTAGAATAAACGTCTCGCGTTTTAGTGAGGAAGTCTACTATCGACTCACCATTAACAGTCTTATCATATTGCTCAATCACCGCTTCCGCTAAATGTCCAAGTCTGATCGCCCCAACAACATTAAGTCGAGTGCGACTGCCGGTGGTTTTAATCGGCTTGTCCACGCCTTTTCTTATCCACCCCGATGTGATTTTCGTTGCCTGAGTCAGATGCACTGCATCCATGAATAATAATGACTCGTTTTCGTTTAGGCTGGCTTTTAACTGTTCATAATGCGCAATAAACGCCGCTTGTTTGTCCACGTCAAATTTGTGTGGCACACCTTTAGGTTGTTTGTAGCTGAACTGATGCTGATGTAGCCATTTGTTGAGCCCTGAAACCGTGTACTGAACCTTAAATGTTTCTTCTATGTAGGCTACTATTTGGTGCATGTGTAAATAGGTAACATCACATAGATGGTCAATAAGTTGCTGCGTTTGCTTCTCATTCAGATAACCTTGAGACCCCCCATTTTCAGGGTTGAGCTTATGAAGTGTTAAAAATTCATCAATGTGGCGGGATATGCTTGCTTCATGTAATCGAAGTGCTTGAGCAATCTGTTTAATGCCCCAATCTTCTGAGCGTAATAACACCGCCTTTATCCGGTCACGCTCATGTCCATCGTGTATTTTACGATGACGTAATTCTAAGGCTGCTTTTAGCTCAGGTGACAGTTCAATTTTCATTGAATGGAGCTTGATCCTCTTTAGTTAAAAAATCAAGCATCTTCACTGATCACGGGTATATGCAGCATTAGAGCACAAAATCCGTGAGCAATTAAAAGCGCAGGACAAAGACTTCCCTGATATGAAAAAGAAGCCAATGCAAACCCCAACGGCCCGTTGGGTATTTCAATGTTTTGCAGGTATTGAGCTACTGACGATAAATGGGCAGCAAACGCTGTTACTAAATATGAAAGACAGACAAGCCACCATCATTAAAATTCTAGGGATAAATTACCAGAGAATATATTATTAAAATGTTGCGGAATGTCAGCTAAACCCACACAGCAGCAGGGTGCAAATAAGGCGGTTTAAATCGCAAGGCTAGGCTCAACGATTTTTGAAAGAGAAAATAATGAATTACAAAAAGTAGCTTAACTAAAGTGGTAGTATAGAGTAGACCATGTCACTTTTTAAGTACGAAATGGGCTAAAAACTAGTTTTAGACTATTGTGATAACTTGGATTCAACTAATAAGTGCATAACTTGAATAGGTAGGAAAAGCGGTCAGCTGAATATATGCTAATCGCTTTTTCTCCAGCAAGAGATGCAACAATGAAAACATATAAACAACTAACCTATGAACTACGATGTCAGATTTATGCCTTAAATAAAACAGGTATGAGCCAGAATAAAATAGCCCGGCAACTCAATGTTAGCCAATCAACCATTAGCCGGGAGCTTTTACGCAATACAGGTAAACGTGGTTATCGTATTAAGCAGGCCCAAACATCAACAGACATACGCCGATTAGCCGCCTGTAAAGCCATTAAAATGACAACCAGTCTCATTGCCTTAATTGAATTAAACATCATTGAAAAATGGAGTCCACAGCAGATATCTGGCTGGCTTAGGGAAGAGCAGAGTATCGCGATCAGCCATGAAACTATTTATCAGCACGTTTGGTCTGACAAAAAAAGTGGTGGCTATTTATTCCAACATTTACGCAGGAAAGGTAAAGCTTATCAATCGCGTAGTAAGGATAAACAAGCTGGCAGAGGGTTTATTAAGAACCGTATAAGTATCGATAAGCGCCCGCACATTGTTGATGATAAATGTAGAATAGGTGATTGGGAAATTGACCTGGTTATTGGCAAAGGACACAGCGGCGCGCTGCTCACAATTGTAGAGCGCAAAACGAGCTTTACCGTTTCGACACGTGTAGATGACAAGTCAGCAAAAACAGTCACAGCAGCCACTATTGCCTTGTTAGCGCCGTTTAAAGGTGCCGTGCTAACTATCACAGCGGATAATGGTAAAGAATTCGCGTACCATGAAAAGATGACTGAAAGTTTGAAATGTGATGTGTATTTTGCAGACCCTTATTGTTCGTGGCAACGAGGCTTGAATGAAAATACCAATGGTCTATTACGACAATATTGGCCGAAATCAACAGACTTTAAAAAGGTATCGCAATCAGCCGTTCAAGATGTAATAGTCAATCTCAATGACAGACCAAGAAAGAAACTAAATTATAAAACGCCAGCCAAATTAATGGCTGAACACATGGTGGCTATAGCTGCTTAGAGGTTATGCACTTCAAACTTGAATCTGCCTGTGTTATAAATTGCTTAACAGTAGACATAAAAAAAGGGCTACCCATATGGATAGCCCTTTTTTTTTATTGGGAGTCTGGCAGTGTGCTACTCTCGCATGGGGAGACCCCAAACTACCATCGCCGCTAATGCGTTTCACTTCTGAGTTCGGAATGGGATCAGGTGGGACCGCATCGCTATGGCCGCCAGACAAAACTGGTATGTCACGTTACTTCAACATGACAAGTCAATATGTATAAGCTGATACTCAACCCTTGCAGGTCAAGCTAGTATCGATGCTAAAGAATGCCTTCAGTCTTACTCTATGTCTTGTGCTGTATCTTGTCATTCATCAACACATAAGCCCTTCTTTCGAAGCCACTTGGGCGTTGTATGGTTAAGCCTCACGGGCAATTAGTACAGGTTAGCTCAACGCATTGCTACGCTTCCACACCCTGCCTATCAACGTCGTAGTCTTCAACAACCCTTTAGGTACATTAAATGTACAGGGATGACTCATCTTAGGGCTCGCTTCGCGCTTAGATGCTTTCAGCGCTTATCAATTCCGAACGTAGCTACCGGGCAATGCCTTTGGCAAAACAACCCGAACACCAGCGGTTCGTCCACTCCGGTCCTCTCGTACTAGGAGCAGCTCCCTTCAATCATCCAACGCCCACACCAGATAGGGACCGAACTGTCTCACGACGTTCTAAACCCAGCTCGCGTACCACTTTAAATGGCGAACAGCCATACCCTTGGGACCGACTTCAGCCCCAGGATGTGATGAGCCGACATCGAGGTGCCAAACACCGCCGTCGATATGAACTCTTGGGCGGTATCAGCCTGTTATCCCCGGAGTACCTTTTATCCGTTGAGCGATGGCCCTTCCATTCAGAACCACCGGATCACTATGACCTACTTTCGTACCTGCTCGACGTGTCTGTCTCGCAGTTAAGCTGGCTTATGCCATTGCACTAACCTCCTGATGTCCGACCAGGATTAGCCAACCTTCGTGCTCCTCCGTTACGCTTTGGGAGGAGACCGCCCCAGTCAAACTACCCACCAGACACTGTCCACAATCCCGATAAGGGACCTATGTTAGAACATCAAACCTACAAGGGTGGTATTTCAAGGTTGACTCCACATCATCTGGCGACAATGCTTCGAAGTCTCCCACCTATCCTACACATGTAGGGTCAATGTTCAGTGCCAAGCTATAGTAAAGGTTCACGGGGTCTTTCCGTCTAGGTGCGGGTACACAGCATCTTCACTGCAATTTCAATTTCACTGAGTCTTGGGTGGAGACAGCGTGGCCATGATTACGCCATTCGTGCAGGTCGGAACTTACCCGACAAGGAATTTCGCTACCTTAGGACCGTTATAGTTACGGCCGCCGTTTACCGGGGCTTCGATCAAGAGCTTCTCCGAAGATAACCCCATCAATTAACCTTCCGGCACCGGGCAGGCGTCACACCCTATACGTCCTCTTACGAGTTTGCAGAGTGCTGTGTTTTTAGTAAACAGTCGCAGCCACCAATTTATTGCAACCCTCACTAGCTTCTTAGAGTAAATCTAATAACCAGCAAGGGCGATCCTTCTCCCGAAGTTACGGATCCATTTTGCCTAGTTCCTTCAGCCGAGTTCTCTCAAGCGCCTTAGAATTCTCATCCCACCCACCTGTGTTGGTTTGGAGTACGGCCACTCATGACCTGAAGCTTAGAGGTTTTTCCTGGAAGCATGGCATCGACAACTTCGCTCCTAATGGTGCTCGTCATCACGTCTCAGCCTTAAGAGATCCCGGATTTTCCAAAGATCTCAGCCTACACGCTTAAACAGGGACAACCGTCGCCCTGCTTGTCTAGCCTTCTCCGTCACCCCATCGCAGTCATGCGCGGTACAGGAATATTAACCTGTTTTCCATCGACTACGCCTTTCGGCCTCGCCTTAGGTACCGACTAACCCTGCGCCGATTAGCGTTGCGCAGGAAACCTTGGGTTTTCGGCGGGGGAGTTTTTCACTCCCCTTATCGTTACTCATGTCAGCATTCGCACTTCTGATACCTCCAGCATTCCTTACAGAACACCTTCGCAGGCTTACAGAACGCTCCTCTACCATGCCTATATAAATATAAGCATCCGCAGCTTCGGTATACAGCTTAGCCCCGTTAAATCTTCCGCGCAGGCCGACTTGACTAGTGAGCTATTACGCTTTCTTTAAAGGATGGCTGCTTCTAAGCCAACCTCCTAGCTGTCTATGCCTTCCCACATCGTTTCCCACTGAGCTGTAATTTTGGGACCTTAGCTGGCGGTCTGGGTTGTTTCCCTTTCCACCACGGACGTTAGCACCCGTAGTGTGTCTCCCGCGATTGCACTTGCCGGTATTCGGAGTTTGCAATGGGTTGGTAAGCCGGGATGGCCCCCTAGCCATAACAGTGCTCTACCCCCGGCAGTGATACGCGAGGCGCTACCTAAATAGCTTTCGAGGAGAACCAGCTATCTCCGGGCTTGATTAGCCTTTCACTCCGATCCACAGCTCATCCGCTCATTTTTCAACATAAGTCGGTTCGGTCCTCCAGTGCATGTTACTGCACCTTCA
>OOFX01000004.1_pt1:10000-12500 | contig 14565 bp, 2 predicted proteins | sample 1670331 | NCBI WGS metagenome assembly OOFX01 (sample SAMEA98144668, study PRJEB22522) | marine metagenome | biome: marine biome; feature: marine water body; material: sea ice | place: Arctic Ocean | collected 11-Sep-2015 | depth 0.9 m
GTAGTAAAGGTGCACGGGGTCTTTCCGTCTAGCCGCGGGTACGCGGCATCTTAACCGCGATTTCAATTTCACTGAGTCTCGGCTGGAGACAGTGTGGCCATCGTTACGCCATTCGTGCAGGTCGGAACTTACCCGACAAGGAATTTCGCTACCTTAGGACCGTTATAGTTACGGCCGCCGTTTACCGGGGCTTCGATCAAGAGCTTCTCCGAAGATAACCCCATCAATTAACCTTCCGGCACCGGGCAGGCGTCACACCGTATACGTCATCTTTCGATTTAGCACAGTGCTGTGTTTTTAATAAACAGTTCCAGCCACCATTTCACTGCGGCCCCCGTTCGCTCATGAAGCAAGTCCAATCACAAACAGAGGCGTACCTTCTCCCGAAGTTACGGTACGATTTTGCCGAGTTCCTTCACCCAAGTTCTCTCAAGCGCCTTAGTATTCTCTACCTGACCACCTGTGTCGGTTTGGGGTACGGTTCGATATATCATAAGTTTAGAGGCTTTTCCTGGAAGCATAGTATTTGCAACTTCAACTCCTTGGAGTCTCGTCTCGTGTCTCGAGCTCTTCTGTTAAGAAGTGCGACCCGGATTTACCTAAGTCACAACCCTACGCACTTTCACCTGGACAACCAACGCCAGGCTTGCATAACTTTCTCCGTCCCCCCTTCACTGATATACCAAGTACGGAAATATTAATCCGTTTCCCATCGACTACGCATTTCTGCCTCGCCTTAGGGGCCGACTTACCCTGCCCTGATTAGCATGGGACAGGAAACCTTGGTCTTCCGGCGTGGGGGTTTTTCACCCCCATTATCGTTACTCATGTCAGCATTCGCACTTGTGATATGTCCAGCTCGCCTCTCAGCTCACCTTCAGCCACTTACACAACGCTCCCCTACCACGCAAAGTAAACTTTGCGTCCGCAGCTTCGGTATATTACTTAGCCCCGTTACATCTTCCGCGCAGACCGACTCGACTAGTGAGCTATTACGCTTTCTTTAAAGGGTGGCTGCTTCTAAGCCAACCTCCTAGCTGTCTATGCCTTTCCACATCGTTTCCCACTTAGTAATATTTAGGGACCTTAGCTGGCGGTCTGGGTTGTTTCCCTCTTCACGACGGACGTTAGCACCCGCCGTGTGTCTCCCGGATAGTACTCACAGGTATTCGGAGTTTGCAAAGGGTTGGTAAGTCGGGATGACCCCCTAGCCTTAACAGTGCTCTACCCCCTGTGGTATTCGTCCGAGGCGCTACCTAAATAGCTTTCGGGGAGAACCAGCTATCTCCGAGTTTGATTGGCCTTTCACCCCCAGCCACAAGTCATCCGCTAACTTTTCAACGTTAGTCGGTTCGGTCCTCCAGTTGATGTTACTCAACCTTCAACCTGCCCATGGCTAGATCACTCGGTTTCGGGTCTATACCTAGCAACTCAACGCGCAGTTAACACTCGCTTTCGCTACGGCTCCCCTATTCGGTTAACCTTGCTACTAAATATAAGTCGCTGACCCATTATACAAAAGGTACGCAGTCACAGGACTATTCTCTTGCGAGAGCCTGCTCCTACTGCTTGTACGTATACGGTTTCAGGTTCTATTTCACTCCCCTCACAGGGGTTCTTTTCGCCTTTCCCTCACGGTACTGGTTCACTATCGGTCAGTTAGGAGTATTTAGCCTTGGAGGATGGTCCCCCCATCTTCAGTCAAGATAACTCGTGTCCCGACCTACTTAATATGGCAATAATGACGCTTCGTGTACGGGGCTATCACCCTGTATCGCTGTGCTTTCCAACACATTCCACTACTTCATTACTACTCGGCTGCTCCCCGTTCGCTCGCCGCTACTAGGGGAATCTCTGTTGATTTCTTTTCCTAAGGGTACTTAGATGTTTCAGTTCCCCTCGTTCGCCTCATTACGCTATGTATTCACGTAATGATACCGCCGAAGCGGTGGGTTTCCCCATTCGGAAATCTGTGGGTCAAAGCATTTTGTCGGCTCTCCACAGCTTATCGCAGACTTACACGTCCTTCATCGCCTCTAACTGCCTAGGCATCCACCGTATACGCTTAGTCACTTAACCATACAACCCCAAATGACCTCTCTACTACTTAAGCAAAGCTTAAATAACAGCGCGTGGTGTGTGTGTATCTCAGTAACGTCAGAGATAAAAACAACCACTCGTCTACCCGCTCACCTTTTATTTGAGCGTTAGGTGCAAGGAAGGTTTAACGCCACCTTGCTGTTGTATGCATGACAAGTTTTCATCACAAAATCAGATAGAGTAAGTTCCTAAGAACACTCTTTTAGTTTTCGATTACTATTTTATCAGCTTTCCATATTGTTAAAGAACATTGTGACCTGCGTCTTAACGCCGGCTACAAATAAGGTTTAAAAAACCTTAATCAATACACACTGCCTAATGAACATTAGGAATACGCATTGATTAAGGTTACTTAATCTTATAAAAACCAAGAGGTGGTAGGCTTGGGCAGACTTGAACT
>OOFX01000006.1_pt1 | contig 13279 bp, 4 predicted proteins | sample 1670331 | NCBI WGS metagenome assembly OOFX01 (sample SAMEA98144668, study PRJEB22522) | marine metagenome | biome: marine biome; feature: marine water body; material: sea ice | place: Arctic Ocean | collected 11-Sep-2015 | depth 0.9 m
AATTAACTCCGTGGTCGGCCATTGCTGCCGGAGGATTGACGAAGTGGATGCTGGCGCGGGACGCGGTCTTGAACGTCACGTCAGTGGCCGTTTTGGTCTGGGCAAGGGCGAGGGCCGCGGCGAACGTTGCCGGGTCCCTTTCAAACACAAACTTGCCCACCTCCTTGTTGATCAGTTGCGTAACAAACTTCTCAATGAGCGGGAGGTTATGGTCGACCTCCTCGCCAGGGTACGCACGGTTGTAGAGGTCTCTGAGGCGAGCATGCCATCCTCCTACATCCTCAGAAGCCAGCTGCCTGGCGATGTTGTACTCAGCACGGGAGTAGACACCCGCAGCAGGCGGCATGAACTTCTCCTGGTACCGCTCGATCAAATCCTGCCAAGTAGTAACCTGCACAGGAGGATTAGCAAGGAGATCTGCAACATAGACAGGAACGACATCGGCCGTATGCCTAGCTGCCTTCTCGGCCATGGCCGCACGGGCCTCCCTTACCCGCCGGACATTCGGCCAGGCATTTATCTCGCAAACCTCAAGATAATGCGTTTTCCATGACATCCATTCCACGGCGTCCGTGGAGCTGAAGGCCTTCAACCGGGTGGAGCCCGCACGCTCATGCAGAGGGGCGGCTCCAGCCGCAGCAGCGGCGACGGGCTGAACGGCCGCGAGGATCTGAGCGAGTGCAGCGGCGCCAATAATTACCGGAGCAGCGGCGGGTGCGGCGGCCGGATGGAGAACAGGAGGGGCGTCCGGGGGACCTCCTCCAGCGGCTCCAGCAGCGGCGGCAATCCTGTCGCGCTCACGGTCGGCGGCGGCGTTCATACTGAATAGAACATACGTGTCTGTACAGTATTTCAACTCATATCAGAATTCCTTAAGTTATTTTCTCGACCCTATTAACAATAGACCCCGAAGGCAATAATGCAGGCGAACGTAACACGCTACTAATGGATATACAGGGATGTGCGGGCCCGGGGACAGCGTCCCCTCTTGGGCTTAAGTGTGATTACGTACCTTCCTCCTCTCTTTCTTTTCTTGCAAGGAAATCTGTGGAGATGAGGTGCGTGTGGTCTAGTGGAACGATAAACTGTGAATGCCCACTTTCGTTCCGCACCACCTCCTCTGCTGCTTACTAAAGAGTTGCTTGCAGCCGGCCGGCGTCCGCGGCCGCTCTCTAATTTACCCGCGCACTTCTCAAGGGATGGCGTCTCCCTTTTTCAAGCCACTGTTTCAAATCAGCCTGACCCCCCGATTCCGGGACATTGTGAAATGCAAGTTGAAACCGTTGTTTTCTCGAGGTGTCAGCTACGTACTGTGCACCCCGCTGATCCCTTATCTTTGGGATAAGACAAATCGGGATCTGGAGCGTCTTATTTCGTACTTAGAAACGGCTTGGACTCTGCAGCTTGCCGCGTGAAACGCTGCGTGATCGCTGTGTGCTTTTCTTAGCCATCGGCTTGGTAACAGCGACCACTGCCTAGCTAGCAGAGTTGCCTCCAGAGAATGCTCGTAAAAGGGGCAAACAAGATGGCGGCGAGACAAAATGGCCGCCGACAGAATTTCCCTACTCAAGTATCCTTTTAATTCCTAACAGGACAAAAATACTCGCAGAGAGTAACACGTAACACGTAAGGAAATGGTACGTTAACGGATCATGCAACTTGCGTGGTACAACCTGGTGATGGTGGAGTCGACTGCAGCGTAGACGACTCTTTACATGATGGAAGCTTGATAGACGTGGTAGCGGCTAGCGGCTTCCTAGGCATATTCGGTTTACGACGCGGGCGCGAAAACACTGCGCTGCCTCCATATGTAATAAGGTCACATTACGTCACTATGGTAGACAATAACCGCGGCAGGTTCTTCCTCGCGGTAGAACCTGCATACGCTGATGTGGAGTACTTGTTCTTTATTAGCTCGCGCTGGTATTACATGTTACTCCTTTCATGCCCCTTGCATGACTGCCGTCCGCATCGGCTTGACTGCGGCGGCTGTGCAAGAGCGCGCGCAACCTTCTCTTCATACGGTCACGCACCCTATTACACATGCCCTCCTGACCTAGTTCTCGGCCGCGAGATCTGAAGGTCACATGGACATACAAATAATCGTATCATATCATATCATAATATAGGTACATAATATACACAATGTTATCATTCCATCATACAAGGGTTTTTAGAAAGCACAAGCTCTTGGTAATTGCTTTGCTATGCTACGCTGACAGGCGTCTCAGGTCAACCCCGGTTGATCACGAAAATCGAGCAGTGATCGGTATGATACCGGAAAAGCACAGCCAATTCGTTAGACGTAACAACGTCTCCACGATATCTGGACCGAATTGACAGTGACGTTATCAACGTTTCCACGACTTAGTGACAGAAATGACAGTGGATTTTACGGCTGACGATAATTGTGTACAGAATAGATATTCTAAACAAATCTCTTGCAGAAAGGCGGTATACCCGATGAAGATGGTATATCCGATGAAGATTTCCACGGTGGAGCCAGTGATGGCAATAGGCGTGTTGCAGTACTTCAACACATGGGTCAACTGCACAAAACAGCATTTTGCAGTATTATAACACATGTTTCAACTACGTATCGTTCATATAGTTTCGTTCCTTCGAAAACGAAAACTCCTATCTATTACGGGACATAGGCAAGATGCCGAATCCCTAAATGCACAAGATGCAAGAAATGTACTCGTATACGACTTTAGATTAAAGTGGGGTTCAAACGAGTCAATCATGGGTACACGATTTCAACACCGCAATTGCTTTCTGCTGATCATTCACAGGTCGGCATTATTCACACATCCATTATGCAAATGCATCAGCACATTACGGGTTATCCCAAGTAGGAATCACCATGACAATATCGTGTGGGAAGCCTTGAATGGGCATCTCATTTGCAAGGAGAACCAAAAGAACTCACTTCCTAAACTTTCTCTACACAGCGGGGTCAGATGCTGGGCAATGGAATATACGTTTCGACTCCATGTAAGTCTTGGAGCTATAGTGGGTTGCTAGACTTGATCAAGCAAGTACTGAAGAAGTTCACACTCAAAAACATGACTTATGGGCACACATGACATTGGATAAGAATAATTACAAGCCCTCCGTGCCAGCTGGCTTTCAGTGGGGGCGAGTCTTCACATGACAACGTCATCAGGGTATTCTTCGAGACATTGTGGCAGGTTTTGTCATAGCGCATGGTAGATGCTTCATTACACGACATTAGCAACATCTACAATGATTCGAACAAGAGAGACATTATGACAGCCACTACAAGACAGAGTGGTGCTGTCGGACCGGCTGAGAGAGCTATTCATCTCTCCATCTCCGATGACTCGGACTATCCCTACAATGATTCAAAAAGAAGCATGAGAGATTAATGTGACGAAGTATTGAGTTTCATCCTTTTGAGGTCGCCTCGCAAGCTCAGCTGTCTTTTTCAACACGAGTCTAACAGCATCAGCATCTAACCGCATCGTGTCCGACGAGATCTTCAGATGAGACAATTAAAGTCTGCCGTCGTAATGGATCATTCCGAGATGGAATTCAACAAGGCAATGGGATCCAGGTCGGGAACAGCGTTCACGTAGGGGACCGGGTTCTTCATCCCATTCATCAATCATCCATTCACAAATCGCTTTGTGAGGATAAGTCCCGTGAGGGGTACGATGTTACATCATGCTTATTGTCATTAAGCCATTGGGGCATTAATGATTAATTGTTCACAGTCGATTACCTGAGCAGTTCTTGGTCACATGCTCTATTAGGGACCCCAATCCATCAGGATCAGGATCGGAATCAAGATCAGGATCAGGGCTAGAGAGAATGCAGCAAGAACTATGATCGCGCCACTCGCTTACAACGTAAGCGGCGCTCTAGATGAATACACTAAATTCTCCAGCAGTTGAGGCTGAATAAGCTCAAAATGCACTCGCGGCCTTGCGGCCTGGAAGAACTAATGGAACTGCTACTGTGAAGGGGACTAATCCGGAAGGATTATTGGACATGGTTACTGTGATCGTTAGTTCGAAGAACTTATGGAATAGGCTACTGTGATGGTTTCAACAAAGCCAAAGCGCCGCACGACGTTCGGCGCTGTTTCCTTTCTTCATCTACACGGACACTATCTTCATTGTACGTCGAAATGTTAGATGGGACATCAGCTGACAATCAGCTGACCGTCAGCTGACGAGGCCTTGTTGCTGCTGTTCATGCCTCCATGGTTACACACAAAATACACGAATTTAACACGGAGGAATGTTCAACAGACTGCAACAAGGATGTGCTCTGTCTAGCCCCATCTTCTGCTCTTTCTTCTTCCTATCGTACGGCCAAGAAGTGTCTTTCTTTTCCTCCTCTGATGGTCGCGACCAAGGACATCGTCCTCATCGACTTCATCTTCCTCTTCCTATTCGTCATGGCATCATCGAGACCCGGGACAACGTCCTGGCCTTCTTCATCTTCGTCTTAAGTCCGCTCGGTGGTCAGCGGCAGGATAGTTTAACGTCATTCCGGACGGCCTTGCTGCGGCCCTTCGGGCGCTGAGGGTGAGAGGCCCAATTCCAGCTTGCGCTCGTAGTATTGGTGAACACGTACCAACTTCTCATTAGCCTCAATGGAATGGGCCACCAACTTGGCCCTGGCCTCGCTCAGCTGGCTGTTGACCAGGTCGTACGGGGAACTAGTCTCGACGTTCCCTCCGGCGTCGGACCCGGCTCCTCCCAGTGATGGAAGGGCTCCGGCGTCGTTCTTCGGCGAAGCAGACCCAGTCGTCACGATCGTCATCGGCAGAGCTTTCTCGGCTTGTTCCCTGTTGAACGTCATGATGTTCTTCACCACTGTCGTAGGGAGGAGGAGGAGATTGTATGCGGCCGCCCAAAGGCCTCCCAGTAGCCACCATCCGAACCCTCTCTCCTTCCACAGGCCGATTATCCTCAGGGTCACGCTGAAGACGTAGTTGAGGATCGTGAAGAGCCCCATCAAGGCGCTCAGGTAGAACCACGTCCAACCGAAGACCGCGAAGAATGGTGTCGTCATCATGGCCGAAGCGAAAGCAACCTTCCTCATGGTACTCTGATCGAGGGGTTCTCCCAATATTTCCTGACTGGGGGAGTTGTAAAGGGCCGTGTAAGCTAGGGCATGTGCAACGGCGTCCTTGCACTGCGCCAACTGTCGCCACAGCCGACTCCCTTGTAGCTGGGAGTTGCGGAGGATTCCTCCCTTGATGCCCTCGAAGATGGTCTTCATACTGCGGAAGCTGTGGTCGTACGTCAGGTTCAGTTGGGTCGGCGCGTCGTTGCACTTGGCGATAAGGGGGTAGCTGCAGAACCATACTCCGTCTATTTTCCATTTCGGCGGGTAATCCTTCGTGCAAGGTACCCTCGTGGGAAAGTCCTGCAGGATCATGGTCTGTGCATTGGCATACCTCTTCGTTAGATTGCCAAAATCTGCCGATCCTATTTCTGCCGGAATCTCCTGCGTGCAATTGACGGGGTCGTACAGCCTGGCCTCTTCGGGAATGCACTGGGCGACATATGCCACCGATCCCGACAAATAGATCTGGAAACCCGGGCCGTAGATGTCGTGCAGGGCGTACTTGTTGCCCGCGGCCAACGACTGCAACTTGTTGAACAGACTCTTGCGCTCGACCTGACAGACAGCTTCCTGGAAGTCCTCGAAGCGTTGGAAGTTCCCTAGTCCTCGACTGAGATGCAGGAAGTGTACGTGCGACAAGAGGTTGGCCTCCTCGTGGTTGATACCTTTCTGGAAGGTCCACTGTTTGTTGGGGTCGTCCTCCATGCAGGCGACCACACCGAGAAGTTGTGTCTTGTGGCAAGTATGTCCACATGTGTGTTTCTTGCCCTCCAGTACAAGACCAGCATACCTGTGTGTCTCGTTCTGCGCCACTAGGACAATGGCCTCCTCGAGGCCGTCCTTGGTGGAGGACCGGGCGCGATGCAGCGTCGCCGTGCCCGAGTACATCAAACTCATCCGATCCTGACACCTCAGGACTCTCGTATCCCAGATGAGGAGTCCGTCGTGGGCGTCTCGGACCACACCGTCCTCGTGAGGTGCGGCCAAGCCGCTGGGGAACTTGATGTGCTTGCCTAGCTTGGTTCCTCTGACTCTGGTGATGAGTATCTGGATAGTCGTCTCCTCGTACGACTTGTAATAGGTCACCCCGTTCCTCGTGAACGTGGTGATGGTGCAGGTGCCGTCCCTGGCTCTCCCGCCTTCGGAGTAGTAAGTGAGGTACTTGCTCTTCCCTATCTGGAAGTCCGTATTCTGTCCCTGTACCGTAATCCTGCCTGCGGCGAGGGCTTCTCTGCATTCCTGTGGGGTGACCTCGACGGGTTGGTCGATGGTGACCTTGAATGCCCCGTAGTGAAAGCTCGGGAGGCCCCCGCACCGGAAAACCTCCTGCGTCTTCCGGACCACACACTGCGTGGCCATGACAGGGGTGTCGCCGTCGGTCATGATAATCTTGATCTCGACCGACTTCGCTGGGTAGTAGTCCGTCTCGGGATCCTTGCAGTTCTTCGGCTCGGTGAGGTCGATGGTCTGTGTCTTCAACTGGTCGGGAGAGCAGTCGTACACGCGGAAGCTTTCGGCTGACCCGACCTCGTGGAGGATGATGGGGATCATGAGGATGATGGCAGTCCAGAGGTTGGTGCCGAGGCCGTACCTTACGGCCAATCTGTGTAACCGTTGTCTTTCGCGGTTTAGCCGATCTTGGGTTTCTCGGCATTCCTGATTGTGCTGCAGGATGCCCTCTCTTATTTCTCCCAGACGTCTGTCTCTGAGCCGTCCTGCTGGAATCGGCAAGGGCTTTGTTCCAGATGGAACAGGAGGCCTTGCGATGTTCGAGAGAACCGCAGACCCAGCACCTGTCTTTCTTGGCAGGTTTAGCGTTAGCGGCGGCAGGTCCCGTGTAAGCAGGCAGAACGGTGGAAGTTGAACTCCAGTTTCTATGTTGACCATCGTGTCCAGGTGGCTCATTATAGGATTCATCGTGAAGGCCAGCGGCGGCGCGCTCGTAGATGTCGTCCTCGGTGTCACCACCAAAGAGTCCAGATGACTCCGAGCTGGTGGTTGCCAAGGAGTAGGGACACTCTTCTTCTCCGTCGGTGGCGTTCGAGTCTCGAGAACGACTTCTTGTAACGGTGGCGGCGGCGCCGTCTTGTCCTTGGAGTCGAGGTGGTTGACGATCCTCTGGTGTACGGAGACAGCGCTCCGGTGTAGAGGGGCCTCCGTCCTCAAGTCCAGGGCCTCGGACTCGGTCTGCAGACCCTTCAGGTTGTAGGCTGCGAGGTCCTGGCGCATCTCTTGACGCAACCTTTTGGTCCTGGCGTCGGCCTCGATCCTGACTTGCTCCTGGGCCACAAGGCAGCGGAGCAGTGGAGCCTTTGTTCTTCTCACCCTTTCCTCTTGGGCAAGCTCCGACCTCGGATCTTCGTCCCCCAGTCCCATGCTGCTGAAAGGAAGGAGAAGAGGTGCTCTTAGAACAGGTGACCTATGCATGGTATCCTCCTGATACTATCAATCCGCTCAAGTCTAAAACTCGATTAATCACACCCGCTTTCACATCTGTACACTTAACAGTGCTGCACGTAACAGTGGCATATATGTGCTAATCCCATCCATGCCTTAGCCTATAATAATGTTAATAACATAACATGACTAGCTAACACTAGTACTTAATACTTAAAGTTAAGGGGTTTTTACCAGTCCGTAGTGCGCGAAGATTTTTAATTCCTACGGCCGGACTGGCCGCAGAGGGAACCCCGTCCCCTCCCCCTCTCCTTCGAAAGTCCTGTCCGCAGGACTTCATGAATGGCCCGTTGATCAAGATCTTCTTGTCGGCGGCACCACTCTAAGTCGCCTCGACGATGAAGTGGTTGGGATTGAGACCGCTCTCGGTCAATCTCCCTTTTTATGTGGTACAATGCTAATTCGCCACCCCTAACCACCCGTTGGACATTTTCTTCCCTAATTTCTCGAAGTCGGGCCTCATCAGCGACGAGTTTGTCCGCGTTGTATTTCGTCAGAAAGTAGTCCCAAGGATCAGCGAGGAACTCGTCGGCGGCGTTTTGGACCGCGATCCCAGAAAATTCCACCCAAGGTGGCCATTTTAACGACTCCCAATCGTCGTCGGGATTGGAGATTGAAGCTATTTGCGGAGACTTTACCGGAGTAGTCTCGGCGGAGAGGTCCACGGCCAGCATCATCGCCGTGAGGTTTGCTGGCCCGGGATCGTCTTGAATGTCCGCCATATCAGGATCACGAGCTTCTCGTGCGGCAGCCCTCTGTCTTCGATCGGCGGCTTGGTTATACTGAACCAACTGCCCCGCTTCGACTTCCCTTCGTCGATTGTACTCGTCCCTTTGTTGCCCGCGAAGATTTTCGGCGGCAACAGCATCACGGACTTGTGGTGCTGGAGGGAGAGGCTGCCCGAGATCCCAGTACTGCCCATGAGCCGCTTCGGCGTCTAATCTCCTTTGTCTACGCCCTTGGCCGGCCAGTCTCTGACCATTTCGCATCTGTGGAACATGTGCCGCATCTTCATTGTTGAAAACTGCAGGAGGCACCGGATGTGCTGCATGTTCTAACTGCCCAAAAGGCGGAGGGTCAGCAGCGGCTGCTACTGCACCCTGGGGAGGAGCATGAGCGCCGGCCGGCGCTTGTTGCTGGGCAGGTGGACCTGCTTCGATCTCGTCATCCAAATCGCTGTCGATGAATTCAGCGAATTCGTCGCCCAGCATTTTCAAATCAGCTTTTGGATCAGGTGGGCAATGGTGTTCCAGGGCATCGACGTACATGGCATGAAAGGGTTTCAAGCGGTCAATGGAAACCGCCTCCGAACCTTGTCGTGCCCAGCTGTGGTGAGGAGTTATTTCGTACATCAACTCATTCAGCTGGCGTCGGATCTGCCATGGCCCAGTCCAGTATAGTGCAAACTTTCTGGACTGGCCCGGCCTGAGCCTGGGCGTCCAGAGCCAAACGGGCTGGGTCGGCTGGTACATCTGCCGATCTTTGTAATACAACTGCCTTTGGCGATCGACTGCGCACTTCATGTTTTTACGCACGTACGCGTGCGCTTTCGCCATTCTACTGCGCAGCTGAGTAGTATACTCGTACATGTCCGCCGCGTCTTCAGGCAGAGTGGGCGGGGCTCCAAAGACCATCTCTAAAGAGGCAGAAGCGCTCCGCCCGAACATGGCGGCGAAAGGAGCAACACCGGTCGAGACACAGATAGACGTACGCATGGCAAAGAGGGCATGGGGAAGATGATCTTCCCACGCACGTTGGTCGCCTTCGGTCAAGGCCTTGATGGCGTCACCAAGCGACCGATGCTGGCGTTCAACTGGGTTGCTCTTGGGGTTGTACGATGGTGTCGAAGACTGACGAATGCCCAGTGCGGCAACAACTTCCGAGACGAGGTCACTCAGGAACTGAGTACCCCTGTCGCTGTGTATCTGGTCACAGACTCCAAATCTAGGGAATACTTCGTTGATCAGTTTTTCCACTACTATTTGTGCATTCGCTCGTCGACAGGGAAAGGCCTCAACCCAACGTGTGAAGCAGTCAGACACCGTGAGCATATACTCATTGCCTTTCTTCGATCTCGGCAAAGGCCCTACAAAATCTATACTAATTTTCTGGAAAGGATATCCCGTTACATGGCTGACTAACAGTCCCCTTTGATTAGGTAACGATCCTTTCTTTACTTGGCACGTCTCACAACGCCGGAGAGTCTCATTGACCCACCGGTACATGCCAGAGAAGTACACCGTCTTGTGCAACTCGGCAACTGTAGCCTCGACGGCTTTGTGGGCCACGGCGTGGTGAGCACGTTCAATGGCGCCTCGGCGCATACTCTCTGGGAGGACGATGAGATGCCGGACCTCCGGAAGTCCCATCTCCTGGCCATAGGTCAAGTTATAACGAAGGACCCGATCTTTATCCAGGTACAAAGAGTCGAACAACCCAGCAAGCTTCTTGCCCTCCGAGGTGAGGGCAGACTGCTGCAAGTTGGTGGGCTTAGTTCCGTCCAACACCCACTTTCGTACTTCAGAGAGCTCTTCGTCTTGTTCCTGGCCTTCCCGTACTAGGTCAGGGGTCCAAGCTTCCTCCGCTTGGAGAGAACAGATAACAGCACCAATCTTCTCACCCATTGAGATGTCTAATTCTAGAGAGGGATCCTCCACTAGATGGGGTGCTCTACTGAGCGCGTCTGCGTTGCCGTGGTTGCGGCCCAGACGGTGCACAACATCAAACTCGTTGTTCGCAAGAGTCTGTAGCCACCGCTGGACCATACCTTGGACTGGTTCTACCAGTGTACGGATCCACTGCATGGCAGCATTATCTATTCTCAAGATGAATCTGCGGTGCTGTAGATAGTACTTCCACTTCCTGATGTAGATGATGGCAGCGGCCATCTCTCCCTTGGTGGAGTGGTACGCGGACTGCGCGGGGGTGAGCTTGCTGGCGCCGTAGGCGATGACACGCTCTTTATTATCTTGGAACTGAGAGAGAACAGCCCCAACAGCTCGGTTCTCCTGACTCCAGTCCGTGTCCAGGATGAACGGGTGTTCCGACTCGAACCTGGGGTAGGCGAGGATGGGCGCGTGAAGTAGATTGGACTTCAACTGCTCAAATGATTTTATCCTAAGAGAGGTTTGGTCAAATGGAGCACGATCATCAGTTCCGTCTTGTTTCAACAAGTCCGTCAGAGGGCCAGCTATTTCTGCGTAATTTTCCATAAAGCGACGATAATAACCTGTCTTACCCAGGAAGGTGCGAACCTCGGTCCTGTTGGTGGGCATGGGCCAGTCCTTAACAACCTGGACGTAGCCCGGGACAGGCGCTATTCCCTTGGCACTGACCATGTGCCCAAGGTACTCGATCTCGTTCTGGAAAAGCTGACACTTGGCGGGTTGGAGCTTGAGTCCGGCCTTGGCGTAAGCCTCCAGGACTCTGTCCAATGCCACGAAGTGTCCATCGAGATCCTTGGAGTGGATAACAGTATCGTCGAGATAAGGAAGAGCCTGGGTGTACGGAATACCATCCAGTACCATGTGCACCAGACGCGCATAAGAGCTGGGCCCGCCGGCCAAGCCAAAGGGCATTCTTACAAATTGGTAGCTACCCCAGGGAGTGGCAAAGGCCGTCTTGGCCTTGTCCTTGTCTTCTAATTCTATCACATGGAAAGCTCCTATTGAGTCAATTCCCGAAAAGACAGTGGACCTGGACAACCTGGCCAGGTTGTCCTCGATGTTACCTATCGGCATAGAACTAATTGAGGATACATCATTTAAAGCCCTAAAATCTACACACCAACGGATGGCGCCCCCCTTCTTGGGGGCGGCCACCAGGCCGAAGTTCCACGGGCTGCAGGACTTCTCGATCACTCCATGTTTCAACCATTTGTCAATTTGTTTCCTCAAGTCTCCTTCGAGATGAGGGTTGACTGGACGAAACCTTTGGTTGATAGGACGCTGATCTGGCTCAGTCACAATACTGTGTTTGAGAAGAGTAGTCCGGCCATAATTGCCGTCAAAACTAAAGCAAGCCCAGCGCTGCAGCAACATGCAGCTAGCCCGGGCCACCTTGTCCGTGGTGTTCAGGAGAGGACTCTCCTTCAGCTTGAACACCTGGATCAGGTGGGCCAGCCGGGCGTCCCTATTGGCAGGTGTAGTAGGCCCAACCAGCCAGGGTGCCAACTCTGGCTCGGCTGAGTCATCTGGTTTGGTCTCCTGGGTGGCCTTCTTCTTGGCAGTCGTCTTCTTCTGCTCAACTAAGTCTCCTGCGAGATTATTAATGAGAGCGATGCGAAAGGGATGTTCAGAGTGGGTGGATACGTCGGTAGTCCGACTGAAGCTGCCATACTTCGTTCCCACCGGAATCACAATGGAATTCATGGTGGTATTCATCACTCCCACTCTTACCTGTCCATCCTTGTCGCATTTGGTTACCACATTCAAGAAAGGATGTAAATCGTGGCGATCGGAAAAGTGGACGCTACCGGTAACGACTCCGTCGCCAGAGCTCATGGTTCCTTCCTCCACGGCGGAGGCGCGGACGGTGAACTTAGTCTCGCTAAACGCAGGGACGGTCACCTTCTCTAGAACATAGAGGTTGGAGACAGTCTGCTCTACGTCCGCCGCCGGGTCGAGGGAGGCCACCATGGGTACTTTCTTACCTTGTACTAGAAGCGCTCCTTCAGAGTGAAGTTGGTCGATTCCAAACTGGGCCAAGAAGGGGCCGCTCAGGTTGAAGGGCATGGACAGGCCCTCGAGGACAACTGGGCGGCACTTGAAACGAGTAGCACAACCTCCAAATCGTAAGTGAATAGGAGTTTTCAACTCTCCTAACACTTTTAGTCCAGCGCCACTCTTTGCAGTGCCCACCTCGTGGATGCCAGGAACTTCTCGAAGGTCATCACGAGTCAACCCCAACTGGTGGAGAAAGTCCAAGGATAGGACATTCTTCCACAGGTTGCCGCTGTCGACCATGGCCTTACAGATCACCCCGCCAATGGACACGGGGACGAAATACTTATAGGGGCCGGTCTTACTAAGTTTTGGGGCCAAAGAAGATTCGTTAATCTTCAAGATGTGCGGGAGATGTTTTTCCGACCAACTGAGATGTTGTGGTTGTGAGGGAGGATGAGCTGGAGGATCAGCTGATCCTGACAGCTGTTGGCTCTGGTCTAGGCTGGCTGCCAGGGCAGAGGTGGCAATTGTCTCCTTGGCAGCAGCTATCTCTCCAGCCGGCCGGGCCAAGCCCGGCCTGCCTAGTTTTCCGAGTCAGAACCCTCAGGCGCAAGGGAGGGCGCTCCAGCCGGAGCGGTGGTGGAGAGCGAGTTGTTCGACGGACCGCGCCCACCAGCGGAGCGGCCGCGATAGTTAGCTCGGTCCCGACCGCCTGAGCCCTCCGTTCGGCGGATGGAGGCGGAGCCTCCGCCTGATTCCTTCCGCGCGAGCGTCAACGCTTTGTCCCAAATGGGGCAAGCCGATTTCTGGTGGGAGGAGGAGTCACAGACCCAACACTTGCCTGTACTATCCGTTCTCCTCTCCGATCGGCCGTTGCCGCCTTTCCCGCGCGCTCCTCGGCCACCTCCCCTTCCTCGTCCGGAGTAATTAACTCCGTGGTCGGCCATTGCTGCCGGAGGATTGACGAAGTGGATGCTGGCGCGGGACGCGGTCTTGAACGTCACGTCAGTGGCCGTTTTGGTCTGGGCAAGGGCGAGGGCCGCGGCGAACGT
>OOFX01000007.1_pt1 | contig 12671 bp, 5 predicted proteins | sample 1670331 | NCBI WGS metagenome assembly OOFX01 (sample SAMEA98144668, study PRJEB22522) | marine metagenome | biome: marine biome; feature: marine water body; material: sea ice | place: Arctic Ocean | collected 11-Sep-2015 | depth 0.9 m
CCTTTGGTACTCAAGGAATAGCCATCGGTAGAGTCCCTTCAGAACTGTTTCGCCGGTACCCCCCATAGAGTCGAATTGCTCAATAATTTTAAGATCCTGGAAGATAACGTAGGTAATCCAATGCTGACGGCTTTCGTTTTGGAAGAAAACCAGCGTTTTAATCCTTGTGAGGGAAGTCTTGGCGCGCTCCATTTTTTTCGACAACCAATTCTGAACGTTTTTGTAGGAGAACGTATCCGCCACCTTTGCATCGGCGTGGCCTTCATTGAACAAGAGGGTCAAAAAGTAGGAAGAAAAAAATACCAGGTCGGTGGTCCTGATCTTGAAAGTCCTCTTCATGGTACTTGTGAAGTAGTGCAGAATGTTATCAAAAAGCCATTGTTCCGGTGCCAGCGAAAGGCAATCAGCAACAGTGACAATATTGGTGCCAAATTGGACAAGAATGTTGGTGCCATTTCGGTCTTCCGCGATCTGCAACCATTGAAGATACCTTGCCCAATCCGCCGGAGGTACATCAAGTTGAAACATTGGCAAGATGACAGCCGGGTCTTGTAAGCTTCTGTAGGGAGAAGGACCATCCCAGGGCGGCAATTCGGTTGCTTGGACAACGACTGGGTACGTCGGTTCCTGCTGCATGACAACTGCTGGGTAGATTAGCAATCAATCCAAAACGACGCAGGCTCGAAAAACAGACTCAGGAAAGAAAGCGCCACCCGCACTATGGTGCAATTGAGCTAACTTCCTTCCACTCCTTCCTTCACAGGATATTCAAACAACGCCGGTGGTACTAAAGAGTATCACTGCGGCCGCGGAATAGAACCACTGCGAAGAAGATAGAGACTGAATTTGTTGCCTGCACCAGAATGAAGAGATGCAATCAGACCAGACAGATTGTCAGAGAACGCAGTAAAGAACAGTACTATCAGGTTGAATCAAAGCAACAAGATGAACTTCACCCAGCTAAACGCGAACAATTATATGTCAACAGTTGTCAATGGAATCGATATTGAATCACTAAAGGCGCAGGCTCGGAAAATAGACTCAGGAAAGAAAGCGCCACCCGCACTATGGTGCAATTGAGCTAACTTCCTTCCACTCCTTCCTTCACAGGATATTCAAACAACGCCGGTGGTACTAAAAAGTATCACTGCGGCCGCGGAATAGAACCACTGCAAAGGAGATAGAGACTAAATGCGTTGCCTTGACCGAGAGAGAGACTTTATCAAACCAAAAAGACAACTGCAGACTGCTTAGTTCTGATCAGATGGGATGCTGGGGGGAGAATTGTAGGTTTGTTTTTTTTTAAATGAGAAATTCTCCTCTGGCAAAAACCTGGAAATTCTGGCACCTGCAGTTCGATTATGGCAGTAAGGCAGCAAATTCTGGCAAATGCGCCGAAAATTTCGGTAACTGACAGGTGGCACGCGAAAACACGTCAGTTACGGCGCGCTGGCGTGCGGAAATTTGGGTAATTAGGCAATTCAATCTTGGGTGGCTCAGGGGCGCAAGAGAGCGTGGTACTCAACCTACGTAGAAAACGAGTAGGAACCTCAAGGAGGCCCGTGGATCATACTAGTAGTATGTACTTCGCTGGCTGGTAGTAGTGATACATGGACGTTGGACTAGTAGGACTTAAAACCGCGCCCAAAATAAAACCTGCAGGTACTAGTAGAATAGACGTGGACAACGCTAGAGTTAGGCTAGTACACAGCAGATCAAGCAAAAAGCGGTGACAAAGCTAATGGACATATTGCCAGAACTCTGGCATAATACTGTTTGCCTAGTAATAACAACATAGAATGTCTGCTCGTTCAAAACAAAGTAAGCAAAGTAGCCAAAAAGATCGTTGTTCCAATGCTGACACTCCTTCGACTAAAGGTATGTCTAGTAGCGGTAGAAGTGCATCATTGGGAGGCGTTGAGTCGCAAACAGCATCAACAGTTGAACGGGAACCTGACGATGCAAACAGTAAACCAAGCTTTGTAGAATGGGAAGCACGAGAGAATGCAAATCGTCCAACAACAGGCGATAGGACAACTGTTGCAGGAGTAGTTGCAGATAAGTTATTTCAAAAGGCAAAGTTTGTTGACCGCGACTTTGACTTAGGCTACGATGTAACAGAGGGATCAATTTGTAAATTTGTTACTACCTATTGCAACCTACAGGCCAATATTGACGTTAACACTTGGTGGAAAGAAGCTCGCAAGTGGATTCCAACTTACATAAGTCGTCTACGCAATGACAAAAGCACGGCCATGAAGTGGGCTTTTCTAGGTACGTACTATTCTTGTGTGTATGCTGTGGTGTCCAAATCAAAGCTTGGCTAACAGGTGTGATGTCTGTTGATGCATAGATTGGTTGAAAGAGCAGGCAAAGGCTAAAAAGGCCAAACGCAAGGATGCAATTACAAGCGTTGACAGCTGTATAAACAACTTATGGCAGCAAGGCAGAAAAAACGCAAAAATGTACAAAGTTTTTTTTGAAAACTTCTTGCCCTGTGTTATCAAAAAGTCTGTGTTTGATCGTCAAGTCTCTGTTGCTACAAATGACAAAACTCTTTGTACGGTTAGCGATGAAGCGTTTGCACTGTTACTTCTTGAAAACAGCTTTGATCGTTGGCAAGATATCTATCGATTGCGAAAGGGTGAAGTTACACCAAAGCGAGGACAGAAACGTCGGGAATTTGAGTCAGACGTCCCAACTAAGTACACCAAGGGTGGAATTGTATATGATAAGACGGTAAAGAACAATGATCCTAAGGGTTGGAGCGCAGAGGGTATAAAGAGGTACAACGAACTATATGCTACAGTTAAGATGGACCGTAAAGCCAATAAAACATTCACAATAAATTGGTTGGAGCAGAAGAAAGCCAACCTCTTGGATGCAGTTCAAACACGAAAAAGAAAACGTCCGCAACAACAAGCACGAATTGAATTATTGGATAGTGAGGATGACGACAGCGGAAATGAAACAGCCAGTGCTAACATAGATGGTGAAAACGGATCTGATAACGAATCAAGCAACAATGAAAATGAATAGATGCAACGCCAAATAAAGCATGAAACGTCCAATAATTATGCAATTTGCGTACCATACTTCTTTAAAACAAATAGCAGACCTAGGCAAGAGTATAACATGGATCTGGTACAATATTACAGAACCATGCAACCGTAATACAATACTTCTGTAAATAGAATGAAAGAGCCACGGCAAGACATGAAATAATTAGTTGAATTGTGCAGAACTAGTTAGTGGTATTAATGCATTAATTTGTTGTTAATGAATTAACTAATTGTGCGAGAGTACTTACAGAGATAGTGGTAAGTTGACATACTTATGCAATACTTTCCCAGAATTTCGTTCAAAAAACCCCAACTAATTATGGCACAAAAGAACCAGAACTAATTAATGTTAGCCATAGTTATGGGATTGTGTCTCAGAAGTATAGCATTTATTAAGTGAACCTAATCCCAGAATAAGGCAAAAATGTGCCAGAATTATTCAAGAAACTTGCCATAACTCTGGGTTGAAATCGCAGAGCAAGTAGTAAAAATTGCCATGACTAATGCTAATGCCAGAATTGGGTCTGTAGATGTGTCTTGTGGGGCCCTCTCTTTCTTGGAAGGCTTTCACGATCTCCTGTAGCATTAGAAGTTAGAGCCAGGAGCCGGTTCAGTGGTCGAGAGCGCCGGGAGGGTTTGTTGTCGATCCCTCTTCCTGCAGCACTTGATATCCTGTCCGGTTCCTAGTCGGCGTCTGAATTCGACAAACGGTTAGGCCGGGGATCATTCAGCGTTGCGGCCAACTTCTATTGTCGGGATTGATTGAAGCTTTTGGATCGCTTTGGTCTCGTTTGGTAAAGACACTGAAGGTGACAAGAAGTTCACGAAGGCTTGCCATATTTGTACTTTTGTCATCGACGGTAGAGCCAGAAGTCATTGTCACTATGGCAATTTTTAGGTTGGAATATCCACGCCTACTCGGAGCACGGTCAAAACCACCTCTCGACGGTCCCGCTCCTTACGTTGGCGAAAACGAGGGCGACAACTTGGATTTTTTCCAGGAATCAGCATCAGATGAAGACTGGTCAAGGTACAACCGATGGATTACCGCACAGGCAGAGACCCGCCGATCATTCAACGGACGGGTAGCGATCGCCGAGCGAGAAATATTTGACAACTCCCATCTCTTCACATTAGCGTTCGACACTTTCATAACCGACAATTTTCTCACCTATGTTGTCAAGTCCCTCAAATACAAAATCGGGTTGACGGATGCATCTGTTGCCTTCTTTTCCTCCTTCTTCTTCACCATGCTTTATCGTGAAGGTCATGAAGATCCAACCTTGAGAAATAAATACTGTTACGAAGAGGTTGCAAAATGGACCCAGAAGATATTTCGAGTTCATTCACTTGAAACGATGAAGACCATTGTATTCTTCAGGAATCAGACCGCTTTGCATTGGATATGTTTCGCCATCTTCCTTGACCTAAAGATTATTCAGGCCTTTGATTCCGTGGGGGCATGTCATGGTCGTGACCTTAAGGCTTTATATCGCTGGTTGCACGAGACAATGAGGATTGCAGGCAAGAAGCTCAACCCAAATGAATGGATTTTGTATGGGACCCGCCGTGGCACACCGGTACAGACCCATTATGACTGTGGCTTGTATACAGTTTTGATTGGTTTGTGTGTTGCAAAGCGATACCATTTGAAGATTCTTACCAGGGAGCGAATTGCTGCTGCCCGACCTTTACTTCTACTCAGGATTCTTGACCTGGAACCCAAGAACGCGAAGCCACTTCTTCACGGACCAGTTGGTAGAAAGTATGAGAAATGGGTCCTCTACCCATTCCACCATGGCGGAGAACTACCTTATGATCCTCCAAAAGGCGCCAAAGATGAAGATTCTTTAGTCGATCTCACCACTCCTCCGAAAATGACAGATTGCCAGGATAAGAATCAGGTGGTTGACTTGATGACGCCTGAAAAGGAGGCGGAGGCGGAAACTGGTGGAACCAGCGACGGCAAACAAGGTAGCCAAAATTCACCATCATCCCCAGATAAAGGGAATAGCAATGACGGTGGTCGATCTTCCAGTACTAATCCGTCGTCGGGTACACCGCCTGCCGGCGGTGGTGACGCGGGAGGCGGAGGCAACGGTGATGATGGTCGTGACGGCAACAATCCGAAGAAGGACACCTTAGGAGGTGAGCAAGGTAGTTCAAAGAAAAAGAACCGGCGTAAAAGTAACAAGCGCCCACAGAAAAACAAGAATGAGTCACCCACACGGTTTTCTCCACGCAACAAGAGGCCATCTCCGTCTACCAAAGGTAAATCAAAGCCTGACTCCATGGTGAAAGAGTTATTCAAAAACAAGCCCAAAACTAGAAGGTCTTCCAGAAACAAGAATAAGGGAATCAAAAGCGGAGCCACCAGTACCAGAGCGGATTCTGCCGCGACGCAGGCAAACAACTCCACGGCGGAATCTTCACCAAGAAAGAGCAATGACTCCACGCCTGATACTACACCGGCAAAGACCGACGACTCTGTGGCTCCTTCTTCTCTGACAAAGAATAGTCCGCCAACAAATGCCAGTCCATTGCCTCCGGCAGACAATATTCTACCAAATCCAACCAGCAAATTAAAGGATCCGCCGGACCTAACAAGCAGAGTACCAAGAAAGACTGACAAGGCGTCGCCAGACCTTACAAGCAGAGTACCAAGAAAGACTGACAAGGCGTCGCCTGAAAACAAGTCTGACAAGGTTGATCTCCCTGTCGATGACCCTACTTCAAGGATTGATCCATCTGAACCAATAGTTCCAGTAGCCTCTAAACCAAAGCAGAACTCAGATGACGAAGATACGGAAACAGAGCCTGAAGAGGAATCAAGCAAGCGGCCTGCAACTGGCAAAGCAGAATCGAAACGAAAAGCTGACTTCAAACGGATGAGTGATGCCAAACGGCAAAAACATCCATTAAGTGACACCGACCGTGAGAGCAACGACGACGATATTGACGATTCTCCAGCCGCGCGCAAAGCTGCCAAAAAGATGACAAAAAGCGAGCGTAGAGAGGCCAAAAGGAGAAGAGAACTTTTTTGTTGGGAGTCAAAAAGAAAAAGAGAAGAGGAATTAGAAGAGGAAACAGATCGACTTGTTGACACCCCAGTGGAAATTGGCCCACCACAGAATCAGCAGGCCATCACTCACTTCTTTGCGCGAGAAGAAGCCTTGAGAAGGACAAAACTATGGGAAGCTGGGGAGCGACGCAAGGCCAAGGGCCTCAACTGGTATTCCGAGATGAAAAAGTCGCCAGAAGAACTCAGGATCATAACGAGAGATATACAAAGGGAGCAGGCCATTAAAAGGAGGAAGGATGCTGCAGAACGAGCAAGAAGAGTGTCTCGTCGAAAAGCCAAAGAAGAAAAAGCAAAAAGGCAGGATGAGAAGGATAAGAAAAGAGCACTGAAGTTGTACAACAAATACTACAAGGACGATTTGGAGACGAAGGGAAAAAAGGGCAAGAATGCCGTGCGACAGCAGTGTTTGAAGCACACAAAACAATTGGAGCAAGACTTGCCGATAACAAACCAGTTGACTGATCAGGAGAAGAGAGAATGGGCAGATCTCTTCAAAAAGGCTGATGAAGGAGACAAAGTTGCCAAAAAGGATGTGGAGGACATAACGTGTGTTAAGGAAATGACGCAGTTAAAGTATGTTCCGGCAGTCTGGGCGGATGGTGACGAACCCAACGAAGAGGACAGCGAAGAAGAGGAAGATAAAGGCAATGAAAAGAAGAAAGCGAAAAAAAAGCCTCAACCGAAATTCGACGCACATTTTATGGGAGTCACGTATAGTCCAGCAAGCGGACATACAACCAATGTTGGACCTTTGAGCCCAGAATGGGTACGACATTTCTTTAAGGGCGTCTACGTCAATTTGATCATGCTACGACCCCATCACATGTGGCCTATGATTGTCGGAAACACTCGTTCACAAGATGACGAGCACGCACCCAATGCTTTGTTGATACCAGATATTCCAGTTTGTTTTCAGCAATTTGAGCGTGAACAGTGTCTTGTCATGGGAGTTGCCTCCAGCCTTCACTACTGCGGTCTTGTGGAAGAGGCAAAGGCCATGAGCTTGCTGGCCGGAAAGTATGAACATCTTCCAAAAACAACGGCCTTGAAAGAATTGAAGAAGGACATGCAACAATTTGTTCCATGCATCGGTGATTGCGAGCTCTTCAATGCTTGGCCTGCAAAAAGGAAAATTCTCAAGAAGCTGTCCGTTCAAGAGCTGTTAGAAAAACGAACAAGATTTCCCACGGTTGTGATTCCATATGGAAGGGACGGCTCCAACAACCATTCCTTTGTGGTGGTGGATGACCTCATTTTTGACGCAACCCAAGTCTTTGCCTTGAAATTGTGCCAGAAGAGTCTTGACTGGATCTGCGGAAAGGATGGAATTGGGTCAATTGATGTGGCAATGCGCTTCAACCGAAGTCATGGAACAAGGAACATGCTGTCACACAAAGAGAGGTCCAATTGGTGACGGTATTACATATTTATGCTGGGAAAGAACCCATCCACAGTTGAACTGTATTGAAAGGCGGATCAGATTGATATGAATCGATATAACTAGATATTATACACGTTACACGTAGACAAGTGAGGGAATACTGAGAATAGAGATAGTCAAAGGTCATGAACAATCATTGAACTCATTTCCCCAGAGTTCTTTACACCAAATTTCATGATAGCTAGAGTGACTCGCATCGTGTGGAACCATAAGGCAATGACGCACAATCGAATTCACATCTACAAGCTGGATGTTTGGTGCTTTACGATTACCAGCATGGTAAACATAGGACTGTTGCCATTTGGTTGAAAATACCGAGTCACGGGAATGAGAAAAGTCACAGGTGGATACAACCGCCATCATCTCACCTTTTGAAGCCGATTCTGTTTCTTCGTCACAGTTGGCAGACTCTTCAGACACGAAACCCAGTATTTTACCAGGTGCATATAGATGTTCCAGTGTAGTTGCTTCATCATCTCCATACGCCGCCTGGCAATCAGCATCACCAGCGTAGCGTTGATTGTCTTCACGTGCCCACCTTAACATCACCCAGTCGTACCAGGGTCCCATCGAGCGATAATCAGCATGACCACGAAAAATGGCCCCTGCTCGCTTGTATTCTGTGCAAATGTACACATTTGTGCAACCAGGAAGTCTCAGTGGATGCGGAGCGACTGGCAAGGACGCATAGTGCTGTACGAGGAAATCAACCATTTCAGCGCTAAAATGCTCTTCCGTTGCAGATTTCCATCCGCCAAAATAGGGTCGCGCAGGATTACTTTCAATAGTGAGCCATCCTTTGGAAGCTTGTAATGACACCCCGGTAAATATCTGGACCAAGGAAGATGATGCAAGAGGATGTTGATCGTACGGGGTAGCCATCCGTTGATAAGCCATGTCTACGATATACGCATCACTGACGCGTTGGCCAAGTTGTCTGTCAAAAACTTCGGCACGCTGTTGCGTACCTTTGGCAGGTCGTTTTACCAACCGGATGTGATTATGTTCTGTGGGACCCGTATGAGAGCCTTGCGGTGCTCCATTGCGTTCAATATCATCTGGCACATGTAATTGTTCGTGTATTTTGGCCTTTTCCCAACCTTGGCCGCGCACACGTGGCCAAAGACGCATCAGCTCACGCAACATGACACTAATAGCCTTTCGAGCAGATTCTTTGGCGTTCTTGTCGCCTCGTTTCCAATATGTATCACGCTTTAACCAAACCCAATAAGACAGTAACATTTGAAATACTTGACGCATCTCGTTGAGTCGTTGTGGAGATCCCAACACAAGAGTAAAAAACCTGACGCCTTCTTCTCGTAACGACACAACTACAATTGTAAACATAATGCCGACTTTCAGTTTTGCCGACAGATCCGTCAACGACGTGACACCATCCTTCCATAGTAAGCGGGGCATACAGGGTTCGGCGCCAGAGCTCAGAAATCGTTGACGAGGGAGCAACGTTAGGTTCCTCACAATCTTATCCAATTCCTTCTTTAGGGCAGGACGCATTTCGTCCTTGAATAATATGGAAAGACAATCGGGAATTATTCCATTTTCAAGTGAGTGCAAGGGCTCAATAGGACATGCAGCACTGAATATACCAAATCGACAACCACCATAACTAACATCAAACCACGCATTGTGCACGTTGTATTGATTGTAGTTGTCAAGAATATCCTGTTTGTTGTCTTTTACCAATTGCATCATTCTCACCATGTTGATCTTCTTGCACTTAATCAAAGGGTCGCCAGATTCGTCACCACGCACATTGCATTTACGACATAAACGATGTAATTTGTTTGAGTAATGACAGGTTGTGCAGCAAATTTTATCCCCTCCCTGCATATCACCAATGATGAATATAACAGGAACCTTTAAGTTCACAATCTTCGTTTCATCTCCAAAGAGTAATGGAATATCATCAAGCGCGCCAAATTCCTGTGCTTCAATGAGCGTTGCAAGGATGGTTTTAAAAATGGCATGAAGGCGCTCAGCCTTTAATTCTTTTGAAAGATCTTTGTCCTCCGCAGATGATTGGATCAATGTCAAATCGTTAATGTAACCAAGCGTGCGCCATGCTATGGGAAGGTTACGGGTTTGCTGGTTCAAAATGGAAGTTGTAAACAGCAGAGGCCAAGAAGCGGCCTTTCCACCTTTTCGCAGGTGCGTCTCATCACAGGCAAAGATAATGGGCATCATAAAGTCTTTTGAGGGATCCTTTACTTCGTGTTGGTAGGCCGAGTTGTACCACTGACCGGAGTTGACAGTAGACAGTAATCCAGAGGATGGAACATACTTGCCAAAGGGGTCGTCAACATTTACATCCAATTTGTCCAAATTGCCAAACAAGGCTCGATCAGAAACCAAGGAGTACAACTGATTAGTAAAATTGAAACAGGTGGTTTGCACCACCTGGTCACCAGGTCCTGGAAGGTTTGTAGGAATTTGCTGCGGACGGCATTTCTGGAATTGCAACCATTTCTCAAGATACTTTACTTGTGCGGTCCGCGAGGTGCGTGTAGGATGGAAATTGTATTCATCATGTACAGCAGCCCGTCCCCACTCAATTACATTTTTGTACAGATAGTGTGGGGCATTTGCGTCGCTGAGAAGTTTTAATAACTTAGTTTCATGGAACTGTGCTGTGGTAAAGCGGATGCCGAACCTCAAGGCTGCATCGTTGGGCGATTCCGTATAGACGCCTACATGGTGGTTGGTTACAGCGGTACTGATATTGTTTTCGATAGAGGAAGCAATCTCAGACTCGTGAAAAGAGTCATCCTCATCCCAGGGAGGGTATTCAGTAGGGGATTCTTGGGCGTCCAAGGCCGGCAGAAGCGATGCTGTGTTTGCACTAGTGTTGTTTCTGGACATCTTGTAGTTGCAACATTGTGAAGATTTACCAAAGTGCATTCGAAGTCCATTAGACGTCTTGTAGCTCTTGCTACAATCAGGATGATGACACACATGTGCGTGCTGAAGGAAAGGTTTCTTTCTTCCAATAGAACCACTAGAGGGCGGGGGGCGTTTGGCTGACATACTGCGATGGTATGGTTGTCTTTCAGCAAATTGTTGAGTGAAATGTGGCTTGCGGATGCGCGGGATGGTTCTGTAACAAAGAACGATGTCGGTAACTTTTTCACATGCGTCGTTCAAGTTATCCCATGATAATGTGAAGAGTCCCATAACCTAGGAATGTAGACCAACGATTCCTTAATTCCGTCAATATGTCATGTCAAAATCAACGAGTACGTTTATTTCAAAATAGTAATGTAGAACAACCAACTACTTATGTAAATATATCACATTGAGAGGTGATACATTATGTCAAAATTGACATAACTCAGTTATATCTCACATGCTGAGGTCAGTTTTTGCAAGAGTAATGTCAAGTTTTGACATAGTCAGGTCAAAAACAACTTGCACGTTTCATTTGACATAGTACTGTGAAATTTTCGCAGAACAATGTCAATATTACACATAGCAAGGTACGTAATTATGTCAAAACTGACATAGCTATGTCATATCTGACATGCTTATGTGAGATTTTCCCATGGGCATGTCATAAAGTGACATATTCTGAGGTAAAAGTGACTGAGATATGTCACAATGACAGAATTGCACTTATAGATGTATGACCCCCTCCCGGCAAGCATCCAAAGTACGACTTGAGTACCTTGGTGCTAGAGGGACAACAAGTATCGTAGTGTAGTTGGTAGAATGGATGCCAAGGCAGAGTATACATCTGGCATATCCAAGCGTGGATTCCCTGTTGACAAGTTTGCCTCTTGGCGCCACCAATTCACCGCCTTGATCAAATCAATTGACACTCCCATGTTTCTTGCATGCACAGTTACACTCGGCCAAATTGTCCTAGCAATTCCGCATTCATCCCTGATGACAAAGTCATCCAGGATCAAATCCGTAGTGGCTTGAACTCTCTCCAAAATAGTAAAGAAATCATTCTCAAACTCCATTAATTTTGTCTTGACTAGATTTCTAGAAAACAACCTTCCTCCTACTCATCCATTCCCTTGAACAACTTCCACAAGTCGTTTCACCCATCGGCCGGGTCTCAAGTGAGTTCCTTCAGTAACAGGAGCACATGGTACTCCGAACTTTGCTCCTGACAATTGGTTGGCCTTTGTCCGACCTGAAACTACAAAAAGAAAGTGAGCGTGTTTCACATCATCCATATGAACCAGGCTGTTGGCCGTTCCGGCCAATTCAATGAGAAGCATTTCTTCTCCTCTGAGGCCTGTGCAAAAACCACCAATAAACCAAGCTCCCATTTCTGAGATCTTCTTCTTTTCATCCGATCGACGAGCGCTTTGCCATTCTGTTTCCAAAAGTTTATTGACAGCATGAATCACATCGATGGTAAGTTCTTTGTCAGGCTTCCTGACTTGTCCGACTCGCTTGTGAACACCACTCATGAAACGAGAGAACCAGAACTTGTGCGTTACGCTCCCCGAGATCCACATTCTGGACCGTTCATAGGCTCCGACCGAGTTCTCCAATCCACCAACCGAAGCTTGAGAAATGTTGGTTATGGCCGACATCGATCTGCGAAAAGTATCCCATTGAACGGTAGTCTCATGCTTACCCTTGTTCAGGGACCGATCGAGAACGGCCAATGCATCACTAATACCTTGAGAGTCCTCAAGTGGCCACGGTCCCATAGGAGGGGTCATGCTAGGCATGCCCAACCGAAAGGCCGTTCGCTCAATCCTCATCGCTTCTCCAAGATTTGATTTTACGGTCGAACTCTCCCGACTCCAAAAGGCATCCAGGTTGGCTCTCCTCATGAAGCCTAGAATTTCTTGATCTCTTGACGAGCTCCTGACCGGGTCTCGCCGCATGACATTCCTGAAATGGCACACTTCGCACTGGAACGGGACCATGAGATGGTCTCCTGCCCTGGCGACAACGAAACGCTCAGCATCATCCAAGTCCTCCAGAAGATCCCCATCCTCATCCACCTTAAGACGGATGGGATGTTCTTTTTCTCCAAGGGGCTGATAACACGGACCGCACCAGCAATTATTACATGGGGCAAAGATCCCTCGCCTCGCCGAGA
>OOFX01000009.1_pt1 | contig 11397 bp, 6 predicted proteins | sample 1670331 | NCBI WGS metagenome assembly OOFX01 (sample SAMEA98144668, study PRJEB22522) | marine metagenome | biome: marine biome; feature: marine water body; material: sea ice | place: Arctic Ocean | collected 11-Sep-2015 | depth 0.9 m
TTTTCTTTTTTTGTTTCTTGTTTTCTTTTTTTTTGTGTGGTTGTGTGGGGGAGGGATTTTTGGTGGGGGGGAGTGTTTTCTGGTGTTTGTTTGCGTGTGGTATACATTTATGTTTTTTTTTTTTTTTTTTTTTCTTTCATTTCAATGGGGCCCTCAGGTTGGCTTGATGGCGTTGGCAGTATTGGCATCGTGTGATGGTGACATTTCCTGGTGTTTTTATGGGTTCGGTGCTTTCGGGATTGTGATGATGGTGCCGCTTCAGAGCGGTTCAACAGAATTGGCGTTGTCGGTGTCTATACCACGGAGGGTGGCTTTGGCAATCATGGCAGCCCAATGGAATTCGCTAATGACGCAGCCATCTGCATCAAAGTTGATTGGTCCATGTAGTAGACCGGATGCAAGGTCAACATCGTCTTCGTAGAGGATGCGGTCATGGTTTTTGAGGACGGAGTCTTGCCGGCCTGGTCGGACCGGTACTATTCGTCCATAGGGCTGAAGTGGGTCAGCTGTGCGTTCGTGTACTTCTGGCCAGAAACGGCACAGGCGCGTTTGTTTGGATCGGGAGTCAGTGTGGTGGCGAATCATCCAGTGTACCCAGTAGCGACCGAGCTCTTTTGCTGCTACTGGGTCTGTCTTGTCGAGGTTGACCTGAACAAGGTACCAGGTCTCTGAAGTTTGTCCTGCTGGTTGATGCGCGAAGAAACAGAGCTTGTCGCGGCTCTGATAGATGGCGCGGTACAGTTGATGGAGGACACTGTGACGAGTTGGTGGACGTGTTCTTGGGGCTGGTGGCTCCAATGCTGGAGGCACTGTTGGTTCTGTGGCCTCATCTTCGTCTTCGGACTCGTCCATTGGGTCGCTCCACATGTCCTCAATTTTCACGAAAGCGTGGTCTTCGGTGGGTGCTGCCTGTTGGTAGGCACCACTATCGATGGCTCCTAGCCATTTCTGGACAGGGTTGTTGACCAGTGGATGTCGCATGGAGGCTAGGCGAGTGTCTGCTCCATCAGGGCGCTTGTGGATTACGAGAGTGGAGGGGATGCGTTCCATCCTCGCTGCTGACTCCTTCACGCGTCGGCCTGTACTGCCGAGTCCGTCCAGGAATGGGAGCTTTTGGATCCAGTAACTGCCTGGATTGGCTGGTTCCAGGACGCGATAGGGGCCGCGAGATTTGAAGACAATCTTTCCAGCAATACCTCTGTCGGAGTTTGACTGAACCTGTTTCCGGACGATGACGAGATCTCCTGCTGCGAAGGTGCGTTCAGTGATGCTATCATTCTTCAAATCCCTGTGCCGTTGGCGTCGTTCTTCATTGAGGATACGCAGTAGTTCCCGTTGGTTGGCAATCAATGGGTGGACGGCATCATGGTAGTCGGCAGCATTGGCGCCCTCAAAACCGTTGACAAAGGTTGGTCTTGTTTGCGTGTCAAGTGGAAAGGGGAACGTCCGTCCGATGGCTCCTACTGATCTTGGGATGTCAGTTCCATCGATGGGGCCGGCATTCCATCCATAAAGTGCAAATGTAACACCTTGTTTCCACTGGAAGAAGGATCCTGTCTCGGCAGTGTTGATTCGCTGTACTCGGTTGAGGTATCTGTGGAATCGCTCGTTGCGCACTGCCTTGTGGTTCTCGCGGGAAACTACTTCCACATGAATGCCCAGATTCTCGAAAGTTTTGGTGAAAATGCCGCAGAACTTGCTGTCGGCGTCAACGACAACGATGCGCGGTAGGCCAAATACACAGAAGAATTGAGAAAATGTGATGTCTGCCAGCACTTCAGCTGTGATGGGTTTTCCTAGGAAGGCGCCAGCGGCGAAACCTGTCATTCCATCTAGCATGGTTAGGACTTCGCGGGTGCCATCCTTCTCTGGGACATCTCCAGGCTTCCACATGTCAAGAAAAATCATGCTAAATGGTTCGTCGCAGGTGAAAGCATACAGATGCATTTGGGCTTCGTGGGAGTTGTGGTTTGCAAGGCGGCACGTGGCACACCCCAAGACGCCGTTGGTGATGTCTCTTGCAACGTATGGCCACCAGAACCGGGTGATAACCCGATACATTGTGCGATGGACTCCACTGTGTCCTGCCATGGGTGATGCGTGGCAGGCCACGATGACTGTTCGGCGTAGTGTCGGTGGGACGACTCTGGTTCGCAATTGACGGATGCTTCCCCTGTTGCGTACTTCGTATCGGTATATAATGCCGTCTTCGACCACTAGGCGTTCTTGCTTCCACTCGTCGAAATAGGCCTTCTCAACTAGTTCAGCTTTTGTTAAAGAACCAAGGGGGCCAGCTTGGAGCGCTTGCACGAGTCTGCTGAGGTCGTGGTCTTCTTCTGTAGCTTGTCGCCAATCCTCGTCAGTGGGTAGGGGGATTGTGGTTGCTTGATTCAATACAACCGCTGCTTGCAGTGCTGAGACCATCGTCATTCCCACATATGGCTGTACATCCTGCATCGTGGCTTGTCGTTCCGCTCCGCTCAAGCTGTCCAAGATTGCCGCCAGACCTTCATGTCCTGGCACTGTACGGAGGCGCTGTAGTGCTATTGGCCAAGGGGCTTGAAGTATATGATGAGTGTTGGTCTCTGAGAGGCCAAGGAGCAGTGGGATCTCGTGCCGGAGTACCGGTCGGCATGTGTCGCTCTGTTGTTGGTCATCATGTGGGAGCCAAATGCCAAAGGGGGCATCAAAGAATTCTTCTTGGGCAGGATTGACGTGGAGAAGCGAGGGTGCAGGGCCGGTGGGGTCATATACTGGGAAACCGTTCATTGGTCCTGGTTTGTGTCGTAGTCGTACTTGTTTGACTACTCTGCTGGAAAACTTGTCACCGGCGGTGCTTGACAATGCTGCATTTGTCGTGTTGCTTAGTTGTAGCATCTGAGGGATCATGGCACGGTGGCGGTGGTGACCAATGACATGATCCATCCCGGTGGCGGTTTCCACTGTAGCTTGCGGGTTGTCCCATCTCCCCGTTATTCCTGGGCGGGTGAGGCAAATGACTTGATGTTGGGTCTCTATTGCTCCGCCATGCGGGGTGTTGCAAACGGAGGAGTTGGTCCACTTCCAATTTGGCCAGGCTTCTCGGATGGAATTGTTGGTTCTGAGTGAGCGGGCGGTGTCTGGGACCCGGAGGGGACCGATGATGATGACGGATTGGATGTTGCACGGTTCTCTGAGAGTAGCGGCAGTGACCAGGATACGCCGGTACCAGTCCATTAGCTGTGTGTCTTTACAACCACTTGCTGGCGACGTCTTTGGGTACATTGCCACTAACCAGTGAAACTTTGGTTGGTCTGTGGGCGACAGCTGGTGGAAATTTGTCATGAAGACATCAAGACCTTGAGTGGGCCATTCCCGTTGTAATGTAGTACTGAGGCTGGTCGAAGTCGTGTCAGTTTCCAACTCGGTGATGTGGACCGAAGTCAATTGGGTAAGGTTGAGTGCTTCTGCAAGTGGGCAGCCGATGGTGTCGATTGCCAGGATTTGCCGGTGTTGTTCCCAGAGGGTCGCGAGAGGAGACCATTCTGAGACATCCTGGTGGTTGCGGGGTCCAACGAGATGGATGGGAGTGTTTGAGAATGGCAAGCTTGTCTCTGATCGGGGGTGGTTCACCCATGCCGTAGACACCTGTACGGTGGCCTCAGGAGCGCTGGATGTCATGGTGGCTGCTTGGGCACGTTGGTAAGCATTGTGCTCTTCTCGTCGCTTGTCCCAGCCCATGTTGTACCTTGACAGGAAATCGCATTCAACAATCCATTTGGCGTTACGGTGGTGAACGGTGAAATGGTATTGGAGTAGCTCTGCTCGCCATCGATTGATGTATCGGTCCCTATGCTCGTCACTTTCAAAGAACTGGCGCAATCCACTGCAGTCAGAGATCCACGTAAACTCCTTCCATGATAAAAACTTGCGGTTCTTGTTGATGGCCCAGCGGCCGGTGGCGGCCTCTCCCTTGTATGAGTGGTAGTCGGCTTCGCGGGCGGTACAGAGGCGAGCCATGAAAAGGATGGGAATCAGGCGTGGCCCGGTTTTGGCTTTGTCAAATAGGCATAGGCCACCGGCGCCTTCAGCCTCTTCCGCTGCGACTGATTCAGGGCAGTTGGGGTCCGCTTGGCAAAGGACCGCGGCCATGCCATGTTTGCTCCAGTCGGTCTTCAAGTAGAATCGGCGGCTGTAATCTGGGCGGGTTAGGACAATCCCATCTATGACTTCCTCTTTGAGTTGTTCCAAGAGGAGGAGGTCTGGGGGTTCCCAGAGCTCGGCTATAATTTCCCTTTCCTCAGCTTGTGTTGCTGATCCAGGGGGTGGCTGTTGTTTTAGGATTGCTCGCCAGTGTTCAATGCGGATCTCATAGTTGGGTAGCCATCGGGAGTAGAAACCGAACATCCCAATGAGCATGCGGAGGTCAGCAAATGTGTGGGGTTGGTGGATGGCTCGAAATGCTGCGTGTTTGTCTTTGGTTGGCAGGTTGCCAGCCCCACACACATCTACCCCAACGAAACACAAGCGACTGTGGAACCACTTGCATTTCTTGAGTTTCACTGTTGCGCTGTAGTGTTGCAGTGTTCTGAGTACACAGCGAAGGTAGGAGAGGAGGGCGGCGACCGTAGTGCCATATGCCAATATATCGTCGACGATGACTTTGGCTCCTACTTGGTCCACGTTGAGCCCGTTCTTGGCGGCGTCTTGGTTCCACTCTAGTTTCATGGTGTTGGAAGCGCTCACGAACACGGGGGCTGCATTGAGGGCACCCATGGGCATCCGTTTGAACGTGAAGAGCCCGTGAGGGGTGTAGAAGGCCAATTTGTGTTGTGTGGCTTTTGCAGCTAGGATCTGCCAGTATCCGGTTGCCAGGTCAAACGAGACGAAATACATCATGCCGGGAGGGATTTCGTCTACCGCATCGTCACATCGTGGCATTGGGTAGGCGTAAGGACAGGTGACTTGGTTCAAGCGTCGGTATGAGACACACAACCGCCAGACATATTCATGCCACGGGATGCTCTCTTGGTTGGCTTTTGAGGCTAGTACCACCAAGGCTGCCCACGCACTGACACACTTGACGACAATGTCGTTTTCCACCATGGCATAGACAAGGGTCATAATGACCTGGGATTCATGGGGTCCATAGCGGGGGATTTTGCACGCTATGGGCGCAGCGTTGCCGGTGTCAACAACAAATTCGAAACCTCTGATGGGGAAGCGCAGGCCATCTTGAGTGAAGCAATCCCAAAACTCCACAACCAGGTCACGGACCCTTTTCTGGTGGTCGGGTGGACACTCCTTGACGCGTAAGTTCTTTTCTAATTCAGTGGCGTAGTCTGGTTTGTCAGTGAATTGAATTATGTTGTCACGCGGGAGGAGGGGCTCTTTGGTGTGCCGAAGGGCTTTGCCATGTTCTTTGTAGACCCAGTCATGGCCATCAAGTAGATCATCATCCACCTCTGGTCCAGTATACAGGTTTGGGAGAGGGGGGCGATAGGGTTTCCTTCCAGTGCGGATAAAACCCTGGTCCGCAGCTGCGTCATCGTCGAGCCAATCTTCAATTCTGTCGGTGGCTGGGGGATGTTTGTTAGGATTGGGGACTGAGGTGGAGTCATCAATCATGGCAGGGTCGGTGGCTCCACACGTCCGTCCATTGCCTTTAATCCTTTGTGAGGCTGGAGTTGGGGAGGTTGCTTCGATAGCTTTACGTTTCTTGTCCGAAGCTTCATCCTTGTTAACTGTCTCCTGGTGTTGGTTGGTAGTAACGTCATTATTTCCCCCCTCAGTTGACGAGTGGGGTTTGTCGGTTACCGTGAAAACAGTTGCTTCGGATTGCTGTTGCTTGGTTTCGAAATCTATCGGGTGTACCTCGGCTGTGGCCATTGTTACGATGCGTGTTGCCTCGGTTTGGGTGAGGCCAACGAACATGTGGTGTAAGTCCGGGATCATGTGGAGGTAATCAGTAGAGAGGTCACTTGTGAACAGGGCGTCGGTTTTTGTGCACTGGGCGTCATCCGTTTCTGTCAACGGGATGAGTCCATGTCATTTCTTGTCCGGCAGCTGACCAGCCCGAAATCGTGCCATGAAGGATTGGGGATTGCCGTCCCCACTTGATGGGGCAGCCTCAGACTTCATGGGTATGTGATCGAACATGGTGAGTGTTGCGCCAATTTTGTTGAGCATGATTGCATTGTGTTCATAGTCAATGTGAGCTTGCATGGTGCGGAGGAACGGATGACTCAGGATAGTGTTCGTGGCGGTGCCTTCAGCGAGCCCGATCGAAATCGTGGCCGGGCGTCCGTTGACTTCATAGGGGAGCCAGTAAGTGATGATAGCCGTTAGGCTTAATCCACCTTGGCTTTGTCCATCAACGCCTCCAATGGTGATTGGATCGAAACCTTCCTCAGCAAAGGTGAAATAGGATTCAACAAGTCTAGGAGCAATTTTGTAGCAACTTGTGTGATACTGGAGGTTGCCCAGGTTGAGTCCTGCTCCAGTGTCGCACATTGCCATGAGCTGGCCGCCTTTGTCATCTGGTGTCTCAGCAATTGGGCCAATGGGAAGGTGAACGTGTGGTAGGTTCTGCGAGATCGCAATGTAGTTGTGAATCCCGCCGCTTAGGCCTTTCTCTCTAGCAACAAGGTTAAACGCGTTTACTCCCCAATCTTCTGCCCACAAGGAGAACATGTAGTGCTTGTGATGGATGCTGGTGCGTGGTTTCTTGTTAGGCTCCGGGGGTGCAGTTTGTTCCTCTGTGTGCTCCGATGCTGCAGCCGCGTGTGCAACCGGGACTGGCCAGTGCACGTGGGGCGTCTTTGTTACGGGGTTGGCCAGGGAGTGGACCAGGGCTGTAAGGCATCCGTTTCGTGCCGCAGGGGTTGTGGCTGCGCTGGCAATAGTGGTAACGAGATCAGCAGCCTCTGCCGAGGGGAACCCTTGATTTTGCCATTGTGCCGTGTTGACCATGTTGACCATGATTCCGCTGTCAGGTTTCGCTCCTGGGATGTAGGATTGGGACATGTCTCCTGACTGTCGTCGTTGGCGCATGAAATCCTTGTACTCCTGAAGGTGTCGATAGAAATTCGATTTGACGTCTTCCCTCGTTTTGTTGGCACAGTCTTTGAACAAATGGAATCGGTGTTCGTGAAGGTCCTGGATGCCGTGGCATCCCCAACATTCTGCAGGTGTGGAGGCTCTTGTTGCTCGGCGGATGGCGGATTCGGCCACGCTGAGGAAAATTGCGGCGTCTAACATGGCTTCCTGTTCCGTCCTGGTTGTTGGGTCGTAGCTCGCTGTTGCATGAAATATTGCAGCATGGTCCATGTTGTCAGCCGGTTGGCCAGTTCCTGTAGGCCAGCCCTGTTCTGATGGGTATGCTGAGGGGTATGGGCTCGACTTTCCAGGGTGAAAATGGAAGATGGCAGGGTCCGTGGCTTGTTCATCATGGAATGGAACGCCAGGATTGAAGTGGAACGGTGGCTGACCGTGGTGTGAGGACGGAAACGTAGCCACCATGTTGGCCATTGCCATGTTTGTCCGGGGTCGTTGGTTTCCTGTCACGGCTTGAATCTGACCATCGATGACTTGCACCTTCCCTTCTGCAGCAATGAGGACGTCTTTAATCGTGTTCAATCGGCGGAGGGCGGCTGAAACGCGTTCGTTGGTCGTCGCTGCAGGGACAAGGATTTTGTCGCTATGCACCATGGCAATTAAATTCGGGTTGGCGCCGGCAAAGAAGAGTTCACCAATGTCAAAGGGAAAGGGCTTTTCCTCGTCGTACGGAGATCCAGTGATGATGGAGGTGAAGGTCTCGTAGTATTCCGTGACCGTTCGGTTGACCGTGCGGCGGAGAGCTGCATCAAAAACCGTTTGTTTACATCCTGTGAGGTCCTGTTGGACTGTGGTGTCCGGGACATTACCAACGAAGGATTCTTGGAGACGCTTGGAAAGGATGGCAAAAACGCACCGAAGGTAGTATTCGTGGACGCGCTTAGTCCAGCCCTCTGGTAAACATTCCAGCCATGTGGATCCTTGTTCAGGTGGTTTGATGTTGCCGACAATTGGGCTAGCTCCAGTATAGCCTTGGATGGCCACTAGGAGGTCTTTCACCTTGAGGAGGTCGCGAACATCCGTCAACGGCGGGGAGACAGCATTAGTCCTGACCATGTCGGGAATCGCCACTCCAGATTTGAGGGTGAAGCGAGATTCAACACATTCTTTGTGAACTTTGGATGGATCGATGACAAGGTCGAACCGGAGGAACGCGCACAAAGGAAGTTTGGTGATTGACGTTTCTGCTGTTGCATCAGGGACGTTGACGCGCTTTCCGTCATCATTCATCAGGATTGGGTTACTGATCTGGAAGGCTGTGCTATTCCAGAGTGGCGTGCGGCTGGGTTCATTGTACATTGGGGCTAGGTGTCCATGTGCTTCCCGGAGGAGGATTTCGCCAGTTTCGAATCTGGAGGCCAGGGCGCCAACTTTGCTTGCATAAGATCCGTCCGCGCTTTGGATGGTCTTCAGAGTGGAGAAGAAGAAATGGCGTTTTTCTAGGGGTGTGGCACTGCTGGACACGCGATAGGGTAGGTTGAAAGTGGAGTGACCCCAGGGAACCGCTTCCCTGCTTGATTGGCTTCGACGGGTGGATGGCGGTTCACCTCGATTGCGGGAGTTGTATGCATACATTGACATGGCCGGGTGTGTGTATGGATACTCCTACCCTAACTGGAGTTGCTTCGTCTGCAGGTGACTCAAGGAAGGTAGGTGCCTGTTCTGGTGCGAGTTGCGTCGTCTGCAGGTGACTCGAACGGAATAGGCTCGAAGGGGGTGTAGTGACTCGACGTGAGCTGCTCGTTGTGCGTTGGCTGGCCGTAGAGGGGCGCGGAGACTCTCCTGGTAAAGATTTGACCACCTGAGGTAGAGACAAAGAGAACGAAAGACTGGGGCCGCCTGCTTTAAATTGACTTTAGAAGCCGCAGTTGGTGTTGTAGAACTTTAAGGAAACCGGACGCCGATGGGGAAGCGAAAATGTGAGAGACTAGTGGCCGCGTTTGGATAGCGGTGGAGGGCTGAACTGGAAGAGAAGAGTAGAATGCCTTGACCACGGGTGATCAAAGGGAAACTAAGCTCAAATCAACCCGACCAAAGGCCCGTTTGTCCCTTTTAAGCTGAACTGAAAGAGTGGAGAAGCGCTGCCTTGACGGTTTTGCTTTTTAAAAAGAAACTCACTTTGGGACTCTAACCGGCGATAGACTGAGTCTAAAACGTTTGTCCCTAGCTTGCTCTCCACTTGGCTTGATCCCAACTTGGTTGTCTAGAAACCACCGACGAAGGACCGACGTAATCCGACTCCAAAATCTGACTCAAAAAAATAGATGACGTGTCGAGTGACGTGTCAAAACCCGACTCGAAAATCTGACTCAAAAATAAAAGACTGGCGAAGGACCGACGGAATCTGAATCGAAAATCTGACTCAAAAAATAAATGACGTGTCGAGTGACGTGTCAAAACCCGACTCAAAAGGTCGACTTGAAGGAAAAACCGAATGCGACAACAAATAAGTCTGACGCGGGGGACTTGGAAGTCTTTGTGGACTGGGCAGACTCGCAAACCTGCTTAAAAGCTCAAAATGACCGACAAAGGGTTAGTCGGATTCGTGAGCGTCAGCGTCGACGATGGCGAGCCACAAAACCGTCGAATCGCTACCGTGTCAATTGAGCGTAGTTGTCGACGAAGCAGACGGAGCAGACTTGATTGAGAAGGGGAAGCGTTTGAGTACTCGTCGGCGAGGTAGGTTCAGTGTAGTGGTTTTTTTTTTGGTTTTTTTTGTTTTTTTTGTTTTTGCTTGTTTGCTGGGAGTCGTCGAAGATAGCGTTGGATACAGCGGTCGGATGGCAATAGAACCGCTTAGTCGAAGCTTTCGTTGACGGTTGCAGAGAGATTTGCATGGAGGAAGAAGCGGCTGCGGGCGCGTCTTTGGATGGTACGGGAGGCAATGGCAACGATCGACGTGAAAATGTGAACGACGCGAGAGAAGGGGTCGGAAGGCGGTGACTGTAGAGACACCGAAGAGGCTGGTGCACACGTGTACGAGGTGAGAGATAGGTGGCTAGAAACAGATTTCAAACCTTGGGCAGGACTCCATATAACGTGGGGATAGCCCCGACGTTGAGATAGGTAAGCGAGCGAGGGGATCTCCGCAGGCTGATTGTAGAATTGTGAGCGTTGACGGCTCTGGATTGTTGCGTATTTGGATGCCGACTTCTGCTGGCCACAGAACGCTGCGCGTCTCTCGCGACGGACAGACGGCATGTCTGGGTGACGTTGCACGTCTCCTACGACGGACAGACGGCGCGTCTGGACAGGCAGGCGTGACTCAGTCACGCACTGTGATGACTCCTGCCACGTTATATCCCCTCTTGTTATAAATGAGATGACAAGTTTTTTTAGATAAAAATGAACAAGACTTGCGTTCGGGGAGTCCAACGTGCCCCTCCGTGGCTGATACTCCTGTGTGACCGATAAGAAATTTCCAGTCACGGTAGACGGTGAGCACCCGATTGGATCTGCTTTATGACTTGCAGACCTCAAATGCGGATCAGCCGGGTCCCTTTTATTCCATATTGTTGTTGACTCCAGGTACTTGGGTGGGCGATGCACCAAACGTTATTATTTTGCAATGCGGACGGCACTCTTTCTCTTTTGTCGTGCTGTCATATGGCCACTTTCGAATGAGTCATAAGCCTGCTACGCGTCCTCCCGAAGGCAAATCACTGGCTGACACCTCGTCATTGTTGGTGGAAGGGTCGGAGAGAACAGGTCTCTACAATCAGTCTAGTATGTTCAGCTGGGGTGCTTACTAATAGTTCGAATAGTGCTGGCTATATGGGGAACGACAGGGCAGGATCCGGGTTTTCGACGCAGAGGGAGTCACCGTTTCTGTCTAGTCGCCGTTCATCTTTTCCATGGTCGTGTGGAGGGGTCAGGTAACAACTGGGGGAGAAAGAGCACGGGTGTTTCGACGCAGGGGGATGACCGTGATGAATGGCCCTTCCTGTCTAATCGTCCGATGGGCACACCGTGGATGGAAAACAGGCTTTTCGACGCAGAGGGAATCACGCTTTCTGGCTAATCGACCTGGTTCCTTTCCGGTGGGTGAGGTAGGCGATGAGTTGTTATAGGCGGTAGTGTTTCAACGGGTTGGTTTACTTGTGGTATACATATATGTTTTTTTTTTTTTTTTTTTTTTTTTTTTTTTTTTTTTTTAAGGGGGGCTTTTCGTTTGGTTTTTGGGTGTTTTTTTTTACAATTCCCAGACCCCCCGGAAATAAGGGAAACTTCTATTCTCGTTTTCTTTTTTAAAAAAAAAAAAAAAATATGTGATTAGAATGAAGAGTATACATATTATTTTCA
>OOFX01000010.1_pt1 | contig 11393 bp, 3 predicted proteins | sample 1670331 | NCBI WGS metagenome assembly OOFX01 (sample SAMEA98144668, study PRJEB22522) | marine metagenome | biome: marine biome; feature: marine water body; material: sea ice | place: Arctic Ocean | collected 11-Sep-2015 | depth 0.9 m
ATATTATTCTGTTGGTCGGCAGCGTCAGAGTTGTATAAGAGACAGGATGACAATGGGGTTTCGTGAGCGGATTGTGGCTGAACCGCTGGATGGATTGAGAAGCGTCCGACTCAACTAGTGTCTCGATGGTAGTTTTGAAGAGAAATGTAATACCGGTAGGTGTGAAGTGGCTCCGGGCAGTTTTGACGTGACTATTTGTAGGAATAGTCAAAAAAACGGAAGATTGCAAGGTAATCGAGGCGGTTGAAGGAATAACTTCCGACTGCGTGCGACTTGTGTAACCAAACCGGTAGGGCGATGGAAACCGTGTAGATTCGCGAGAGATTGTCAATGGGTTGCACTGGGCTGTGAGGCGATCTCGGCTCGATGGCGACGACGACAGCGTTGGTAAGAATCGGAGGCGAGGGTTGAAAGCGTGAGACGCCTTAGGTCAAGGTTGCGCAACTGGAGCGACACGTTAGGCTGAGAAGGGTGGAATGGGATGACTTGAAGGGTTTCCACGTTGATTTCGTACTGGGACGGTCTGGACCGCGTTGTCGCGAGATTGGTGGCTGTGGTTGTGTAACCGTGGCAGGACTCCATATAACGTGGGGATTGCCCGCGTTGAGATCAGGTGAGTTGGCTTCTCGACTGGCTGATTGTAGATATTGTGAGCTTGGATGGCTCGGGATTGTCGTGTACTCCGTTACTAGCTCCTGCTGGCCGCAGAACGCTGCGCGTCTCGTACGACGGACGGACGGCATGTCTGGACAGACGGGCTTGGCTCAGTCACGCACTGTGATGACTCCTGCCACGTTATATCCCCTCTTGTTATGAATGAGATGACAAGTTTTTCAGATAAAAATGAACAAGACTTGCGTTCGGGGAGTCCAACGTGTCTCTCCGTGGCTGATACTCCTGTGTGACCGATAAGAAATTTCCAATCACGGTAGACGGTGAGCACCCGATTGGATTTGCTTTATGACTTGCAGACCTCGAATGCGGATCAGCCGGGTCCCTTTTATTCCATATTGTTGTTGACTCGAGGTACTTGGGTGGGCGATGCACCAAAATGTTACATTTGCAATGCGGACGGCTCTCTTTCTCTCTCGTCGTGCTGTCATATGGCCAACGTCAAGTGAGTCATAGGCCGGCTACGCAACAACCCTTAGGTTGACTACTGGCGGCACCTTGTCACTGCCGGTGGGAGGGTCGAAGAGAACAGGTCTCTACAATCAGTCTAGTATGTTCAGCTGGGATGCTTACTGATAGTTCGAATAGTGCTGGCTATATGGGGAACGACGGGACAGGATACGGGGTTTTGGAAGCAGAGGGAGTCACCATTTCTGTCTGATCGCCCTTCATCACTTCCATGGTCGTATGGAGGGGTGAGATAACAACTGGGGGAGGAAGAGCACGGGTGTTTCGACGCAGGGGGGTGGCCGTGATGAGTGGCCTTTCCTGTCTAATCGTCCGGTGGGCACGCCAGGATGGGATTCATGGTTTTCGACGCAGAGGGAATCACACTTTCTGTCTATTTGTCACAGTTCCTTCCTGGTGGGTGAGGTGATAGACGAGTATGTGCAGTGGTGTGTCAACGGGTGGATTTACTTGTGGTGTGGTTCGGGGTTATTTTTTCTTTTTTTGTTTTTTTTCTTTCTTTCTTTCTTTCTTTCTTTCTTATTGTCTTTTGGTGTTGTTGTTGTTGTTGTTGGTGTGCGAGGTGGATGAGGGTGGCATGACGGAATTGGCAGTAGTGGTGTCATGTTTGGTGGTAGTTCTTCCGAGTGGTGGCTCAGAGTGGTTCAATGGAGTTGACGTTGCCGGTATCGATGCCTCTGAGGGTGGCTTTCTTGATCATGGAAGTCCAATTAGGTTGGCTTATAGTACTGCCATCTTTGTCAAAATTGACGGGTCCATGAAGCAGGCCAGAGGCCAGGTCAACTTCGTCTTCATAGAGGATCCGATCGGCACGCTTTAGTACTGATCCTTGTCGGCCTGGTCGGACTGGCACTATTTTCCCGTAAGGCTGGAGCGAGTCGGTGGTGAGCACATGAATTTCTGGCCAGAACCGGCATGCGTGGGTCTGTTTGGATTGGCAGTCCACATGGTGGCGGATCATCCAGTGTACCCAGTAACGACCAAGTCCTTTTGCTGAGACTGGATCTGTTTTGTCAAGGTTGACTTGAACCAGGTACCATGTTTCTGTAGTTTGTCCTTCAGGCTGGTGTGCATAAAAACACAGCTTGTTTCGGCTTTGGTAGATAGACTGGTATAATTGATGCAGAACGCGGTTTCTGGTTGGTGGGCGTGTCCTGGTGGAAGGTGGCTCTTCAGCGGCTGTCAGGGTTGGCGCTGCAGCTTGTTCTTCCTCATCAGATTCGTCGATCGGGTCGCTCCACATGTCTTCAACTTTCACAAAAGCATGGGCTTCAGTGATGGCTGCTGGTTTGTAGGCACCACTGTCGATTGCTCCTAGCCATTTCTGGACTGGGTTGTTGACCAACGGGTGCCGCATGGAGGCCATACGAGTGTCTGCTCCATCCGGCCGCTTATGGATGACGAGAGTGGAGGGGATGCGTTCCATTCTGGCTGCTGATTCCTTCACTCGTCGGCCCACGTTGCCAAGTCCATCAAGAAAAGGGAGCTTCTGGATCCAGTAGCTGCCGGGGTTGGCTTGTTCAAGAACGCGATAGGGGCCTCGAGATTTGAACACAATCTTTCCTGCAATGCCTCTATCTGCATTCGACTTGACTTGCTTCCTGACTATGACAAGGTCTCCTGCCGCAAAAATACGCTCAGTGGTGCTATCATTCTTCAGGTCTCGGTGTCGTTGGCGGCGTTCGTCGTTCAGAATGCGTAGTAGTTCACGCTGATTTGCAATCAATGGGTGGATGGCATCATGGTAGTCCGCGGCGTTGTTGCCTTCAAAACCGTTCACAATGTGTGGCCTGGTTTGGGTGTCAAGCGGAAAGGGGAATTCACGTCCAATGGCGCCCACCGACCGTGGAATGTTGGTTCCATCAATGGGGCCTGCATTCCATCCGTAGAGTGCAAATGTTACGCCTTGCTTCCATTGGAAGAAAGATCCTGTGTCGGCGGTGTTGATTTGCTGGACCCGGTTGAGATACCTGTGGAAACGTTCGTTGCGGACCGCTTTGTGATTCTCACGGGAGACCACTTCCACATGAATTCCCAGGTTTTCAAAAGTTTTCTGGAAGATGCCGCAGAACTTGCTGTCTGCATCCACCACAATGAGACGGGGTAGGCCAAAGACACAGAAGAATTGGGAGAACGTGATGTCGGCGAGGACTTCTGCCGTGATAGGTTTTCCTAGGAAGGCTCCAGCCGCGAACCCTGTCATGCCGTCTAGCATCGTTAGCACTTCACGGGTGCCATCTTTTTCTGGGACGTCGCCTGGCTTCCACATGTCAAGGAAGATCATGCTGAAAGGCTCATCGCAGGTAAAGGCATAGAGGTGCATCTGGGCCTCATGAGAGTTATGATTTGCCAAGCGGCAGGTGGCACAGCCCAAGACTCCGTTGGTGATGTCTCGTGCGACATAGGGCCACCAGAACCGGGTGATGACTCGGTACATCGTTCGGTGAACTCCACTGTGTCCCGCCATGGGTGATGCATGACAGGCAACGATGACTGTGCGGCGTAGCGGAGGGGGGACGACTCGAGTGCGCAGCTGCCGGATGCTGGCTCTGTTTCGGACTTCGTAGCGGTAGACAATACCGTCTTCCACCATGAGGCGTTCTTGTTTCCATTCCTCAAAATAGGCTTTCTCCACGAGTTCTGCTTTTGTCAAGGAGCCTATGGGGCCGTCTTTGATGGCCTGGACAATTCTGCTGAGATCATGGTCGTCTTGGATGGCTTGGCGCCAATCCTCGTCTGTTGGTAGGGGAATGGTGGTGGTTGGATTCAACACCACTGCCGCTTGCAATGCTGAGACTGTTGTCATTCCTGCATAGGGCTGTACTTTCTGCATGGTGCCTTGATGCTCAGCTCCGCACAGGCTATCCAATACAGCTGCCAAACCCTCGTGTCCTGGTACTGCGCGGAGGCGTTGTAAGGCAATTGGCCAAGGGGCTTGAAGTAGCTGATGAGTTTTTGTCCCTGACAGGCCTAGGAGGAGGGGGATTTCATGTCGGAGTACCGGTCGGCAGGTATCACGCTGTTGGTCATCTTGTGGTAGCCAGATGCCAAAGGGGGCATCAAAGAAGTCTTCTTGGGCTATATTGACATGGGCAATTGAAGGTGCGGGGCTAGAGGATTCGTAGACCGGGAAACCATTTGTTGGTTGAGCTTTGTGTCGGAGTCGGACCTGTTTGACCACCCTACTCGAAAATTTGTCGCCAGCGGTGCTTGATAGTGCTGCGTTGGTTGTGTTGCTTAATTGGAGCATCTGAGGGATCATAGCCCGACGGCGATGGAAGCCGATGATTTGGTCCATTCCAGTAGTAGTGTCCACGGTAGCTTGTGGGTTGTTCCAGCTGTCTGCTATTCCTGGGCGGGTGAGGCAAATGACTTGATGTTGGGTCTCAATTGCGCCACCATGGGGTGTGTTGCGGAGGGAAGAGATGGTACATTTCCACTCTGGACAGGCTTCGCGGAAAACGCCGTCTGCTCTGAATGCTCGTGCGGTATCTGGGATCCGTAGAGGCCCAATTAGGATAATTGATTGGATGTTGCAGGGCTCCTTGAGGGTAGCCGCGGTCGCGAGGATTTTCCTGTACCAAGCCACGAGCTGCGGATCTTTGCAGCCATTTGCTGGCGATGTCTTGGGATAGATTGCTACCAACCAATGGAACTTAGGTTGGTCTGTTGGTGACAGGTTGGGAAAGTTTGTCATGAAGGCGTCCAGAGATTGGGTTGGCCATTCTTGTTGTAAAGTTGTGCAAAGACTGTCTTCTGTGGTGTCTGTTTCCAGCTCCGTGATGTGGAATGACGTCAACTGAGTGAGGTTGAGTGCTTCCGCTAGTGGGCAGCCAATGCTGTCAATCGTTAGAATCTGCCGATGTTGTTCCCACAGAGCTGCCAGGGGGGCCCATTCGGATATCTCTGTGCTGTTGTCAGGCCCCACGAGGTGGATAGGGATGTTGGAAAATGGCTTTCCTTCTTCGGGCTCGGTTTCCTTTACCGAAACAGTAGATACCAGTGTGGTTGCCGCAGGGGCTCCAACTGCCATTTTGGAAGCTTGGGCACGTTGGTCAGTATTGTGCTCCTCCCGTCGTGTGTCCCAGCCCATGTTATACCGTGACAAGAAATCGCATTCGACAATCCATTTGGCACCACGGTGCCAGATAGTGAAGTGGTATTGGAGGAGTTCGGCTCGCCATCGGTTGATGTAGCGGTCACGGTGCTCATCGCTTTCAAAGAACTGGCGCAGGCCACTGCAGTCGGAGATCCATGTGAATGCTTTCCATGACAGGAACTTGCGGTTCTTGTTGATTGCCCACCGTCCTGTTGCTGCTTCACCTTTATAGGAGTGGTAATCGGCTTCGCGAGCTGTGCAGAGACGGGCCATGAATAGGATGGGGATCAAGCGTGGTCCTGTTTTGGCTTTATCAAAAAGGCAAGGACCGCCAGCGTCTTCAGTCTTCTCGGCTGCTACTGATTCAGAGCAGTCAGGGTCGGCTTGGCAGAGGACCGCTGCCATTCCATGTTTGCTCCAGTCGGTCTTCAAGTAGAATCGGCGATTGTAATCTGGGCGTGCTAGTACAAGGCCATGGATGATCTCTTCTTTTAGTTGTTCCAGGAGTACAAGGTCAGGTTGCTCCCATAATTCAGCCATGAGTTCTCTTTCCAGTGCTGGTGTTGCTGTACCAGGAGCTGGCTGTTGCTTGATGATCCATCGCCAGTGTTCAATGCGGATCTCGTAGTTGGGGAGCCACCTGGAGTAGAAACCGAACATCCCAATGAGCATGCGAAGGTCGGCAAAAGTGTGGGGTGGTTTGATTGCCCAGAAGGCCGCGTGCTTGTCTTTGGTGGGAAGGTTGCCCTCGCCGCTGACGTCCACCCCCACGAAACAGAGGCGACTGTGGAACCACTTGCATTTCTTTAGCTTTACAGTCGCGCTGTAGTGTTGAAGTGTCGTGAGGACGCATCGTAGGTAGGAGATTAGGATCGGGATGGTGATGGCGTATGCCAGTATGTCATCAACTATGACTTTGGCACCTGCTTTGTCCACGTTGATGCCTTTCTTAGCGGCACCCTGGTTCCATTCAAGTTTCATGGTGTTGGATGCACTCACAAACACGGGGGCTGCATTGAGGGCGCCCATTGGCATCCGTTTGAATGTGTACAGGCCCTCTGGCGCGTAGAAAGCCAGTTTATGTTGCGTGGCTTTTGCGGCAACAATTTGCCAGTAGCCGGTGGCCAGGTCAAAAGAGACAAAAAACATCATGCCCGCCGGGATTCCATCCAACGCATCGTCACATCTTGGCATTGGGTACGCGTAGGGGCAGGTGACTTGGTTGAGACGTCGGTAGGATACGCACAAACGCCAGATATATTCGAACCATGGGATGTCTTCTTGATTGGCTTTTGGTGCTAGGACCACCAGGGCTGCCCATGCACTGACACATTTTACGACAATATCGTTGGCTTCCATGGCGTGGACAAGTGCCATGATTACTTGGGACTCGTGGGGTCCATACCGGGGTATTTTGCATGCAATTGGGGCTGCATCTCCTGTGTCAACGACAAATTCGAACCCTCTGATAGGTAAACTGAGTCCGTCTTGAGTAAAACAGTCCCAGAATTCAATGCATAGGTTGCGGACAGTGGCGTGGGTGTCCTGCGGGCATTGGTGAAGGAGGAGGTTCTTGGCAAGTTCTTGGGCGTATGCTGGTTTGTCGGTGAACTGGATGATGTTGTCACGAGGTGGAAGAGGCTCGGTAATGTGTCGGATCGCTTTCCCATGCTCCTTGTATAGCCAATCATGGCCATCAAGGAGGTCATCATCTAGTTCTGGCTCTGTGTAGAGGTTTGGGAGCGGTGGCCGGTAGGGTTTGCGACCAGTACGGATGAATCCTTGTTCCACCGCGGTTGCATCGTCGCACCATTCTTCGATTTTGTCCCTGGCTGGGGCTGGCTGGCTGGAGGCTGGTAGGGACGCTTGGCTGTGAGTCCCACTGAGCTCTGATGGTCGAGAGCATTGGCCAGGTTGGCCAGGAGGTGGGTCTACTTGAGTTTTGGTGTGCTCAACGGTAACTTTGGGCCGCTTTGTTGGTTGAGATGTTGGGGTGGCTTCAACCGCCTTCCTTTTCTTGTCAGCGGCATCATCCTTGTTGTCTGTAGGCTGAGATTCAACGGCAACGTCATTATCTTCTCCCTTTGTTGGTAGGTAGGATTTGTCAGTTGCCGTGAAGGCATTCGTTTCAGAGGTGGGCTGCTCGGCTGCAAGATCTGTAGGGTGTATTTCTCCTGATGCCATTGTTACTATGCGTGTTGCCTCGATTTGGGTGAGGCCAACAAAGATGTAGTGTAGGTCCGGAATCAGGTGGAGGTAGTCGGTTGATAGATCACTGGTGAAGAGGTTGTCGGCCTTGCGGCACGGGGTGTCATCGGCTTCCGCCAAGGGGACAAGCCGGTGTCACTTCTGGTCTGGTAGCTGAGCGGCTTTGAACCGGGCCATGAAGGATTGGGGATTGCCACCTCCACTGGAAGGAGCTGCCTCTGATTTCATCGGTATGTGGTCAAACATGGTCAGCTTGGCTCCAATCTTGTTCAACGTTATGGCATTATGTTCGTAGTCGATGTGGGCTTGCATGCTGCGTAGGAATGGGTGACTCAGGATAGTGTTGGTTGCCGTGCCGTCCGCCAGTCCAATGGAGACGGTGGCTGGGCGCCCGTTGATGTCATAGGGTAGGTAATAGGTGATGATAGCAGTTAGCTTGAGGCCGCTTTGGCTTTGTCCGTCGACACCGCCAATTGTGATGGGGTCAAAACCTTCCTCGGCGAATGTGAAATAGGATTCGACGAGGTTCGGGGCTATCTTGTGGCAGCTTTCATGATATTGGAGGTTGCCGAGGTTTAGGCCAGCTCCCGTGTCACACATTGCCATGAGCTGTCCAACTTCGTCATCAGGGTTTTCAGCAATTGGGCCAATGGGGAGGTGGACGTGGGGGAGGTTTTGAGAGATGCCGAGGTAGTTGTGGATGCCGCCACTGTGACCTTTCTCGCGGGCAACAAGGTTGAAAGCGTTTACTCCCCATTCTTGGGCCCATAGAGAGAACATATGGAAATTGGCCTGGCGGTCCTTCCGTGGCCGTTTGTTAGGCTCTGGAAGGGTCATTGTGACCGGGACCTGGGTCGAGTTGGCTGGGTCTGTGGCTTCCTGTGTTTCAGTGGCTGGCCAATGTACCTGTGGTGCACTCTGTCGAGGTGGAGCCAGGGAATGGGCAAGCGCCGTCAAACACCCGTTTCGTGCTGTAGGTGCAGTCGAGGCGTTCGCGATAGTGGTGACCAGATTTGCCGCTTCAACTGAAGGGAAGCCTTGAGTCTTCCATTGTGCTGTGTTAACCATCACATTGTTTGACACAGCTCCTGGGGTGTAGGATTGCGTCATGTCGCCTGATTGGCGGCGCTGGCGCATGAAATCCTTGTACTCTTGAAGATGCCGATAGAAGTTTGGTTTTACGTCTTCTCGAGTCTTGTGGGGGCAATCTTTAAACAGGTGGAAGCGGTGATCATGTAAGTCTTTTATGCCGTGGCATCCCCAGCATTCCGGCGGCGTGGATACCTTGGTGGCTCGGCGGATGGCAGATTCCGCAACACTAAGAAAAATGGCTGCATCGAGCATTGCTTCCTGTTCGGTTCTGGAATCCGGGTTGTAGCTTGCTGTTGCGTGGAAGATGGCTCCTACGTCCATGCTTCCATCTTGGTGAGCCGGTGTTGGGTGTTCGCCAGGCCAACCATGGGCAGGTTGGTATGCCGGCGCTGGGGGCAGGTCTCTCGTCATGCCAGGGTAAAAATGGAAAACTGCCGGGTTGCTTGTTGCCAGTTCACCGTGAGTTGACGCTCCAGGGTTGAAATGGAATGGAGTTTCGTAGTGCTGGGAAGCCCCATATGGATTGGCCATTTGGACCATTGGGGGGATGGCCATGTTTGTACGTGGTCGTTGATTTCCTGTCATGGCCTGGATTTGACCGTCGATTACTTGTACCTTCCCTTCGGCAGCGATCAACAAATCCTTGATTGTGTTCAGACGGCGAAGGGCTGCTGAAACGCGTTCGTTGGGGGCTGCGACCGGGAGAGACTTGGTGTCACTATGGATCATGTTGATAAGGTTAGCGTTGGCGCCTGCAAAGAACAGTTCGCCTATGTCGAATGGGAACGGCTTTGTTTCGTCGTATGGGGAGCCAGTGATGATAGACGTGAACGCCTCGTAGTATTCGGTGACCGTGCGGTTGGTCATGCGGCGAAGGGCGGGGTCAAAGATGGTTTGTTTGCAGCTTGTGAGATCCTGTTGGACAGTAGTGTCCGGGACCTCTCCCACAAAAGATTCCTGGAGCCGTTTGGAAAGGATGGCAAACACGCATTGCAGGTAGTACTCATGAACGCGTTTTGACCAGCCGGCGGGTAAACATTCCAGCCAAGTTGATCCAGCCTCAGGGGGTTTGATGGTGCCGACAATTGGGCTGGCTCCAGTGTAACTTCGGATTGCTACCAAGAGTGTTTTGACATTGAGGAGTTCACGAACGTTTCGGATTGGAGGGGCGACGGCGTTGTTCCTGACTCTGTCGGGGACGGCAACACCCCTGCCTTGAGGGCAAATCTTGACTCCAGGCATTCTCCATAGACTATCGTGGGGGCGATGGTCAGGTCAAAACGTAGGAACGCGCACGAAGGGAGTTGCTCAATCGATGCTTCTGCTGTTGGATTGGGAACCGTGATACTACGCCCGCTTTCGTTCATGAGAACCGGGTTGGTAATCTGAAACGCAGGACTGTCCCAAATTGGTTGGCGGTTGGTTTCATCATACATGGGGGCCAGGTGACCATGTGCCTCCCGAAGTAGGATCTCTCCTGTTTCGAATCGGGAAGCAAGGACACCAACCTTGTTGGCAAAGGATCCACCGGCACTTGTAATAGTCTTCAGAGTAGAGAAGAAGAAATGGCGTTTTTGTAGTGGCCCGGCACTGCTTGAGACTTTGTAGGGGAGGTTGAATGTTGAACTGCCCCATGGAACCGCCTCCCTGCTGGATTGGCTTCGGGCTGGAGGTGGTTGCTCGTTCCGGTTTCGGGAGTTGTAGGCGTACATGGACATGGTCTGTGGGATCCCTAAAACTGGCTGGAGTTGCTTCGTCTGCAGGTGACTCAAGGCAGGATAGGCTCAAAATGGGTCTGACTTGACGTGAACTGCTCGTTGTGCATTGGCTGGCCGTAGAGGGGCTCGTAGACTCTCCTGGTAAAATGTGACCACCTGGGGTAGAGACAAAGAGAACAAAAGGCTGGGGCCAACTTCTTTAAATTGACTTTAATAGCCGAAGTTGGTGGTTTGGAACTTGATTTGTTTGAAACTGTTCACTGGAAAACGAGATGGGAATGCCTGCTTCACGCCAGGACACCGTTTCAGACTGGCTGAGCTTGGTCGGTTGGATTGGGTTTCAGAGTATCACAAGGTTGTAGACGGTGTAAAAGGACTTCCTGAACACTGAAAGAGTGGAGTAGCGACAACAGGATCACAGACCAATGGTGGCGATCAAGTTTTGCTGTTTAAAAGCTCTTGGGGTTGCAGTTTTATATGCTTCGCCCGCACCTGAGGTAGGTACTCGAAACAGGTCTCGTTCAGAAAATTCAATCCACCGGATGAGTCCGATCGTCGCGCAAAAACGTCAAGGAAAGCAGAGGGGGATGGACGACAGGTATCTTGAGGGTCGGACTTGGTTCGTACTGGCGCAAGGTTGTGCAATTTATCTGATTGGCCCGAAAAACTAAAACGTTGAAAATCCTGCTTTCGCGGTCGTAGTCAGTTGGGAATATAGAAGGTTTGCAAGGTTGGGGCTTTTGGAATTAGGTCTTGTTTGCCCCTGTTCAGTTGTCCCAAGTCAATCCCAAACGATCAACTGCTGTGGGAAATCCAAGACGAAAAAGGTTGACAACTGCAAGTTCGTGTTCGGAGGGCCAATAGGGTGCACGAACAACAAACCGCAAGACCGACGTGAAGCGAGGACTCGATGTGCTTGAGGGATGCAGAATGGGGCTTGAGTGTGGCGGTCGAAGTAGATGGGAAGCGAGGGCTTTCTTTTTTTTTTTTTTTTTTTTTTTTTTTTTTTTTTTTTTTTTTTTTCTTTTTTTTTTTTTTTTTTTCTCTTTTTTTTTTTCTTCTTTTTTCTTTTTTTTTTTTCTTTTTTTTTCTTTTCTTTCTTCTCTCCTACTTCTCTCACTTGACACCTCCCATAT
>OOFX01000011.1_pt1 | contig 11194 bp, 8 predicted proteins | sample 1670331 | NCBI WGS metagenome assembly OOFX01 (sample SAMEA98144668, study PRJEB22522) | marine metagenome | biome: marine biome; feature: marine water body; material: sea ice | place: Arctic Ocean | collected 11-Sep-2015 | depth 0.9 m
GTCCACAGAAATGCATTTTGGTAAGTTGTTGCGATACACTGCACAATGAGGTGGGGTTAGGGGGTCCCCTTTTGACGTAATGTACGTACGCGGTGTGCGTATTCACGCACACCGGTACTTTTCCTGCTTGTTCGTCCTTTTCCTCCGCTTTTCTTGTCGTTCCAATCGCGGTGTGCGTCATCTACGCACACCGGTCCCTTATCGGCTTCTTTCCCCTTCGCAATGACTTTTTCAATATTTTTACTTATGCCTATCATTTTAGTCCCTCAGCCCACGTCATTGCCTTACATGTGCATCGTTTTTTTTCCTTTGTCGCTCCCCTGCGCATCTGCGCGATTGCGTGCGTCACGCCCTTTAGATTTTTTTTTCACTGCGGTCCCTATCCGTGTTCTCTTCGTGCGCTGCGCGTCATATGTTCCTTCTTACAGGGTTTATGTTTTTTGTTAGCCTACGTTGATTGTGTACTCGGATTTTTTGGTTGTTTTGTCATACTACTTATCTAATTTTTTCTTGCCTTGACACCCGGATTCTCATTTTCATTTTTTGCGCGTCCGTATCTTCTTGATCGCTGTTGGTTCCTGCCTTCGCATATTTAGTCGGCCACTTCCTTTCATTTGCGAAAAGCGCCTTTTACACCACAACGCGTCTCATCTCATTGCGCAACCGTATACCTTTTTGGTTGCTGTTGGTTCCTGCCTTCATATTCACTTCCTCTCCTAACACATCCTCCTAACACTGTTTGTTGATTGTTGTCAACGGTATTGCATTGTCCTTTTTCTCGCCTGTATCGGTTTGCTACCGTTTGGAGTAACTTCCTGGTTGGCTACTGTGGCAGGCTTGAGATATATAAAGGGTCCTTGTCAATACACATCGTTGGCTAACAATCGCAAACAGTGTTTTCGGATTTGTTATTGGTGAATTTCATCATGGCTCCGACTGGAATTCCGCGTTCCATTACCTTTGATCCGGCGTCTCGGATTAATGACTTCCTTGGAAGCGGGTATTCTTCCAAAGGTGTGGCTGAAGCTTCCTTGTCAAGTCTTTCACCTATGTACCCCTCTGCTTCCATCCTTTGGCTTTCTAATTTGCAAAGGAATTCGTCTCCTCGAACAGAACGAGCTGGCAACAAAAAAGTGGACGCTGACGAGACCGCATTTTCGGTTGTCATGTTCAACAGAATCAATCACAACCTTCCCTCTGGTTTGTCGGCTGAGTCAATTTTCTGACTTCTTTACTGCCTTGTTCACTTTTCCGTCCCCCGAAGACGCAGATGCTCACAGGAATCACATCATGACTTTGATTGGCAATCCACACTACTCTGTTTTGGCAATTACTGCTCCCATGTTTTCTGTTGAAGATCCCAACACGCTCTTCCACCACATTGTTGCTGCCGTTTTGTACACAAAATCCAATACAAACGGTACTTTTATTGCCTTCCTTGGATGTTGTGAAAAAGGTGATCCAAAACACTTCTCTCTCACGCCCCAGTTCTATGTTGACCCCGCGAATAAAGATGTGCTGTCGGACAATGCAACATTCCGCTCAAAAGGTCTGGCTACGTTTTTGTTGTCGACTCTTCAAGTGCTTGGTTCTCTTGGCTTCAAAGCGCCGAATGTGATTTCGTCGGAACCGTTTCATGTTTTGTGTGATGAGCGTGTTACTGACCAATCGCTGTCAACTCATCATTTGTATCTTCAAGCCCGCGTTGAAACCGAACACGCCTACTTGATGTATGTGGAAATGGGATTCAACAATGCCAACGACTCGTTCTTTTGCTCTACATATCAAGACGATTGCCCGGTTCATGGTAAAAAAAATGCTCAGCGTGTCGGTGCTGGCTACACCACCGATGATACTCTTCTTCGTCTTTTGGTTCTTAGGAAGTGGATTGTCAACGTCTGGCCGGCATCTGATCCGTCGAATTCAAGCACTCTTGTTGACGCATCCAAGCTTTGGAATGCGGTTGGGCTGTCTGCTTATCAGTATATGTCATCGTCGCTGGTTCCACCCCGGACCAACAAAGGAACGCAAGAATATACCAACGCCGCTTATTATCAATTATTGGAGTGCAGTCAAAACGTCGTGGCTCATCCCTACAAGGTCCCACTGACTGAGCTGTTTCCGTTTCAGGCCTCGGAATCTTTTCCTGTTGATCGGACTGCTGTGACAGCAATGGATCGTGATTTACTGTCTCTGAAGATGATAACAGGGCCGGACATTCCACCCTTTGATATCCGTCGCTCTTTGTTCCGCTCACTTGTTGCTGTCATCCAGGGCGACCCCAAGTTAGATGCCTTTGAAGCCGCAGCAACTGCCATGTACACAGAGGGCGACTTAAAGCCAAACGAGCATGGCATTTATCTATACTCCGAAAGGGCCCTTGAGCTTCGCATGAATGTTATCGCCTTCTACCTACGGTGTGCGCATTACTCATTTACAACACCAACCCTTCAAGCATGGTCCGAATTTGCCACCTTGGAGTACGATTTTCTAAAGGAAAAAGCTTTATTGGCAGACTATGGTCTCTCTGATTTTGATGGCAGTATCCCCTCCTTTTCCGAGGACACCGAGAACCGTTTGAGATGGGATCATAATTTTGGGATTCTTGCTTCCCGATTGAATGCTGGGGGGGTGCCCTTGTGGACTGATCTACACGCTCTTCAAATTTTGTTCTCGCAAATGAACTCTCCTGTGTATTTTGCCCTTGTCTATGGCTGCGTGACCAGAACCCCTGACAAACATCTGTCGGTCTTTCCTCAAGTTCCTGACCTTGCGCACCTTGCGTCTATTGACGGTCCTGGTCTCCTTGAGGATGTGACCCTACCGCCTGATTTTACTGTTGTTCCTCTTTTCGCCTTGGAACCGTATTCTTTTGGTATTTTTTCCTACAAGCCTTCTGTCCATCCCCATGAACACCTGTGCAAGAACATCTTATCCTACAAGCCCAATCCTATGCAACCTATCACTACATTTCGAAAGCAACCCCTTCTACATCTTGTTGGAGAGTCAGTTGACCTATTCAAGACCTTCACCAAAGATTATTGTGCTTCGAACAGGCTATGCCACAGACACGGTGACAGTTCTCTGTCTAGCGCGTCAAAGAATCATTGCTGTCCTGGCTGTGGACTTGATGTACATATCAAATGTGGGTATTCCGATGTTGCCAACATACACAAGGAGCACACAACTTGCTATGTCTGTTTTGACTTATTTGGCAGAGCGGTCAAGGGGAAAAAGGATGCGTTGTACTTGTCTGCCAAACGCAAAAAATCGAAAAAGAAAAAAGACAAAAAGAAGGATGATAAGGCAATGGAAGATGATGATGGTCCCTCAGAAAACACCCGTTTGCAGCGTCCAACAGGGTTTAAATCACCTTCCCTTCCAACGTCCTTCTCTACCACCAGAGAAGTCTCTGAAAGCCAACTAGAGAGACGACGATTGGTTGACAGTGAAATTGACTCAAAGAATCCGAGCAACATGTATCCAGAATCTTCGCTGCCCATTCGTGCAAGTGGAACAGGTGTCGCCAAATGGTGGCTTGATAGTAGGGGAGACAAGCAAACAGGAATAACGTCGGACGTCCATTTTCTGGCCAAGGCCCCAGTCGAAACACAAGTCTACTCGCGGGCAGAAATGGTTGCTTTTAGCACTCATTCCCATGACATCAAACAGGATGACATTGACAGAATTACCAACACTCCGAAGTCGTTTTTGGATATTATTCGTTCCGCAATTGCACTAAGAGTAAACTTTGACAGGGCTGACCAACAAGAAAAGGAAGGCGTGCATCCGGCGGCTGTACATCGTCCGGATGAACCTTATGCCGACCAAGATTTGGTCAACCTCTGCTGTTTGGCGGATAGGGAACGAGAGGCCGACGTGGACACGCGTTATGATGGCAAGAAGAACAAAATATCCTTTCGTGTCCACTCCTACGAATTACGGCCCGGCAAGAGCTTAAAATCGTACCTGAGGCCTCAACAAACCGGGAAGAAAAAACAAGACTTATTACCGACCCAAATGATGATCACTATTTACAGGTCGTGGTTGAAAAGTTATTTGGATTGGTTTGATCCAGATCTATTCCAATACATCGTGTCCCACACAGATGGGGTGCAGGTTACTCGTTTTGCAAACCAACTTGCCGCGGACGATGATGCAGATTACCAGTTTTCTGGTCGTCAAGCATTCGATGAGCTGATGGTGCCATTACCAAAGATGCACAAGGAGGTCTCCACAAAAAATAGATTTGGAGTAGTGAAGGATGGAAGGTTCGTTCCCTATTGCTTGGAAACGTTTCCGGATGAACCTACCCACAGTCTGGCTGTTTCTTGGCCAACGTACAATGCAGAGTTGACAGAATCCTGCAATCCAAAAGACTTTGAGTACGTCCCAGTGGCCCGCATGCCTTCGTCAAAGATACCCGCCCACCGTGTCCAAATCAAGGCGATCCGCGCTGATATTTCTGTTATTGAAAATACCAAGGTGACACGTTGGCTCGGACTTCAAGGAGGAAAATATGTGTCCTTGCCGGTAGAGTGGGTTTATCTTAACTTCGACGAAGCGCTCTTAAAGGAAGCATCAAAAAGGGCGGAAAGGGCACTTCAAGGGAAAAGAATCTCCAGCCACCGGTTTTTGCCGCTTCCTGTTGGAGATTCTAGGGAGGACGATCCCCCATTGAGTGTACGGGACAATCAAGGATTGAATTACTATTATCAAGGTCGTTTTGACAACTGTGTGATGGGTGCATTGGCTAATGCAGTATTCTGGATGAGGGGACCCGACTTGTCAGACGCCTTGTTGAATGGTTTCACACCCAACATCAGTGAGTTCTGGTTTGGTTGGGTCAAACACGTACACAGTGCCCTGAAGGAATATCTGTTGAAAAAATGCAAGTGTCCAGACATTTTGAAGATGGACGATGCTTCTCCAGTAGTTGTCCAGCTTCGATCAGGCGACAAATCAGAAACCCATGCCATATGCATCTACAAGGGTCGAATTTATGATTCGGCAAGTCGATTTGTCCTTACCAAGAATAAAGAGGCTTTGAATTGGTGTTGTGGCACCTTTGGTTTCGAAGCACACATGCGTTTGTACCGCTTAGAACTACAAGAAGGCAAGGTTGAATGGGATACAAAAAAAAGAAAGGCGAAACGCATTCGTTCTGTTTAGGATGTGGTGGTGAATTTAAATAATATTATATGATAAGAACAACGGATGGTTAGTGCAGGGTGATCCACTGTTTATCAGGATCAACAAACATATTATCATATGTTACATTATTGTGGGTTTGCATATAGTCAGTTCTGAATGTTTTCAAATGATATTCCTTGTTACAGAGTTCGATGGGTCAGTTCATTATTCTCCATTGCCCATCTAACCCAATAAATCTCCAATCCTTGTCCAATAAACAGAAGCGTAAACATCCGTCTTTGTCTCTGTTTGGTAACATGAGAGCAAACGACATCACTCGTTGTGTCGCGTCGTATATTATTTTCTCTTCGTTTAGGGTAACATTGTGATACACAAAACCTTCGTCATCGACGAATGCTTCCTCCAGTTTGCAGATGCGGATCACTTTGGAGTACGTGACGCGGAACATGTGCACTAGAATGTGACATGTCCACGATGAGGCCGAACCAAGGACAACAATGGATAGTGGACTGTTATTCTGTAGAGCAAACTCTACGTCGGCCCAGGAAGAATAGCGCTTACCGTTTGCCTGATGTTGCCCATCATGAGGTAAAGTAGAAGGGCAGGAGAAATCAAATCCGTCTCTCAAACTTGTCAAGATGTTTTGCCGATTGTAAGCGTTGATCAAATTGAGGGGCCACCCTGCACGCACCGCGTTAGGACAAAGGGGTCGGAGGTCCTTCACCATGCCCTCTCCTTCAATGCCTCCTTCGTACAACGAATGGGGGTAAGTATAATCAACGAAATGCTGGCGACATCGTAACAACCCTAGTATTCCATACTTGGACAACCAGATTGGATCCTTTTTGTTTGGGTAGCAAGCCTTTCCAATTTTTTCAACACAGTCGAGGAACTTAACGGCAAGGGCGTCGAATCGGTTGCCGGCCTGTTCCCCCTTTAACTCAGTCGAAAATAGGGTGCCAAAGACATGAAATAATAACATCACCAGTTGACGCACTTCCTTGGCAGATGGAGTTGTGCTGGGAACCAAAGCGGGAATTCCTGCCGGGTCGTTGAAGTACCCGTCAACAAAATTTCTGCGCTCTGCCGCAGATGTTGTTTGCCATACTTTGATCCCTCTCACTTGTAACCAAGCGGCATTTTCTTTCATTGTCCACTTATCACGCGGTTTGTTGGCAGATGGTACCTTTGGTTTAGAAGGAGAAAACTGACTATCCAAAAGGCAACGAAAGAGCCATGGGGAAAGCATTGTCAACGCCCGGTAATTTTCTGCAACGAAACGGCCAAATTTTCCATCTTTGAACATGCGACAAGGTAGGTAAGGAAGACGCAAGTCTTCAGCTGACTTCACCAAGGGTTTCAGTCGTTTTTTTAATTCAGCTCCTTTGTCCATCGATGACGCCCATTGCAAGACCAATTTAAATACAGCTTTTTGTGTATTCATAGCCAAATGCATAATTGTTTCCACCCTTTGGTTAAGAGTGCCAACATTCCATGCCATAGGTGATGACGGAAGCTGGTATAGTTGCGGATGACTGATGAAATCTTTGTCCACAAAATCAATCACGTCCTCATCGTAGTTCTCGGGCAAATTTTTGAGGTCTGCAAGCAAGAGATAATTACAACAACATCGAATGAAGTGATCAATGGTTCCTTTGTTGATGCATAACAACGTAAAGTATGCAGTAACCTCATCTTTGGTCCATTGCTTGTCATGGACAAACAATCTTACTGCATATTGCCACGCGTTTTTCAGCATGGTCAACGATATCAGACCGGGACCACTAGCCAACCCAAACCCAGGCGTATCCACTGACAATTTTGTATGATGGGGAGTAAGGTATCTGCCATGCTGTATTAGGCGTGCAAGCGAGAAACCATAGCATTTGCGACAAGAAAAAACCATGGGAAAATCAAACTCCTTCTTCTTCAAATATTTATCGGCAACACGCAAACATTTGGGACATGCCGCAAAATTGCGTTGAAGATCTTCAAATTTGCAGGAGACACCAAAAATAACGTGTTGTTTGGAATTACCACCCAGAAGACAGTTGGTGCCCCTTCGTTCTGGTTGGTCCATTAGGAAGGCAACAACATGAGCTCGAACCGTAGTCCAGCGACTGTGATGGTTAGACCAAATAATGTCGTTGCCTGCCACAAGTTGGTCAAGGCTAGAACTGAGCGCTTGAAAAATCAAATCATGATCTGCTTTACCAGGACCGCAGGCAAAAGGAAACGTACGGGTGTTGAAGAGCATGCCTGTTACGTTGTCAATACACAAAAGTGTAACCGATGCAGTGTGGACAGGGGATCGGTTGTTCTTGGATGAAGCACTGGGATCCCATCCATCAAGCCAAAATATAAGACCAACCGAAACCAGACACTGCGTAGAGCTAATGGGAAGTGCGGTCGAAAGGAAGTTTTCCATCATTGTGCTTTGGCACAGTTGAGTTAATCGCAAAGGTATCGGTGGTGAACCATTTGTTCTTGGTAGTAATAACACAAAGGCTACCAATTCTCGAAGACAACAGTAGGCATGCAACCTATCAGGTAACATGTGAGCAAAGGGTACTGGAAGAATTGACACCAAAGAATGTTGGTTGGTAGGATTGAGAACATGTGACTTGAACCCAGCAATAGTTGATGGCATGGTGGGCCATTCTTTATAGTCGGGTGATATCAATGGGAACAACAACACAAGAATATTGGAAAGAGCGTCATGGTTTGTTTGTCCAGTTGTCATAAGCATAAACGCAATATTCAGAAACAAGTCAATTGAGTGTGGTGGAAGTTTAGCCCTGGACTCAAGATACAAGGTTACTGGTGCTTGCAACAGGGACTGTTGCACAAGACAGTGTGTAGCTTGGCTAACCGAACCAGCAATGCACCATTCGGCAAATTGCGCTGTACCTTTTTTGCCAAAGCAAAAAGACAAGGAAGCGTCAACGGCCGATGTGTCAGCAAGAGGCTCCTCTCGCTCAGCAGTGTACGTCAAAAAATCGACGTTATCAGTGTCATGACAACTGGTACCTACAGTGGGGGTGTTACAGGAGGTAACACGTTGCACATGCCAATACCTAGCATGGCGTCGAAGTGTCTTGATTGTATGAAATACGTTTTTGGCAGCAGAAATTGAACAACTTGCGTGAGAACATTCAAACCATGGCTTGTCACCGCAATGACTGCACACAAATTCAGTAGCCCATGCCGGAACATTGGAAGAAAAGGAAGAGGTTCCAGGTGGTCCCAAAGGTAAACACGTATGCATGCAATGAGAGCAACTAGTTGAAAAGGGCATGGTAGAAAGTATTTTGTCAAAGAAATTGTTGGCAATTTAGTGGAGGGAGGTATAATCGTCAAGGAGAAAAAGCGCGCAAAAAAATGAAAAGTATGGGGTCAACAAGAGCCAATAGCTATATTACGCTAATGACGTACATACATTATTAGTTGAGCTATGTATGACCGTACATTGCAAGGCCGCGCCCGTTTTAGTTACGTCTTTATAATCCACTGTAACCGGAAAATAGTCATAACAAAATGACAAGCAATAATAACAGGACACCACCAATCCAGTGGCGATGGGACCGCTTTGATGCAAAACAGGTAACCAGTTTAGCCCAGGCAAGTCGTAGCTGCGTTGGAGGAGAATGTCATTTGCTTAGCACCCACCAAGCCATGCATAGGCGGGTGCAACAGGACAAAAAGGAAGTCTCGCACATCATTGCTGGCGAGTTGCACAAGTTGCTACATGATGCGGCCAACATTGCTGGAATGACGTACCGCTGCAAACTTACAGGACACATCCTACCGTGTATTAACAGCAAAGACATCCGACTAGCTTGGATGCAAGATGGTAGCGAAGAAAACATGCAACGCTTAGCTTGGATGTTCTACTACTATGGAACGGAAATTCATAGGATGGGAAGATCCACTTTGAGCCACGGGGAGTGGGTGGAACAAAAGGTAATGACCTTGTTAAATGTTTCCTATGTGCATTTGAGAGAGCTACCTATTGGCCAGCGCACGTGTGTTCACCAGTTATACTCGAAAAAGTTTAACGATTTCAGGACAAACATCTTTCGTAAAAATGGCTCCTTCACGCATCGAAGCATGATCAACGTAGAACAACCAAAACAAACAAGTCTGTTTAACAAGAACTTTAAGCGAGGAAAAAGCGTCTTCTTTGTAACCTTGGATGTAAGAGACAAAACAGAATGGCGTAAGGTAAGCTGGCCTCAAGCATGAAAAAAAAAAGTATGCTCTTCTAACCACATGTTCAAACTACACAGGTGAACTATGCATCTAATGCAAGATGGATTGCGTGGAATGACAAAGCACTGCGAAGACTACTAAATGGGTCTGAACTGATGACAAGTGATACATTTGCTTTACCAACAACACGTAACCACGCCGTACCGTTTCCAACACCTACACCACCGTCCAAACCCAACGCTTGGTTTTTACAACAAGGTGATATAGGTGGGGTTGTAACTCCCACCGTTTTTGAAACAAAACAAAATATGCTCAACAACATTCCATTATATGAGCATGTAAATGAGGGAATGGCACTAGACGAAAATATCTTGGATTTCCAGGAGGTAAGCAACCATGACCTAAAATTGACAACTAATTACGAAACAAAACTAACCTTGCAACGAGTTGAAGAGTCCCGCCAAGAGTATACCAGAGACTTTTGCCACCATTGCTGAGGTACGACAACGAAAAGCGTGTACTTGTTTGCGCTTAATCATTTCTGTTATCTCACCATCAGTTTAAAGGAATATCAGCCATTAGGAGCAGGTTGGGGATTGCAGATACCAGAGCAGGAAGAAAAGTGCCTGAGAAAGGAAACGGGAAGAAAACAAGTTCTTGCCAACATGACGCCATCCCCGGGAGCGGATACCGACTGGATAAAGATTGCTTTGCAAAAAAGTGCAAAAACATCAGCGGTATCCACGATGATGAAGCAAGTGTATGATGACTCCCAAACAAAAGTGTCAAAGCCAAAAGGACAAGCTGCAGCGGTAACAGCAAGTAAGAAGAGGAAGGCTCAACCCAAGAAGTCAACAGAAGGCAAGACAAAGCAAACACCAGCACCGATTTCAAAAGACACTGTGAACACACCCAAAATTGTTGAGGAGACAGTCGTCCGCCGGTGTGGTTGCCGACATGGGGATCTAAGTGCAATCAAAAGTTTTGCCAAGGCTGACGCAAAGTATTACATCCGTCAAAACAAGTTTTTGGAGGGCAGAAGTTGCCTTGATTGTAAGCTGGCGGTAATAAGCATGACAGGCAATGCTCGTGGGCAAACGGCAGTGGTGTTTTATTGCGACGAAGGAATCAAAGGATTCAATGCCCCAGATGACGATCCATTAAAGAGTTCAAAGATATGTGACTTGATCTTGTGCCCCCAATGTGAAGCAAAGCGGCGCGTAGAATATAATAAGGCCGATTTAGGCCATCAAAGCAATAGTGGCGTCAAAAGAAGTAGGCAACGGACAAGGAGATGAAAATAAGTCCTAAACACAAGATTATAGCAAACAGAAAATGGACTAGAATTACCATTCTAGATTTATAAAAATTAGATTCAATACGCAGGCAGGTGTGCTGTATTTTATACAATAAAAAAAGGCTTTTGGTGAGGGGTGCTGTAGAAGCATCATGATTGGTCAAGGAGGTAATAGCCTATTGGATACTTGGTGGAAAGGAGACAAAATGTGATTGGTGGACAAGTAGGGTCATCATAGTCATTGATAAGGGGTCATGGATTGCATAGTACGCACACAGGGGGGCCATGAGAGTAAAAAAATGAGACCGGTGTGAGTCAACCGAGGCCTAAATCGGTCCAAAACTACATACAGGCCCCGAGGTGAGTAACACGTAACACACGATAGTACTGGATAGGCTAGAAACGTAGAGGCAATTTACAGCACATGGGAGGAGGGAAGTACGCACACAGGCGTGCACACCGGGGACCCCCTGGCCTCATCTCATTATGCAGTGTTCCGTGCCGTAAAACAAACTCCAAACACATGGGCAG
>OOFX01000012.1_pt1 | contig 11166 bp, 3 predicted proteins | sample 1670331 | NCBI WGS metagenome assembly OOFX01 (sample SAMEA98144668, study PRJEB22522) | marine metagenome | biome: marine biome; feature: marine water body; material: sea ice | place: Arctic Ocean | collected 11-Sep-2015 | depth 0.9 m
ACGCGGGACCAGGGGCTCGGCACCATGTGGCCTGGGAAGCACCCTGGTGGCGCCACGCAGTGCACTGCGCCCGAGTCGACGACGGCCTCAACAACTCTGCCGCCACGTGTCCGGTCCGCACTCGTGCTCAGGAGGACCGCGGTGTCGTCGAGCAGCGAGTTCAAGCCGGAGTAGCTGTTCTGCACCGCGGTGGGGGCGCCGCTAACGGCGCCGAAGGGGCGCCATGTCCTGCGCCCGCGCTTCGTCACGCGCGTCCACGGGGCGAAGCTGGCGATGGTGCCGTCGAAGATGTCGGTCTTCGCGGGCGCCTGCTCCCACGGGGTGAGGCTGGCAAGCGCGCCAAAGCCCCACTCCTCATCGGCGTAGTCGCCGTCGCCGGCGGCGGCCAGTGTGGCGGCCCAGTCGCCATCACCGTCGGCGGTCACCTCCATGAGCGGGTCCGTGGGCGGGCCCTTACCGCCTTTAGGGCCACCCTTGTTTCCGCCCTTGCCGCCTTTGCCACCGCCCTTAGGCCCCTTGGCACCGCCTTTCTCGCCCATCTCCTTGTCGAGGCGCCTGCACTCGGAGCGGCGGTGGCCCCAAACACCGCAGTGGTTGCAGTTGCCTTGGAAGCCGGCGCCGGCGCCTTTGGCCGCGGCTGCGGGCGGTGCGGCACCAGGGCCGGGCTTGCCTTTGCCCAGGCCCTTGCGGTAGCCGCCCTTGCCACCGCCCTTCACCGCGAGGATGGTGGTCTGGATCGCCTCGGCCTGCGCCCAGTCGCCCTGCTCGACGGCGTTTGCAAGGGCCCACGCTAGCCCGTCGGAGGGCTCTGCTGCTGCGGACGCCTCCACGGAGTTCATATAGACGTCGCCGCTGGAGTCCTTGCCCACGCCGGGGCCGTATGCGGCTGCTTGTGCTATGCCGCGGGCGTGCTCCATCTGCGTCTTCACCCATGCGAGGCGCACCGGGTACTCGACGAGGTCGGAGCGCGAGACGAGGGTGCTCAGGAGCGCCGTGGGCAAGAGCTTCTCCAGGGCAACGTTGCGCATCCACTCGGGGAGGATGAGGTTGGACAGGGCCACCTCCTCCCCGAGGCGCTCCCACGCGGACAGCCTGGACCACAGCTCGTTGGTGTCCTTGCTGCGTGGGGGCTCCAAATAGCGCCGCGCCTTGGCGTCGCGCAGCTGCGGTGCAGCGCCGTGCCACTCGGCACTCAATGCGCGCCAGAACTCGCAGCCACGTCCAACGCAGTTGCGGGCGCGGCCGAGCAGGCTATCCTGGACAATGGCCTTGATGCCGTCGTGGATGGCGTATTCGATGGCCGCCAAATCCATGATGCCCAGGCGCGCGGCCTGCCCGGCGAGGGCTGCCTCGAGCTCGGCGCCGGTCTGCGTCTCGGCCCACATGAGGAGGGCGCGCACGTCGGGGCGCTCCTTCGACAAGTGGGCGGCCGCGCGGTCCTTCCAGACTTGGAAGCCGTCGAAGGTCGTCGCAACGTCGAGCTTGCGATGCTCTCCCCAGTCTCGCGTGTTGATGCGAAGGTCTCTGGGGTGGCCGCCGCCGCTGCCGCCGCCGCCGCCGCCGAAGCCGGGCGGGGTGGCGATGCTGAAGTGCGGGCGCGGCGGCGCGGGGCCCAGCGTCGGCGGCACCCGGCCTGTCGCCCATGCGTCGTGCGGCGCCGGCGTGCCAGCGGCCGCGTGGCCGGCGACGTAGGCGTCCCAGCTGCCTGCGGCCGGGGCCGAAGCGGCGTGGCCCGGGCTGCCCAGGCGCCCCACACCGGGCGGCGTAGTCGGCGCCGGCTGCGGTGCGGGCGCGGCCTGCATCATCGCAGCGACTCGCGCGGGCTCGGCGCGCGCCCAGGTGTCTGCCGCCTGGAGGCGCTCGGCCAGCAAGCTGAAGCCCGCAGCGAGGCGCACGTCTTGCTCATCAAAGCGTGCGCGCGCCTCGGTGACGACCTGGTGGAGGCGAGCAATGGACTGCTGCGCCTCGAGGCCGGTCTGCTGCTGCATCATCGCTGCTTCGGTGCGAAAGCCGTCGATGATGTTCTGCAGCGTCGCCGAAACGCCGGCGCTGGCTTGGTCGAAGGAGATCTCGACAACGGCCTTCGTAGCCTCCAAGTCCAAGCGCAGGGCGTGCAACTCGCGGTCGCGGGCGCTCCCCCAAGCATTGAGAGCCGCCACAAGCGATGCCGCGCTCATCTCTTCGACGAGGCAGGGCCCGAAAACGGCCTGCCCCGACGAGCCTGCTCCTCGCGCCAGGGTGCTTGCAGAGGCACCGGCGGTGTCCATGGCAAGGCTGTGCGGCGCAACGCGCGGCGCCAGCCTTGGGGACTGACCCCGCAGCCGACGCCGGCGGGGGGGCAGAAGCGAGGACGCTAGGCCGCGGAAGCAGCGTACGCTGCTCCGCTACCATGCGAGTTCGAGAGTGTTTTATCTCGGACTTGAGCCAGAAATGCGACGGGCATTTCTGTACCATGAATCTGTGCTATACAACATGCAATGAAGATATCAACATGTGAATCGGGGTTCCTGCTTCGCACTCCCCCTCGGGCAGCGTCCCAAGGACACTGCCCGAACGGAGCGCAAACCCGATCACAAATTCGAGAAACAGCAAACTCGAACAGAATATAAATATATAAATTACGGTGGCGCGAACGCGGCGGGACGGCCAAGGCCTCCCCCATGGCTTCGTGCACGTCGCGTTGGGCCCCCTCCAGCGGGGTCACCACAACGACGCGTGCACGAGGGGGGTCCCGCAAGGAGTGGCGCTCCTACTCGGCCCTAGGCCCGATGCCTGCGCGGGGCTAGCGCGCGCACAGGCTGGTCCCTATGCGGCCGGGCTGTCGACCCCGGGTTGTCCCCGGTTGAGGCAGCACAGCGCACATACAGACCCTAAGACGCTTGCGCGCAAGCGGGAAAAATGCGAAATCGGCTACGCTGCTCCTATTCCTTACTCCCCCTCGGTTGGTGCCCACGCCCGGGACACCGACCGAAAGGCAGCGTGGAGTAGTTTGAGCATCCAAAATGCCAAAAACGCGGTAACGGAGGCGCACTTTTTGAAAAGTGGCGGCCGTGCAAGAGACATGCGCAGCTACTCCCCCATGCCTATGCATGGGGTGTAACACTAAGCGTTGCGGCAGCAACAATTACAGGCACCTACGACGCGGCACCGTGCGTCACCAACGACGTGCCTAAGTGCCGCGCCTGGCGCGGTGGCCTTTGGCCCAAAGCATGGCCCTCGGCCCGAAGCATGGCCCTGGGCCCGACAAGTGGCCCATGGCCCGAAGCATGGCCCTAGGCCCGTGAAAAATGGCCCTAGGCCCGAGGCGTGGCCCAAGGCCCGAATATGGAAAACGCGATATAGCATACTAAGGGCAAAGCGGGGAACACACTGGTCGGGTAGGCGCTGGCACCCTGAACCTCGTTGGGCTCGCCCTGGCGCCTACCTCGCCGACCGCGCCCGTGCGGCACGATCGGCCAGTGTCGTATCTACTGCTGCGTCGGCTCGCGGCGCGGTCTCGGCGCGGCCTGTGGCGCGGCTGAGACCTAAACGCCCGAGGTGCCCGTCTATCTCGGCCCGGGCCAGCGGCTTCGTCAGAAGGTCCGCTGGGTTCTCCGTGCCGAGGACCTTAAACAGGCGGCATGTCTTAGACCTAACAAGGTCTTGCACCCAGAGCTGGGCAACGGCTAGGTGTCTTACCTTGCCGATGCCGCTCCGGTTGCAGATGCCTATTGCTGCTGAACTGTCCGCGTGGACCTCGGGTTTAAGTTCGACCCCGAGGTCCCGCGCTACACTTTGGAGCCCTAACGCCTCGCTGAAACCTTTCACCACAGCGCCTAGCTCGGCTTCACCAGAGCTAAGGGTAATTTTCCGCTGGGTGCTGGCCCAATGTTTCAGGAGGTGGCGCCCTAACAACGCTGCACCGCCGGACGTGCTGAGTCTGCCGTCGATGCAGCCAGCAAAGTCCGAGTCGGTGTACACAATGAGCGCCGGGCCACGCTGCCACGGGTACTCATAAACTACGCGGGCCGCTCCTACTAAGTAACGGGCTACTCGCCCCAGGGCCTGCAAGTCGGCGACCCTGGGTGCTGACATGCGTCGGCACAACTCTTTGGTAGCCTGCGCCAGATCGGGCCGATCCATGGCGAGGTAGTTGGCGCGCGCAGCGAACGACCTAAACAAGCTAGCGATGGCCTGGGGCAACTCGGCTTCGCCACTCGGACCGTCGAAGTCCTTTGAGTGCGTGCCGGGTGCGCTCAGGGCCCGCTCTACGCCAGCTACGCCGCGGACCAAGATCTCGGCGTGTCTTGGGTCCGCTTCGTACTTAAGGCCGGAGGGGGTCCACCGGATAACTCGGTTTAGGACTCGGAGCTCTTTCAGCTCTCCCTCATCGCCTCCTAAACGGCCTAACTCTTTCAAAAGGAAACGCTCATGCATGCGCGCTTTCACTTCATCTAGTGCACCCGCCGTGCCGCTCAGAACGAAATCGTCTCCGTGCACGATGCACCGTACGTCCAACAGCGCATGGAAGAAGCAGCAAGGGCTTGCGCGGCCCTTGGCGAAGCCTAGCGCAATAAGCTGCTCTGCCAGGAATGCTTCCCAGCGCTTCGGTGCGTCGCGCGTGCCATAGAGACAACGCACGAGCCTGGCGCAGTAACCCTGCGCGGCCAGCTCCGGCGGCAACTGCGTGTACACCAAGCGGTCGGCGAACGCATGCAGGTGCGCCTTGCGCGCATCCAAGACCTCAATCTTGATGCCCAGCGCGCCCGAGGCCGCCAACGACAGCAAGAGCCGAAACGCCTCAAGCGGAGGCGTGGCCGCAAAGAAGTCGTCCGTCTTGTATGTGGCGATCTCCTTGACGACGAAGCGGCTACGGATCAAGGGCTTGGTTGCGTCGCCCTTGTTCACGTCGACCCACTTGCTGCCGATGGGCGCCTTGCCGGTGTCGCGCCAGCACTCGGCGATGGGAGCGCGCTCCCACACGCCCCAGTCAAGCATGAACTTGATCTCTTCGGCACGCGCCTGGCGGACGAGATGCGGCGGTAGCACTGCGCCGGTAATCTCGTCGTAGGTCTCCCCCACGGGCCAAGCCGCCAGCTCGTCGTCCTCGTTCCTCGCGCGGCCCGGCGCTGCGCCGCAGTGCACTTCGGTGGACACAGCGGCCAGCGGGGCGCGCTTGTCACGGCGAAGCTGCTCCGCCGCGCCTTGTGCGATAGCCTTGCACAAGCCCGGCGGGTAGACGGCAGCATCTCGCGCGCGCGTGCCTCCGAGCAGCGGCGCGTGGGCATGGCCGCCCAGGCATCTTCTGGAGAGCGCCTCGAGGACAGCGGGCGACGAGCTCATGAAGCGCGTGGGCTTCATCGCCAGGGCGCGTCCTCCGTCGGCGTCGGTGGTCTCAAGGCCGAACTGGCATTGGTGGGCGACCACGGCGCCGACCCCGGACCGAGCACGTAGCTTGGCGATCGCGGGGTGCGCCCAGCTGGTCGCGCCCGCGGGGTGCTCGTGCAGGAAGTGCCTGCCGTCAAGCACCTGCAGCGTGTAGACTGCTGCGGCGAATGTCAGTAGCACCTCCGCCTCGCGAAGGCGCTTCGCCCACACCTCTTTGTCCATCTTCTTGGCGTTGAGGTTGAGGTTAAGCCTGCTGAACATTGTGCACGGCGGTGAGCCCACCACGAGGTACGGCTTCTCGGCGCGGAGGCGGTCCCACGCGCGCTTGCGGTCGCCCGGCTGCGTGAAGTCCCATGCGACCCCCGACTCGTCAGCGATGAGGTCGAAGGTCGAGCCGGCCACCAGCCCCGACCTGAGCGGGCTTGGTCGGGGCAATGTTGCTGTGACCCGCGGTGGCGAGTACAGTTCGGCAACCGCGGCCGGGCCCATCTCCTCAGCAAACGTCACTCGTCGGCCCTTGGCCCGCATAACGTCTGGCCCTAGGCCCGTGGAAGAATGCGGCGGCACCACGACGCTGCCTGAGGCAGCCGGCTCAACACGCGAAAGAATCGTCTGACCCGTGGTCCGCGTCTGGCCCTTGGCCCGTGTAACGTCTGGCCCTTGGCCCGCGTCTGGCCCTTGGCCCGCGTCTGGCCCTAGGCCCGTATATGATGGAATAGGAGTCGATGGCCCTAGGCCCGTATAAGGCAAAAGGGGCAGAGTGCTTGCAGAGGCACCGCCCGGTCCAATCTTCATCACCGCGTCGCCGCCGGCGTCCCAGCGCTCGTAGTCGAGCTCGCGTCGCTCGTCCTGTTCCAGCTGCGCTGCGGCTGCTGCGGCTGCTGCGGTTGCTGCGGCGTCGTCGGGCGCTGCGGCTGCTGCGGCCGCCGGCGCTGCACCCCAGCGTTCGAACTCGCGCTCGAAGTGGGCGCGGTCTGCGGCCTCCGGCGCCGCGGGCGCGGCTGCGGGCGGCGCCTCCTCGCCGGCGGCTCGGCGCTCAAGTTCGCCGAGTGCTCGGTGCTCGGCGCGGTTCAGCCTCGGGTCATCGACGTCCCGCAAGCACTGTTCGACGCGCAATCGGCACTCGTCGGAGTGCTTCACGCCCTGAGCCTTGCGGCTATTGCGCATAAGCTGGCACCGGCGGCACTGCTCCGTGAAGCCGAAGCGCTCCAGGTCGGCGTACTTGATGAAAACGCGGTGCGGGTTGTACTCCACCTCCCGCACTTCGGGCGCCTCGGCTGCTGCAGCGGCGGCCGGCGGAGCCAACGGCGGAAGTACACGCAACTCCCCCTCCGCCGTCGGCTCGCGGTTCCACGGCGTGGCCGTGACGGCCTCGAGCGCCTCGCGGCGCCACCGGGCCTCGCGCGGCTGGCGCTGGATGCCTCGGATCTCGTGCACCTTGCCGTTCGCGAAGACCTGGTGCACGATGCCGCCCCACCGGCGGCCCAGCCAGACGCCACTCGACCAACGCGCGTCGAGCACGACGTTCATGTCCTGCGTAGCGCGGTGCCGCCAGTGCAGGGTCTCACCGAACTCGAGGCCCTCCTCGCGCACCTGGCGGCCGAACAAGCGCTCGTAGGCTGTCTTGCCGTCGAGGCCCACCATGTACTTGGTGTAGATGTCGCCTATGTGCTCAACCAGCCAAGTCAGCACAGGGTGGCCCGAGGGAAACTTGGCACCGATCTTGCGCTCCAACGCGGCCAAGTGCACGCGCAAGAGGCCCTTGATGATCTTAACGGCGCCCTCGATGCCGCCGTTGGACTGGCTCTCGCCCACCGGTGTAGTGATCGGTGTGGCGCCGGCCGGCAACGCTGCTGTGATGGCGTTGCGCAGGGCCTTGAGCGCAGGCTCACCGTCGCAGCGTATGAGCACCCTGCCGCGGTAGCCCAGCTCGTGCACACCAGCGACCGCGCGGTTGACCGTCTCGGCCAGGTCTGCGCCCTTGCGCTCGAGAGCCCAAGCTCGGATGGACTTGGTGTCGCGGTCGCGCATCACCAAGAGGGTCGCGACTTCTTCTTCGTCATCGCGTCGCACGAAGGCGTAGTCGAACGACACCTCCGGGACCTCCCCCGCATCACGTTTCGTCCTGAAATGCGGGGGGGCGTCGCGACGACCATGGACGCACTCATCGCACCACGACCTAAACGGAAGGTGTGTGGATGCGTGGGCGTCGCGCTCGGCCTGCGTCGGAGCGCCCGGGTCGCGAGAAGGCCGCGACGCGCGCGCTTCCTCGGCCGGGTGCTCGGCGTCTGCCGGCGCATCTTCTTCGTCACTCGCATGTGGTCTTATGGGGTAAAGACAATCGCTGCGTGCCTCCGGCGCACGCACGCCAGGAGGCGGCGGCGGCGCGTCGCCTAGGCCCCCTGCCTGTGAAAAGGCGGTGGCGAAGGAGCGTCGGGGATAAACATCTTCATGTAGTAGATGTTACCGCGGCGCTCTAGCCCAATGGAGCGACCCGTGCAAAGGTTGATGACCTTGCCGTCGGTGTCGCCCAGCTGCACCACGTTGCCGGCCGACGTCAGGTGCGCAGCGCTGATGAGAGGCTGCTCCACCTCGGCCACCTGGAACGGGATCCGGCACTTGTGCCCCTCGGTCGTGACAAATGGCACGTCGACTTGGCCAAGGTTCTTGATACCCGTTCCGTTGGCTGCGCGGTAGCCCCGGCCAGCGCGCGACCAGGGGCTCGGCACCACCTTGCCGGGGAAGAGCCCTGGTGGTGTCACGCAGTGCACTGCGCCGGAGTCGAAGACGGCCTCCACGACTCTGCCGCTGCGCGTCGGGCCCGCGCCTGTGCTCAACAGCGCCGAGTCGTCGAGGAGCGAGTTCAAGGCGGCGTAGCTGTTCTGCACCTCGGTGGTGGCGCCGCTAACGCCGCCGAAGGGGCGCCACGTCTTGCGCCCACCGCGCCCACGCTTCGCGGGCGCCTGCGTCCACGGGGCGAGGCTGGCGATGGTGCTGCCGAAGTGCCATTCCTCGTCAGCGTAGTCACCTTCGCCGGCGGCAGCCAGCGCGGCGGCCCAGTCGCCCTCATCGCCGGGGGCGCACTCCATGAGCGGCTCTGCGGGCGGGCCTTTGCCACCTTTAGGTCCGCCCTTGCCTCCTTTGCCGCCGCCCTTGTCGCCCTTAGCACCGCCCTTCTTGCCCAACTCCGTGTCGAGCTTGCGGCACTCCGAGCGGCGGTGGCCCCAGATACCGCAGTGGTTGCAGTTGCCCTGGAACTGTGCGCCAGCGCCGCCGCCCTTGGCCGAAGGCGATGCGGCGCCGGGGCCGGGCTTGCCTTTGCCAAGGCCCTTGCGGTAGCCGCCTTTGCCAGCGCCCTTGACCGCAAGGATGGCGATCTGGAGCGCCTCCTGCTGCGCCCAATCGCCCTGCTCCACGGCGTTGGCGAGGGCCCACGCTAAGCCGTCGGAGGGCTCGGCCGCGGCGGTGGCCTCCACGGAGAACATGTGGACGTCTCCGCCGGAGTCTTTGCCGTGGCCTGGGCCGTAGGCGGCGGCCTGGGCGATGCCACGGGCGTGCTCCATCTGCGTCTTCACCCATGCCAAGCGCGCCGGAAACTCGACGAGCTCGGAGCGTGAGACGAGGGTGTTCAGGAGCGCCGTGGGGAGAAGCTTCTCCAAGGCAACGTTGCGCATCCACTCGGGGAGGATGAGGTTGGACAATGCCACCTCCTCCCCGAGACGCTCCCACGCGGACAGCTTGGACCACAGCTCGTTGGTGTCCTTGCTGCGTGGGGGCTCCAGGTAGCGCCGCGCCTTCATGTCGCGCAGCTGCGGCGCAGCACCGTGCCACTCGGCACTGAGTGCGCGCCAGAGCTCGCAGCCACGCCCGACGCAGTTGCGAGCGCGGCCGAGCAAGCTGTCGAAGATGATGGCCTTGATGCCGTCGTGGATGGCGTATTCGACGGCCGCCAAATCCACAACGCCAAGGCGCGCGGCCTGCGCGGCGAGGCCGGCCTCCAACTCGGCGCTGGTCTGCGTCTCGGACCAGGCCAGGAGGTGGCGCACGTCGGGGCGCTCCTTCGACAGGTGCGTCATGGCGCGGTCCTTCCAGACTTGGAACCCATCGAAGGTGGTCACCAAGTCGAGCTTGCGGTGGTCGCCCCAATCGCGCGTGTTGATGCGCAAGTCCTTGGGGTAGCCGCTGCCCTTGCCGTCGCCCTTGCCACCAGCGCCGCCGAACCCAACCGGAGTGGCGATGTTGAAGTTCGGGAGCGGCGGCGGGTGGAGGCCTGGCGCCCACGCGTCTGGCGGCAGGCGCTCGCCAGCGCGGCCGGCGAGGTAGGCGTCCCAAACGCCGGCGCCGCCGCCACTGGTCGCGGCTGCGGGCGGCGACGCGGCGAAGGCCGCCATGCCGTGGGCGCGCCAGGCCGGCGACGCCTCCAGCGCAGGGCCCACCACGAGGCGGCCGGCCGGTGGCGTGCTCGGCACCGGCGGCAGCGGGGCGGGCGCGGTCTGCATCATCGCAGAGACCCGCGTGGGCTCGGCCTGCGCCCAGGCGTCGACTGCCTGAAAGCGCTGGGCCAGCTCGGCAAGGCCTGCCCCGAAGCGCGCGTCTTGTTCTTCGAAGCGCGCGCGGGCCTCGGCGACGACCTGCGTGAGGCGGGCGAGGGACTGCTGCGCCTCGTGGCCGGCATGCTGCTGCATCATCGCCGCCTCTGCGCGGAAGGCCTCGATGATCGCAAGCAGCGTGGCAGAGACGCCAGCCTGCGCTTGGTCGAAGGTCGTCTCGACCACGGCCTTGGTGGCGGCCAGGTCGTACCTGAGCGCCTCCACGTCACGGTCACGTGCGCTGCCCCATGCATTAAGCGCAGCAATGAGGGCAGGCTCGCCCATGTCCACAAAGAGGCAGGGCCCGAAAACGGCCTGCCCCTGTGGCCTCGTCGTTCCCGTCGCTGCTGCCAGGGTGCTGCCAGAAGCACCGGCAGAGTCAGCGGCAGCCGTGTCCATGGCTGCGGCTTAACGACCTTTGTGCGGGGGATACGACGCGAGGCCGCGGAGTCCGTCAGCCGACGGCTCCGCTACCATGCGAAGCACAAAGTGAACCTTTTACTTGAAAGCAAATGCTACGGGTATCGTATCGATTATAAGGGCCCCGCCGTTAGCGCACCCGAGAACCCTGGTAGCTAACCAGGGTTCAAGGGCGCGGCTACCGGAAGGACCCGCACAGATATAAGCACTGTACAATTGGCATTGACATGACGAGCGATGCGGGGCGGTAGCCCCAGGGTGACTACCTTAGTTCCGCACTCCCCCTCGGGTAGTACCCTCCAGGTACTACCCGACTTCGGGACGTGGGTAGGTCACCCCTACAAAAACAACGAACAGGACGTCATGCCAATCCAAATGCAAAAACTACATATTTTGCGCCGGCCAAATGCGCGGCGCAATCAAGAGTGCTAAAGGGAAGCCCGCGCCTCCATACACCGATCCTCCACGATCGTGGGGCGGGAAATGGACAGGCGCGGCTCCCGGGAAATACTAAGTGGCCCTTGGCCCGTCTAAAGGAGTGGCGCTCCTACAAAAGAGTGGTGCCGACGACCGGTAAAAGAGGCCGGTCGTCCCAATGGCACAAGTCTTCCGAACGTTATGCCGGAAAATGCAACGCACGCGGGGCGCCGAAAGAGGCGCCGCAAGGCGCCGCAAGGCGCCTGGGTGGCCGTGCGCTCGGGCGTAGGCGGCACGGCCTACTGGAAACGCAACGGACCACGCGGTGTGGTGGCGCGCGGTCTCCGCGCGGCCCGTGGCGCCCTCCGCGGGG
>OOFX01000013.1_pt1 | contig 11023 bp, 2 predicted proteins | sample 1670331 | NCBI WGS metagenome assembly OOFX01 (sample SAMEA98144668, study PRJEB22522) | marine metagenome | biome: marine biome; feature: marine water body; material: sea ice | place: Arctic Ocean | collected 11-Sep-2015 | depth 0.9 m
CTATTACACCATATATATTGCCTTCGGGCCTTGCGCGGCCCAAGGGGCAGACGTTTGCCTTGAGTAAAGGTCCGGCTGCAATGGCTGAGCTGTTCTCGCCGCCGCGCGTGACAGCGACATTGCCCCGACCAAGTGCCCACAACGGAGCAAAGTTGGTGGCAGGCTCGACCTTCGACCTCCACGCCGACGTCGACGGGGTCGCCTGGGACTTCAGCAAGCCCGGCGACCGCAAGCGCGCCATCGAGCGCATTCGTGCCGAGGAGCCTTTCCTCGTGGTGGGCTCGCCGCCTTGCACTATGTTCAGCAGACTCAATGTCAACCTCAACTCGCACAAGGTTGGCAAGGCTGAGTGGGACAAGCGCTGGCGGGCGGCAGAGGTGCTGCTCACATTCGCCGCCGCGGTCTACAAGCTCCAAGTGCTGGCGGGGAGGCACTTCCTCCACGAGCACCCGGCGGGAGCGACCAGCTGGACCCACCCAGCCATCGCTCGGCTCCTTGCGCACGCAGGGGTCGGTGCCGTCGTTGCGCACCAGTGTGAGTTCGGCTTGAAGACCAGCGCCGATGGCGGGGGGTGGGCGTTAGCGATGAAGCCCACCCGCTTTATGAGCTCGTCCCCGGCCGTCCTCGAGGCACTCTCGCGGCGATGCCAGGGCGGACACGTCCACGCCCCATTGCTCGGCGGCACGCGGGCTCGTGACGCAGCCGTGTACCCGCCGGAGTTGTGCAAGGCAATTGCACACGGCGCGTCGGAGCAGCTCCGCAGGGACGACCGCGCCAGGCAGGCGCCTGGACTGCACGCTGTGCGCCCCGCATCGGCCACAGAGGTGCACTGCGGCGCCGCGCAGGGCCGCACCAGGGACGAAGATGACGAGCTCGCCCTGTGGTCGGTGGAGGTGCGCGAGACCTACGACGAGATCACCGGCGCTGTTCTGCCGCCGGCTCTCGTGCAACAGGCGCGCGCAGAAGAGGTGAAGTTTATGCTCGATTGGGGCGTCTGGGAGCTTGCACCTGTCTCCGCATGTTGGAAAGAGACGGGCAAGGCGCCCATCGGCAGCAAGTGGGTCGATGTCAACAAGGGCGACGCAGCAAAGCCCCTGATCCGCAGCCGCTTCGTGGTGAAAGAGATCGCCACGTACAAGTCCGACGACTTCTTTGCGGCCACGCCTCCTCTGGAGTCGTTCCGGCTGCTGCTGTCGTTGGCGGCGTCGGACCCGGGCGACATCAAGATCGAGGTCTTAGATGCACGCAAGGCGCATCTACACGCCTTCGCGGACCGCACCGTGTTCACGCAGCTGCCTCCCGAAGTGGCGGTACCGGGGTACTGCGCCAGGCTGGTCCGGTGCCTCTACGGTACGCGCGACGCGCCGAGGCGCTGGGAGGCCTTTCTCGCCGCGCAGCTCATCGCACTGGGCTTCGCGAAGGGCCGCGCGTCGCCATGCTGCTTTTGGCATGCGCAGTTGCAGGTGCGCTGCATCGTGCATGGAGACGACTTCGTACTGAGCGGTTGCGCGACCGCCCTTGACGCAGTGAAGGCCAGCATGCACGAGCGCTTCCTTTTAAAAGAGCTCGGCCGCCTTGGGGGAGGCCAGGGGGAGCTCAAAGAGCTTCGGGTCCTCAATCGGGTCATCCGATGGACCCCGGCGGGTCTACTGTACGAGGCGGACCCTAGGCACGCCGAGATCCTAGTCCGTGGCGTTGCCGGTGCCGAGCGCGCGCTTAGTGCCCCCGGCACACACTCGAAAGACTTCGAGGGTGCCGGCGAGGCCGCGTTGCCAGACCACGTTGCGCGCTTGTTTAGGTCGTTTGCAGCGCGAGCTAACTACCTGGCGCTGGATAGACCCGACCTATCGCACGCGACCAAGGAGTTATGCCGACGCATGTCCGCGCCCAGGGCCGCTGATCTAGTGGCCCTGCTGCGAGTAGCGCGCTATCTCGTAGGAGCGCCCCGCGTCGTGTACGAGTTCCCGTGGCAACGCAGCACGTTGCTGCGCGCTTTTAGCGACTCCGACTTCGCCGGCTGCGTGTCGACGCGGCTGAGCACGTCAGGAGGCGCCGCGTTGCACGGCAAGCACCTCTTGAAACACTGGGCCAGCACACAAAAGAGGATCACCCTCAGCTCGGGAGAAGCCGAGCTGGGGGCGGTAGTGCGGGGCTTCAGCGAGGTTTTAGGGTTGCAGAGTGTCGCGCGGGACCTCGGCGTCGACCTTCGACCCGAGGTCCACGCGGACAGTAGCGCCGCGATAGGCATTTGCGGTCGCAGCGGCATCGGCAAGGTCCGCCACCTTGCCGTCGCCCAGCTGTGGGTGCAAGATTTTGTGCGCAGTAAGGCATGCCGTTTGCACAAGGTGCTGGGGACAGAGAACCCAGCAGACTTGATGACAAAACCGCTGCCTCGTAGTGAGATCGACGCGCACCTCGGGCGCTTGGGCCTTAGCCGCGCCACGGGCCGGGCTGAGACCGCGCCCCGAGCGGATGCAGCGGTCGACACGACGCTGGCCGACCGCTTGGCGGGCCAGCGGTCGCTGAAGTAGCGCGCCCCAGTGCACGCGCCGTTGTGGTGACCCCGCTGAGGGGGCCCAACGCGACGTGCACTGGCAAGCGCCTACACAACATTGTAGCCCCCGCTTTTATATTATGCGCGTAGCCTCCCATATATAGCACATGCGAGCCCGCGGAACGCGGCTTGCATGGAGCCGCCTGCCGACCGCCAGCGTAGCCAATACCAATGGCTGCGCTGCGCGCGTCCATCGAGACACCGTCCCTTTTAATATGCGTTAGCTACATTTTATAATAGCGCGTGTGGGCCCACCGACCGCGCAAGCGACCTGGTTGGTGGCCTGCACGGAGCCGCCTGACCGCCCAGTGCATGCGACGTCGAGGTAGCCCCGGTGGCGGGCGCCCGGCGCGCCATGCACTGGCGCCCCCATGCTTGCATGGGGGAGTCGGCCGAAATATTTTCCACCATATCGTTGCCACTACTAGGCTTTTTATAACATCACGCTGCGTACCTTACGCGAGCGCGCCTTAAGAGCGCGCCGCGTAGGGGGAGATCTGTACCCCCGCGTTTTCGTTTTAATAAGCTCTATCGCGTCATACCATATTCATGCGTTGCAGTGCCCAGCCCGCGCCGCTCGCAAGCTCGGCCTTGCGCGGTGCCGTGGGCGCCGCAACGCACGACCAGTGCGCTGCCGCAGCAGCGCTTGCACTCAGGTATCGCGTAGCCCGGCGTGCGCTAGACCCGTGCACTGTTGCACAGCCCCCTCTCGTTCGACACCGTCGCCTGGGTACAGCCGTGCTGTTCCGGGTGCCGGGGGGCCTGGGACAGCCGTGCTGTCCCGGGTGCCGGTCTTTCGTAGGCAAGCAAGTTGCTGAGTCAGACCCCGTTCGCCACCGCGCGCCCGCAAGCTTGGGCTTGCACGGCGCCCCGCGCGTTCAGGCCACCGCGTTGCCCGCAAGCTTGGGCCTACGAAGGGCACCCCAGCACCCGTTGGCGAACACCAGTTGAGTGCGCCACCGCAGGTGCAGCAGTAGGCCGCGTCGCCTACCCCATTGAACTTGGAACTTGTACCCGGGCAGTGCCCTGTGCGTGACACCGGTAAAGCGTCCCAGGATCCTTCGCGTAGTGCCCTGTGTGTGGCACTGCCGAAGCGTTTTGGGATGCTTATCCAAGCCACCGCATTGCCCCGCGCCACTCGTTGTCCGTAGGGCCGAAAACCAAAAAGTGGTTTCGGCCTACGGCACCTTTTGCTTTATATATACTTGACTTTATATGCCGGGTCCCCCCCAGTCTTAACCCTTGAGTGCGCATGGGATCGCGGGATCCCACGCTCGGGTAGGGACCCGTGCTTTAGCTTTTGAGCATGCTGTGCTGGTGTATGCCTCCTGTCGGGCGGGATCCCTAAGGGATACCGCCCGAGGGGGAGTGCGAGAGAGAAGGCATCACCATGCATGTTGTTGTACAGTGCATGTTCATACAGTGCCTCACCGTCGGCACTGGCTCAAGTGGAACAAAAGGATCCACGCTGACACTTTGATCTTCGCATGGTAGCGGAGCAGTCGGTCGACTGACTCCACGCTGTGCGTCGTATCCCCCGCTTGACCGCCGCGATGGCGTTTGCCGGTGGTTCTGCAGCCACCCTGGCAACTACGGGGACGACGCAGCCGGAGGGGCAGGCCGCTTTCGGGCCGTGCCTCTTCGATGAGATGAGCGAGCCGCAGCTCGTTGCTGCCCTCAATGCATGGGGCAGCGCTCGCGACCGCGAGGCGCAGCAGCTCCGCGCCGACCTCACCGCCACTCAGGTCGGCATCTCCGGGGCCTTTGTGCAGGCCCAGGAGGCGGTGCAGGAGCTCGTCACCGCCTTCCGCATCGAGGTGGTGGCGATGCGCCAGACGACAATGTACGAGGCGCAGCAGTCTTTGGCTCGCCTCGAGCACGTCGTCGACGAGGCCCGCGCGCGCTTCGGCGAGCAGGACGCGCGCTTTGCGCCGGGCCTTGGCGAGCTGTCCCAGCGCATCCAGGCGGCGGGTGCCTGGGCGCAGGCCGGGCCAGCACGGGTCGCGGCGATCTTGCAGTCCGCGCCCGCGCCGCCCTGGCAGAGCGCGCCGGTGCCTGGCTGGCTGACGCCGCCGCGGGCCCAGCAGCCTGAGGCCGGCGTGGGGCGCATGGGCAGCCCGGGCCATGCCGCGCCGCCCGCCGGCAGCTGGGAGGCCTACGCCGCCGGCCGCGCTGCCGAGGGCCCGGCGCCGCCAGACGCTTGGGCGCAGCGCCAGCAGCAGCCGCAGCAGCAGCCGCAGCAGCAGGCACCGCCGACGCAGCAGACGCAGCAGCAGCCGCAGCAACAGCAGCCGACGCAGTACAACATCGCTTCGCCGCCCGGCTTCGGCAACCTCGGCGGCGCAGGCGGCGGCTTCGGCGGCAAGAGCGGCCACCCTCAGGAGCTGCGCATCATTGCACGCGACTGGGGGGACAGCCGCAAGCTCGATATCACCTTGAAAGGCGACAGCTTTCAGGTGTGGAAAGACCGTGCCATGATGTTCCTGTCGAAGGCGCGGCCGGATGTGCGAGCCCTGCTGACGTGGGCCGAAGCGCAGACAAAAGAGGATCTGGAGACCAACCTCGACGCGCAGTCCGCGCACATTGGCGTCGCGGACCTGGCGGCCATTGAATATGCCATCCATGACGGCATCAAGGCCATTGTCGTGGACGGTCTGCTCGGCCGCGCGCGCAACTGTGTTGGGCGTGGATGCGAGCTCTGGCGGTCATTGGTCGCCGAATGGAGCGGCGGCGCACCGCAAGTGCTTGACGCCAAAGCACGCCGCGCCTTGGAGCCGCCCCGGTGCAAGGACATCAACGAGCTCTGGGCGCGCCTGCCGGCGTGGGAGCGGCTCAGCGATGAGGTCATCTCGTCCGGGCTCGTGCTCCCCCCTTGGATGCGCAACTCGGCGCTCGAAAAGATCATCCCCGCGCAGCTCCTGTCGACCATGGTCGCGCACTCGGAGGTCCAGGGGTACGAGGTGCGCCTCGCGTGGGTGAAGACGCAGATGGAGCACGCTCGCGGAGTCGCTCAGGCAGCCGAGTATGGCCCGAGCGGCACCGGCAAGGACGCGAGCGGCGACGTCTACATGAACTCAGTCGAAGCCCACGCAGACGACGGCGGGCTCGCGTGGGCCCTGTCCAACGCCGTCGACCAGGGCGACTGGGCACAGGCCGAGATGCTCCAGAGCGCCATCCTCGCCGTGAAAGGCGGCGGCAAGGGCGGCTTCCGCAAGGGCCTCGGCAAGGGCAAGGCCAGCGGCAAGGGCGGTGCAGCATACGCAGCCGCGGCCGGACCCAAGCCCGAGTTCCAGGGCTACTGCAACCATTGCAGCAATTGGGGCCACCGCCTAGCCGACTGCCGCAAGCGAGACGCAGAGCTCGGCAAGAAGGGCGGCGCCAAGGGAGACAAAGGCGCTGGCAAAGGAGGTAAGGGCGGGCCCAAAGGTGGCAAGGGACCGCCCGCCGCCCCCGTCGCGACCGTAGCCGGCGATGAGGGCGATTGGGCCGCCGCACTGGCAGACGCAGGCGCTGGCGACCCCGACGCCGAGTACGACGAGTGGAACCTCGGCGGCACCATCGCCAGCCTCACCCCCTGGGTGCAGGCGCCCGCGCGGCGTGGGCGCAGAGGCGGCCGCAAATGGCACCCCTTCGACGCCACCCCCGTGCAGAACGCGTTCTCGGGGCTGGACTCGCTGAACTCGCTCCTCGACGACGCCGAGGTGCTTTTGGGCGCAGTTGCGGGCGACAAGCGCGGTGGCGGCACAGTTGTCGAGGCCGTTGTCGACTCGGGGGCGGTGCATTGTGTCGCACCCCCCCGGCTGTTCCCCGGCAGGGTCGTGCCGAGCGCTTGGTCCCGCGCAGGCCGGGGCTACCGCGCAGCAAATGGAACGGGCATCAAGAACCTTGGCCAGGTCGACGTGCCGTTCGCCACAGCCGAGGGCCAAAAGTGCAAGATCCAGTTCCAAGTTGCCGAGGTAGAACAAGCCCTACTCAGCGTCTCTTGCCTGACGTCTGCCGGCAACCTCGTGCAGCTGGGACACTCCGACGGCAACGTGGTGAACCTCAAGACGGGCCGCACCATCGCGCTGGAACGCCGCGGCGGGGTGTACATCATGAAGATGCTCATCCCTGATGCCGCCGCGCCACTGCCTTTTGGCAGGCAGGGGGCTTGAGCGGCGCAACGGCGCCCTCCGGCGCGCGTGCGCCGAGAGCACGCGGAGGTAGTGCCCGCGAGCTCTACCCTTTAAGACCACATGAGTTTGAAGAGTATGACGCGTACCCTGTCGGTCCGCCCACTCCCACGACCGAGTTGGCCGATGATGAGCCGGTCGTGGTGGAGCCGGCCGCAGGTGAGCAGGAAGACGAACATCCTGCAGAGGAGGCCCGCGCAGCGAGGCCGGCACGCGACCCTGGCGCCCCGACGCAGGCCGAGCGCGATGCCCACAACACCACGCACCTCCCATTCAGGTCGTGGTGCGACGAGTGCGTCCAGGGCCGTAAGGACGCCCCCCCGCACTGCCGGACGAAGCGCGGTCCGGGGGAGATTCCAGAGGTGTCGTTCGACTACGCCTTCATTCGACGCGACGATGAGGAGCACGTCGCCACCCTCTTGGTCATGAAGGACCGCGACACGAAGTGCGTCCGGGCATGGCTGCTCGCGCACAAGGGCGTCGACCTTGATGAGACGGTCAACCGCGCGGTGGCCGGCGTGCATGAGCTTGGCTTCCGCGGTCGGGTGCTTATACGCACCGATGGCGAGAACGCGCTCAAGGCCCTGCGCAACGCCATCACGGCGGCGCTGCCGGACGGCGCCACCCCGATGACGACGCCAGTGGGCGAGAGCGCGTCCAATGGCATCATCGAGGGCGCGGTGCGGCTGACGAAGGACCTCCTTCGCGTACACTTGGCCGCACTGGAACGGCGGATCGGCGCCAAGTTCCCGTCGAACCACCCCGTCCTGGCCTGGCTGGTCGAGCATGTGGGCGACATCATCAGCAAGCATATGATGGGCCTGGACGGCAAGACTGGGTACGAACGCCTTTACGGGCGCCCAGTTCGCGAGGAGGGTCTAGAGTTTGGAGAGACCCTCCACTGGATGCACCGCCGAGCTCAGGACCACAACGTGGTGCTGGATGCACGTTGGTCGAGCGGCGTGTGGCTGGGACGCCGGTGGGGCAGTGTTGTCCACCAGGTGTTCGCCAACGGCCGGATCCACGAAGTCCGTGGCATCCAGCGCCAGCCTCGCGATGCACGCTGGCGCCGCGAGGCGCTCGAGGCGGTCACGGCGACTCCGTGGAACCGCGCGCCAGCGGCGGAGGGGGAGCTGCGTGTGCTTCCGCCGCTAGCTGTGCCAGCTGCCGCCGCAGCGGCCGCAGAACCTGAGGTGCGGGAGCCGGAGTACAACCCGCACCGCATGTTCATCAAGTACGCCGACCTCGAGCGCTTCGGCTTCACGGCGGGCTGCCGCAGATGCATGCTCATGCGCACCGGGCAGAAGGCGCAGGGAGTCAAGCACAGCGACGAGTGCAGGCTCCGCGTCGAGCAGTGCTTGCGTGACGCCGGCGACCCGAGGCTTGACCGCGCTGAGCGCCGAGCCCTGGACGAGCTCGATCGCCGAGCCCTCGGCGCAGCGGCCGACGCTGCCGCGGCCGAGGCGCCCGCGACACCGATCGCAGCAGCAGCGCCCTCGACGCCGATTGCAGCAGCTGCAGCGCCCGTCGAGGCGCCCGTCGAGCACGAGTTCGTCGACGCCGGCGGCCGCGGGGTACGAGGACCCGGCCGACCAGCAGCCGCATTCGTCGACGCCGGCGGCCTCCCGGTCGACGCCGACGGTACGTACGAGAGCCGGTACGACGCCAACGGCGACGCCGTCATGCGCGTGGGCCAGTCGCAGACGTTGGAGGTAAGAGCGGCCGCAGTGGCCGAGCTGTACTCGCCGGCGCGGGTCACACAGGCATTGCCGATCGGAAGCGGGCTGGTGGCAGGATCTACGTTCGACCTGCGCGCAGACGTCGACGGCGTGACGTGGGACTTCGAGAAGCCCCAAGACCGCAAACGCGCGTGGGAACGCATCCGCACAGAGGAGCCGTACCTCGTTGTGGGCTCGCCACCCTGCACAATGTTCAGCTCGCTCCAGAACCTCAGCGCCATGAAGGGCACGGCTGAGTGGGAGAGACGCCGACGTGCAGCAGAAGTGCTTCTGGTCTTCGCCGCTGCGGTCTACAAACTGCAGGTACTGGCGGGCAGGCATTTCCTCCACGAGCACCCCGCCGGAGCGACGAGCTGGGCACACCCGGCGATCGCCCAGCTTCGCGCACGACACGGTGTGGGGGCCGTCGTCGCGCACCAGTGCCAGTTCGGCCTGAAGACCAGCGCCGAAGGTGGAGGATGGGCCTCGGCAATGAAGCCCACGCGCTTCATGAGTTCGTCGCCGGCCGTCCTCGAGGCGCTCGCGCGGCGGTGCCAGGGCGGCCACGTCCATGCGCCCCTGCTTGGCGGCACACGCGCCCGGGACGCTGCCGTGTACCCGCCGGCCTTGTGCAAGGCCATCGCGCAGGGCGCGGCGGAGCAGCTCCGACGAGACAGCGCGCTGCATGCCGTGCGCCCCGCCCCGCCAGCAGAGGTGCTCTGTGGCCCGGCGCAGGGCCGCACCAAGAACGAAAACGAGGAGCTGGCCGCATGGGCTACGAGGGAGGTCTACGACGAGATCACCGGCGCCGTGTTGCCGCCGGACCTCGTGCGACAGGCGCGCGCAGAAGAAGTCAAGTTTATGCTTGACTGGGGCGTGTGGGAGCGAGCGCCTATTGCAGATTGCTGGCGAGAGACCGGCAGAGCACCCATCGGCAGCAAGTGGGTCGACGTCAACAAGGGCGACGCGTCGACGCCACTGATCCGGAGCCGCTTCGTGGTGAAGGAAATTGCGACCTACAAGTCGGACGACTTCTTCGCGGCCACGCCCCCGCTCGAAGCGTTCCGGCTCCTCTTGTCGCTGGCGGCCTCCGATCCGGATGATATCAAGATCGAGGTCTTGGACGCGCGCAAGGCGCACCTCCACGCGTTTGCAGACCGCGTCGTCTTCACGCAGCTGCCCCCGGAGGTCGCGACGCCGGGCTTCTGCGCAAGGCTCGTGCGGTGCCTCTACGGCACACGCGATGCACCGAAGCGCTGGGAAGCATTCCTGGCAGAGCAGCTCGTCACGCTGGGCTTCGTGAAGGGCCGCGCGTCGCCCTGCTGCTTCTTCCACGCCGCGCTTGGGGTGCGCTGCATAGTGCATGGCGACGACTTCGTACTGAGCGGCCTTGCCGCGGCGTTAGACACAGTGAAAGCCGGCATGCATGAGCGCTTTCTTTTGAAGGAGTTAGGCCGCTTAGGAGGAAGCCCGGGGGAGCTGAGAGAGCTTCGAGTCCTAAACCGGGTTATCCGATGGACCCCGGCAGGTCTTAGGTACGAAGCGGACCCAAGACATGCCGAGATCTTGGTCCGCGGCGTTGCTGGTGCCATGCCCGCGCTTAGTGCTCCCGGGACTCACTCGAAGGACTTCGAGGACCCGAGCGAGCCTGAGCTGCCAGACTCGGTCGCTCGCATGTTCCGATCGTTCGCCGCGCGTGCCAACTACCTTGCGATGGACAGGCCTGACCTGTCGCAAGCCACCAAGGAGTTGTGCCGACGCATGTCTGCGCCTAGGGCTTCCGATTTGCAAGCTTTGCTGCGCGTTGCACGTTATCTCGTAGGAGCGCCGCGCGTAGTGTATGCGTACCCGTGGCAGCGTACCTCAGTGCTTCGCGCGTTTAGTGACTCAGACTTCGCAGGCTGTGTAGCCTCGCGTCTGAGCACCTCTGGAGGAGCAGCGTTGCTCGGAACCCATTTGCTCAAGCACTGGGCGAGCACGCAGAAGAAAATCACCCTCAGCTCCGGTGAGGCAGAGCTGGGGGCCGTAGTTAAGGGTTTCAGCGAAGTGCTAGGGCTTCAAAGCGTGGCGCGGGACCTCGGGGTGGAGCTTAAACCCGAGGTCCACGCAGACAGTAGCGCGGCCATCGGCATATGCAACCGTTGCGGCATAGGCAAGGTGCGCCACATTGCGGTGGCGCAGCTTTGGGTGCAAGACGCTGTTAGGTCCAAGACTTGCCGCCTGTTCAAGGTTCTCGGTACCGAGAACCCCGCGGATTTAATGACGAAACCTTTGCCGCGCTTAGAAATCGACGCGCACCTCGGCCGCCTCGGGCTCAGCCGCGCTACGGGCCGGGCTGAGACGGCGCCCCAGGCCGACGCAGCAGTCGATACGTCGCTGGCCGACCGCTTGGCACGCCAACGGTCGGCGAGGCAGTGCGCCCCAGTGCACGCGACGCCGTGGTGACCCCGCCGAGGGGGCCCGGCGCGACGTGCACTGGCGACAGCGCCTGCCCGACATTAGAAACCCCCGCTTTTAAATATGTCGCTAGCCCTCCCATTCTAACTCCGCTGACCCGTCGCTTATACCCCTCTTACGCA
>OOFX01000014.1_pt1 | contig 10814 bp, 9 predicted proteins | sample 1670331 | NCBI WGS metagenome assembly OOFX01 (sample SAMEA98144668, study PRJEB22522) | marine metagenome | biome: marine biome; feature: marine water body; material: sea ice | place: Arctic Ocean | collected 11-Sep-2015 | depth 0.9 m
TTGTGTGTTCTTCTGTTGTTGTTGTTATGTTTGTTTGTGGTTGTGTGTGGTTGTGTGTGTTGTTGGGTGTGTTTGTGTGTGTGTTGTGTGTGTTGTGTGTGTGTGTGTCGGTGTGTGTCGGTGTGTTCTGTGTGTGCTGCGTGTGTCTGCAGATGTTCAGATGAGTGCAACTGCCCAGATGCATGCTCAGATGAGTGCTCAGATCAGTGCACAGATCCTCAGATCAGTGCACAGATGTTCAGATCAGTGCAAATGCCGCTCACTTCATATGTCAATACGTGCTAAACAGGACGATCATGATGATGACGATGATGATGATGATGATGACGATGAAAATCATGATGATGATGATGCTCACGATGATGATGAGTATCATGGGTATGATAATGCACCTGCGGAAAAGTGTGATCATCATCATCATCATCATCATTGTCGCCGTGATCCAAATTGGACCAATTTCATAATCATTGCACTCATTATCAACATCATCATCATCTTCATCATCTGGGAGGCCAATGTGGGTGTGTGCTGCGTGTGTGAGCAAATGTTCAGATCAATGCAGATGCCCAGATCCATGCTCAGATGAGTGTTCAGATCAGTGCACAGATCTTCAGATCAGTGCACACATCTTCAGATGAATTTGTCTGGGTGTGTCTGTGTGTGTTTGGGTGTTTGGGTGTTGGTGTGTGTGTTTTGTGTGTGTGGGTGTGTGTGTGTGTGCCTGTGTCTGTGTGTTTGGGTGTGTGCTGTGTGTGTCTGCACATGTTCAGATGAGTGGAGATGCCAAGATCCATGCTCAGATGAGTGCTCAGATCAGTGCACAGATCTTGAAATCAGTGCACAGATGTTCAGATGAATTTGTCTGGGTGTGTCTGTGTGTGTGGGTGTGGGTGTGTGTTGTGGGTGTGTGTGTGTGTGAGTGTCTGTGTGTGTGGGTGTGTGTGTGTGGTGTATGTTGTGTGTGTGTGTGTCGGTGTGTGTCGGTGTGTTCTGTGTGTGCTGCGTGTGTCTGGAGATGTTCAGATCAATGCAGATGCCCAGATCCATGCTCAGATGAGTGTTCAGATCAGTGCACACATCTTGAGATGAGTGCACAGATGTTCAGTTCAATTTGTCTGGGTGTCTCTGAGTGTGTGGGTGTGGGTGTGTGTTGTGTGTGTGTGGGTGTGTGGGTGTGTTTGTGTGTCTGTGTGTGTGGGTGTTTTTGTTGTGTGTGTGTGTGTCTGCAGATGTTCAGATGAGTGCAACTGCCCAGATGCATGCTCAGATGAGTGCTCAGATCAGTGCACAGATCCTCAGATCAGTGCACAGATGTTCAGATCAGTGGAAATGCTCAGATGAAGGTGTGTGGGTGTGTCTGTGTCGGTGTGTGTGTGTGTGTTGTGTGAGTGGTGTGTGTTTTCAACAATTATTATCATCATTTGCAGCATAATCATCGCAATCGCGAAAGAAAACCTGATTCGAAGAGGAACGTCAAAATGTAAAATGGCTAACTACGGATTTCGTGGTCAGGAACCATTTGACCCCAAGAGCGGTCAAAGACCCAGAAGTCGGGATGGATGCTTGTCTGATATGTTCCCCCCCCCTTGCGCGCACAGGCACTCAGACAGCCAGACACTCAGACGATCAGACATGCAGACACTCATACAGTCAGACGATGCCGGGCCAGTGGTGCTGACCAGTGGTGATGGCCAGTGCTGCTGGCAAGTTGTGCTGGCAACTATTGCTGTTAAGTCCCTTGTTTGAATATGTATGTATGTATGTGTATGTATGTATGCATGTAAGTATGAATGTATGTACGATTTGATAGCTTCTGTGATGTTGTTGAGAAATCCATGTTGTCTCTTGGCGAAATCATTTTTGAAGTCCTTTGTAGAGCTCCTTGTGGAGTCCCTTGTTTAAGTTTGTTGTGAAGTCCCTTGTGCGGTCCGTTGTGGATCCCTTGTGCAGTCCATTGTTAAACCGCTTGTTTGAAATTTGTATGTTTCACATATCTACTATTTGATTATCTCTCAAACAACAAAAACATTTTACGGTACTGGACGTTTTGTGTTGCAAGACTTGATCGTGAACTCGAAGAACGGACCTTTAAATATGAGGTCAACTAGATGATAGCAGCAATTATGCAATCACCAATCATCAACATCACAGGGGCCTTGTTAAAGAGCTGTGTGTGTGTGAGTGTGTGTGTGTGTGTGTGTGTGCGTGTGTGTGCGTGTGTGTGTGTGCGTGTGCGTGTGCGTGTGCGTGTGCGTGTGCGGGTGCGTGCGCGTTCGCGTTCGCGTGCGTGTGCGTGTGCGAGTGCGTGTGCGTATCATGTGATTGTCATTATGCCAACAGGGCAGTGCGTTGATGTTTGATGGTAGTCTGTGACTATGCATTGTCCATCAAAACATATATGATATCACTTTATGTTGATACGAACAATGCAACATCTCGGCAAACATTATTGACCAAGTGTTTGAACTGATGACAATCCTTTTCTTGTTTTTTTTTAAATATGAACCACGAAAGTTTGATTTTTTATTGATTTCCGAGTTCCCAAAAGAGGCTCTTGTGAGCTCCCTTTTTGATGTTTCTTAATTTTTAGAAAAAAAGATTAAAAAAACGTGCTCATGTGACGAAAACCTATCCACCTATTAGGATTGATGCAAAAGACCGCCACCCGAACCAACTGAACCACAGCATGTTTTTTGTTAACAAGGCTGTGGTTCAGCCTTTGGTGCTGTACTGGCTACACCCGAACGGAACCGAACCAACTGAACCACATTAAAAGAATTCAAAGTTATTAATAGGAAATCAAAATCGCGTGGTTCAGCCAATCGGTCAAATCGTAAGAGTGGAAATCAAGAGACAAGTCAAGAGCTCTTACTCTCAACAGATTTTATTTTTCTGTGTCCCATTGAAAAGGGGGTACGGGGGATTCCACAACATGCATCAACTAATGCCACGCCCGCATGTTCATGGTATTCTAATTGAACGTACGTTATGAGCCTAGTCGAGAGTTCTCATCCTCATTGCATCAATAAACATCATCATCCGGTTTTTTATCTTGGATTCAATACGACTCCAAGTAGTGAGATTATCAGCAGCATCAATGTCATCCTCTTGAACGTATTGATGTTGATTTCCAGCACCATCGTAACACTTATCCTAGCAGGCGTGGGAATCTGGCACGAGAAAAAGACAGATTTTGCACCACGCCTAAGCCACACGCACGTTTTGTTGCCATATCCAGGCAACTTGAGCCCCGAAACGCTACATGCTCAAAAAGCCTTGTGTTTCTGAGATTTTGAGAGGGCTGTAGCACCCCCCCCTACAAAGCCCCAAAAAAAAGTCCCCGACTGTTTCGAGTTGTAAAGGAAAAGGGCTCGTTTTTGAGCTCTGAAAAAGCTGGAAAATCGCCGATTTCCCGAAATCTACGTTTTCTATAGTTTTTGGAGGTTTTCGCAGTTTCGTGATCATCAGGTGGATCCATCAAATCAATGAGTTCGATGGATGATGTAAATGCTAATCTATGTTTGTGAATGTGCGCAGAGTATGTTATGTTAACATGGAAACATAAATGGCAAGCAACATGACGTCATCAGTTAACATCAACATCAGTAATGGAAAAGCAAATCCGCAAAGCCCCCATTTCAATTTTATAGGAATGATACACCCGCCCTCATGTGGTCATCTTGTGAACCCAGTCAACATGGCATGGTACATCAAAATCTTTGGTTTTGCTATGCTTCCAGTTGTCAGATCAGAAAAAATAGAACACAATATAAAGTAGTCAAAGTGCACAACAAAGATGTTTCGTTTGAGATTTTCCCGGGTAACAAAAATTTGAGTCAGTGCCTATATCATATTCTTACCAATCCCCTTCACACTCAACGAACCAAACACTTCTAGGCATCTGATCAATTTCAACACTCATCGAGCACCTGTTTTGAATAGCACATTTTGAAAAGAACATCGCTGGTTTCATCATTGCCATCATCAGGATATTCAACATCATCATCTCCGTAACCATTACTTTATCTCGATTGACACGTTTACCCTTCTATTGACCTTCATAGTTCTGGCTCAAGCAGTAGGATCGTTTCTGCAAGTTCCGGTGTTTCTTTTTTTGGCCATATGGATGTCATCCTGCAAGCCACCATGGAGTTCATACACGAGCTCTCCGACACAGTTCTCGACATCCATCACATCTCTCACAGACCAAGACGCCGAGATTGTGTCGTATCTGTTTTGGTTTGGTTGCTCAGCAAATCATTGCATCTCACGGACGCCTACCTTCGATCGTGTTCGTCATATCCACGGTCTCATCCTGCAGAAGAACAATCGCACGAGACACTGATTCTTCAGTTGTCATCTTGGCTTCTTACGCATCCAGAATGTGTGCTTCAGGCCCTTGGTAACGTGGACGATATATTTCGCATCCGTGCTGATGAGTTCTTGGTTCGCAGTCTTGTCGCTGAATTCATTTCAGAACAGAATAGTAAAGGTTTGACAGTACCAACCGACACGGCGATCGAGATGTATTTGCGTTTCTGGGCACATCGCCCGAGTTCGCTTCAAGTGCAACACAATCTGATGAGGCTGACTCATCATCGAAACACCCGCCGCAAGTTCGGTGTGCTTCTCCGTTCTGAATGGATGTTGCAGTTCTCCGTCATTAAATCTGCCAGGGACTTGGAGTTTGATGAGATCCGTTCGAGGGCAATCAGAGTGAAAACAAAGTCTCACAAGGTCGGCGCCATGCGACGGCCTCGCGGATGCTGAGCAAGAGCTGAAGTTCCGAGTGAGGAGTCTCACCCAGATATTGCGTTCGGATTTTTTGTTCTTGTCTGCATCGTTGCCTTTCCCAGGTGCACATCTTTTTGAATTGGACGCGCTTTGTTGTCGAAGACGTAGTGCGCGGACGGCCTCATGTGTTCATCAACATGGACGAAACCCAGGTGAGCTCCATCAAGCACAGTGGTAAAGGACTGGTGGCAATCAACAAGGTTAAGAGGGACAACTTGTTGAGCCAGCCGAAGCAACCACGTGATCGCACTGATGTCAAGACGAGCCTCATGGGAACTGTGTGTGATTGTCCAGCGCTGCAGCCTTTTCTTCCGCAGGTAATGTTACCGAAGTACACCAAGCGCTGTGTTCCCCCACAGCGTTTCCTCGACGCCTACGCCATCACTGGCGGCCCTTTCGAGTACTGGCATGGATCTGTTGGTTGGACGGATTCTCGCATCATGATGAAATGGGCGACACGTGTCAGGAGCGTGGTGAGCAGCTTTAATTCGGATACGTGGATCATCCTCATCATGGATTGTTCGCATGTTCATCTGAATGTCAAAACCATTGCTCATTTACGAAGACTCGGCATTCTCGTGTTGATGCTTCCTGCAAAGCTTACGTGGCTTTGTCAGCTTCTTGATGTGTACGTGTATTCGGAGCTCAAAAGTTTGATCAGGTCTGGTCAGTGTGCACTTCGGCTGTCCAGTCACGATGGTTCAGTCCCAATCGGGGCTTGGATTGACATCAACGCGAAGGCCATCAGAGAAGTCATCGTGGACCGGGATTGGCAAGATTCGTTCGCCAAGTTGGGGGCCGGCGACAGTGTACTCGACATGAATAACCAATTGAGGAGTTATGTAGCTGCAGAAGACGTCACACCGTCCCTGCCAACCATGGACCAGTTCGCTCGCATGGTCAACAGACCCAGTCACACTGTGATCACAGCACGGTTGCACTCAATGGTGGTCGGTGGCTTCCTTGACTTGCAGCAGTTGCCTCTGAACGCTTCACCAGCGCCAGGTGCCATCTTGGATTTGCCGTATCTTCCTGCGGCTTCCAAGAGAGCACGCCCCGCACCTGCAGATGACGCTCCTTGGGAAGATGTGGTTCGAAAATATTTGAGGCGCAGGCCTTCCGCCGTTAGTGATCTGGATATCCTTCGTGGGCCAGCCAAAAATTGGACTCTTCCAGTTCTGGCTGAACCATAGGCACATCTTTCACTTTTCGTAGGTCTGGTGTGCAATGTTGCTCGCAGTCACAGAGGGCAATCGCTGGGTGTCACTGTGTGCTCATCGTGTGCACTCAATGCTTGTACAGGTCAGCGCCATGCAGCGGCCTGTTTTTAGTACAAGTGAATCATCTGGTGTGGACCTTGCACAGAGAGGTTGGAGTTGCCTTGTGCGGGATCGTAGGAACAAGGTAGCCAGAATCCATTTGCTATCACATTTGTGATGTCTGGGTCTCCGCGTGGCTGTTGTGTAGTTCTTCTTGCTCAGTCGATGCACGTGTTGAGTGGCGTCGGCTCAGGTGCAGTGGTGTTTCTTCTTTGCGTTATGGCTGCACAACTCCATCTGTCGAACGTTTCAATGTGTTAACTACAGATCTCCAAAGAATTTTCTGTGATCAGATGTTGAATGCTGTTCGTATTATCTTTTCTTGCATGACGACTATCGAAGTTAAGTTGGTTGGAGGTTGGATTACATTCCCGTGTCAGGGTGCCCTCGTCAAACTTTTGATTGTCATACTGCCAACGATGCGGTGCGTTGATGTTTGTTATTCGTGTATGCATCAGATCTGATCACCTGACATGTATGTGAACACTCTCTGTTGTCAGATATTTTACTGTCCACAAGGTATCTTTTGTTTTGGTTTGTCACACAGTCGTATTCGAACAGAGTCATTGTCAGGTTGCAATCAACATGGTGTGACACTGTGAGTGTGATTCATGCATCAACTCATTCATCCAGTTGGAACAGCCACCCATCAACACAGCATTTTCTGTTTTGTTGCCTGAACAATGACGTACCCGATTGGCTTCAATCTTGTTCACAGCACTGTGCTATTTCGGTGTTTCAGTGTGTGGTGATGGTCTGGTCATTCTTGATCACCTTTATTGTTTACAGTCTGTATTCATCTGCGACTCGCACCTCATGTCCCATCAACCGCATTGGAAGTGTCAATGTTTTTTGGCATGTTTTCGAATTGCATCATATGTCTGATATCTTCCGTAGCCTTTTTGGCCAAAGGTCGCAGCCATTCACTTCAGTCCTCAGCCTCGCCATCGGTTTATTTCTCAACATGGATCCGAATCCATCGCAGAAATCTGATTCCAGTCGAGGCACGGCATCAACCGATCATGGTAGTCTTGACCACAATGGTGGGGCGCCAGCAAGGCCGAAGACCAGGGTGAAGAAACCGCGCATCGACATCGATAACCAGATCAAGGAGGCCAATCGGCTTTCTGAGGTTTTGCGCAAGGTGGCTCAAGCAGCCAAGACTACTGCCAAGAATGGAACACGGGCGAAACAGCGCCTGGTGAGGAAAGCTGGCAAGCTCAGCAGTGAGGACCTGGAGCGCATTGCGGTGTTGAAGCGCTGCGGTCTATTCACAGGTGCCATGAAGGAGACGGAGACCCACACCACATCGGGAACACCCGCAACGGGCACGGAGGACAACATCATTGTGGACAAACAGAACGTCCGCAACAAGATTCTTCAAACCATGAGCCACATCACAGGTGCCGACGAGCTCTTCGGTGAATTCCAGACGGTCAAGACCATTGGTGTGAAGTCCCCCGACATCATTCCTCCACAGATGTCGATGCTCACGGTCAAGAACCCTGGTGCCGTGTTGACCGGTTCTGGTCAAGCCGTCGTGGCCCAACCATTGCCTTCCGCAGTTGTGAAGCCTGTCGTTGGCGCCAGCACGTCGAAGAAGTGAGCATCTTTCTCGTAGCCAATACATCAGGATCAGTTTGGCGTTTCTGCTCCCGACCCTTCGGCGACGACGATGTCATGGAGGAGCCGTTGCGTGATTTCATGTAAGATAGATGTCGATAGTCTAGCAGTTGTAGAGGGTTCTGGAATCTCACGAGTGCAAGTCACTGTACTGACTCAGTGTGCAGTTTTGCGCTGGGCCGTTTTTGGTATGGCAGCATTTCTTCTGCACATTTCAATCTCACAGTCGCTGCCTACCACTTTTAATCGTCGCGTTAGCTGGTCTGCGCTTTGCGACGGCCCTTTTTTTTGTGCATATGGTACAGTGTCGTTGTCGGTGGACCCTTTGCCAAAACCGCGCCATGGCAACTTCATTGGCTTAACGTTGTCGAATGAATGTCATATGTGATCCACCCTCCCTTTGTCAAGTTTCGTGTGCACTTTTGGTTTGGGAGATCTTGGCTTAGAGTATTGGCAGGTCATGGTTTGTTACTTATCGCATCGTTCTGAGCTCCACTGATCATAACAATTCCTTCCCCTTGGCATCATTTGTTTTCAGTAACCCAAGCTGAGAATCACGGAGCACCAAAATTGAATTTTGTAGTATTTTTATGAACACCGGTCTCGGTTCATTTTATATCCAACAGTGGAGCCACCTTCACCAGGGACGGGGTCATTATCTGGACCCCTTTTTTGAGGTCGTTTTCGGAGCCACTATTAGATTCAAGCAAGGGCCTTCTTGTGCCAGGCTCCGTTTTGGATCCCATTTCGGTGCGCATTCGGGCTGGTTTGATTGCGCTAACCGGGGCCTCAGTTGTGTCAGATTTGGTGACCCGAGAACAACTGCAACAGACGGCCAATTGGCCTCATTGGTGATCCATTTCAGCGTTCAATACCTTGCCTCAATTATCAATTGGTAGTGATAGTCATGGACTCGTGTCAGCAAGTATGAATCACATCGCGGGTTGTTCCAATCATGCGCAACCTTAGTTCGACTTTGGACCACTGATCATTCAGTGATGCAACCAACAATGATGACTTTCCTTGATGGAGCAGTTCAGCTTTCGCTTCTAACCAAGGAACGAGGACTCTCGATGAGAAAACATAAATCATCAGTTTGGCTTCGGTTCCTGAACATGCCATTTGGGAATGTTGTATTTGCAGATATTCGGAAATCTTATTCCGTGCACAACATCCTTCAAAACTTTTCTGATTAGAATGTTTCGCACAATCATCTCATCACTGATGGCCCAATTTCGTGAGCTTAATAACAACATGCTCCGACATCTGATTCGGAGGTCAACATCGCATTATGCATTGTTATCTTTGTAAGTGTTGTTGTGATCTTTCAGTTGTTCCACTTGTTGTCGTCACCAAGCTTTGATCAGTTTTGAAACAAACCCAACAACAATGCTACGAATGGGACCCATCCAGTTATGATTCTGTTCAAACTTCTGAAGTTTTGACCATGCTTGTTCTGTTGGTCAGGATCACAGTATCATTTTGTTTGGGGTCCACGCCAGATGTTTGTTGCAATCCAGGTTTTGTTATGCTTTTCAAAGTGTTTACACATTACATATGGTTGCGGTTGGTTTACCTCTGGGCCCTCCATCCAATAGTTGGTGTCCTGGCAAAGGTTGCACATGTTGAGGTTGATCATTTCATATTGGTGTATCCACGCAGAAAATATGTTGCACAGGTGTGGTTGCACTTATTCTTTTCGGCTCCAGCCTGCAGGTGAGTGCAGGTCAGCGCTTTGCGGCGGCCTTTGTTGTTCAGTTGGTTTCTCCGCAGCCATGATAGATGGCGGTTCTGCAAGTGATTCTGATGACTTCCCCTTCCCGGTCTCCGAAGATGAAACCGATGACCACAGTCCACATGATGAACATGAGTTGGAAGCACCGAGCAGATCTCGGCGTGTGAGTAACTCTTCTTTGTGGGGTGCCGTGGAGGATTTCGCCACACCTGTAAACACCGCTTCATCATCTTCCCCTTCTGTGGATCCTCACGTCAACTTCTTTCAAAACGGCATCAGCATGAAGCGCCTCTTTGAAGATATCATGGTGGATACATCATCAGGCTCCGGACTTGCGTCATCATCATCTCAGAGTTCCCTGCCAAAAACATCTTTCGAGGGCATCGAAAATTGGCACCCCAACAAGGTTTTCGTTGCCGTGGTGGAGTTTGCCCGTCCGCGCTGGTCGGTCATTATCAATCAGCATACGAAGGTGGTGGGTAAGACCATGAATGTGAAGAAGTATCTTCTTGAACTTCAGGCCAATCCATTGATGGTTTGCAGTGGTCCGCTGAAATCAGCTTCACGTGTGAGGGGCTTCAGATGCATGACAAAGTGGGTTTCGAGATTTTCCGGCTTGGCTAATCGGCTCACCCGCTTGAAGATGAACAAGGTGTGGCAATCATTAGAAGACGACATTAAAGGACGTTGGGTCTTGTTGGATCAAGCTCTTTCGATTCCAAGAGTGGCCAGATTGTTTCCTGAGTACCGCAAAACCAACCCAACCTGGGGTGCAGGAGTTTTGGAATCAGATGACGCAGGCGACAGAGGTCCTGTTGCCGGATTGGTTTGCTGGGGATACTTGGCCACGTACAACACAAAGATCGGTCTGCACGATCCTCAAGTGATCTCGTGGGTTAACGAGGGCATCAAGGGCGATGATCTTTGTCAGCTACTTCGAGAACACACTCTGTATCGGCAATGCTTCGATCGGTTCGTATCGTTTCAGAAACATTTGGCGGCCAAGATGGGGTTCCGTTCTGTTGCGATTGCCATGGAGCATTCATCGCATGCATCCAATCCTGCACGTGTGCATCTGCACGCTTACGCTGGTGTGGACATTCGTGGTGGAGTTGATTTTATGGGAATGAATCGGCCTTCCCCGTTGAAGCAGGCAGACCTCATCTGGGAAGGAGGTGCAGTCCCTTTCGTTAAGCTGACGCTGGTCCGGCGTCCACGTCCGGCTGCCATCTTTCATGCAGTTGCCACTGGCGTGTACTATGTTGTCGGCGGCAAGTCCGGGAACATGTTCAAAGATTCGAGTTTGGTGCCCATCCAGGATCGTGACAGTCCAACTGAAACCA
>OOFX01000015.1_pt1 | contig 10686 bp, 6 predicted proteins | sample 1670331 | NCBI WGS metagenome assembly OOFX01 (sample SAMEA98144668, study PRJEB22522) | marine metagenome | biome: marine biome; feature: marine water body; material: sea ice | place: Arctic Ocean | collected 11-Sep-2015 | depth 0.9 m
CAGAGGCACAGAGTCATTACCTTGCTGAGCACCGAAGCATATCGGACACATTGCGGGGAAAATGCTTGTTTCCTTTAAACTTTGTAATTTCAATCAGGGTATTTCCCCGCAGGATCGGGCAACAGCACCGGCACCGAGCCTTGCGGGGACACCTTTGCAAAAAGGTGAATTTGCGACAGTATCGAGAAACTCTTCCCCGCAATCCCCGCGATGAGGTCGAAAACCCAACACTTTTACAGTTTTCACATTTCAGGTCACCATTATTTGCACTACTTGCTGAAATCCCGTCATTGTGATCCAGACACTCACTTCCGTAAGCTTCGTAGAACACTTTCTCAATGCTTGTGGTTGGATAGAAGCTTTTGCATCCTATAATTCTTTGCCGTTATCATTTTTTGCTTCAAGACCAAGTGCCTCTGCCTATACATTGCTTCCACGCTTCATTATGATGCTGGGCAGTATATCTGGCCGGGATGCGATGCAGCAGAGTATTGCAAACACTTTCGGCTTCTTGCAAGAGCTCCGACAGACAACTCGAGATGTTCAGAAAAAAAAACAATCGAGCAGATCGTGCTGCAGTGGGACTCAACTCAAAGCAGGCGTGTGTTCTTCTTCGGATGGTCGCAGATGTGAGCTCCGTGAACCCTCATGCTGTGCTTGCTGCACGCCGTCTGCTGCCGGGTGCTATCTTTCTAGGCACAGACACACTTGATGAACAGGAAACTCGGCTGCGGCCTTTGATCGATAGGCACCGGGTGCTTGTCGCTGCAACGGAGGCTTTCGCTGTTATGCCTTGGAACAGGAATGCAGTTCGAGCTGTTCGCATCGTGGCAGAATTGCGACTGCTGAAACGTATCTCAGAGCTGAATTCACGAGGTGTGACACCGAACAGCGCAATGATGGCAGAGATGCTGGTGCAAGAGTGGCCGGTACACATGCTTCAGCCTGCTATCGTTGCATGGCTTGCTCGTCTTCCGGTTGATCTCAGACTTCGCCGGCGGTGGTTGGTGAAGTTCCGGCGCTTCTGGAATGTGGGTTACCGCCAACTTGGCTCGCGAGGACACCTTTCACCTGGTGACCAAAGACGGAAGGTTCGCAGTAAAAGTTACCATTCAAAATCAATATTTGGTTCAGGTTTTGACCCCAAAACTGGGGACAGTTTCCGGCCCTATATTCGGGTACGCGAATCCATGTTTTTGTTCTTCCGAAGGGATACTTCATGCAACCATTTTGGCCTCGGATATGGGGTCAAAACCTGGAGCGAATGTATCACTGCGGTCCGCGAGGCTGCATTAATGTTGCAATGGGCAGAATGGCTTCGCAAGTGTGTGCTGGGCGGTCGCGAAACCATATTCGTAAACCTGGACGAGACACCAATGGCCAAGCAAATGAAGGCACGTCGCGGCTATGTGTGTGAGGTGATTGGAACAGTGGCTTCCGACTGGCATGCCCGGATTACCACCCGTGATTCCAGATCACATGCGACCTTGATGGCGGCTGTGTGTGATGACGCTGAACTCCAAAGACATTTGCCACAACTCTTGCTCACAAAGGACGAGACCCTCACCCGAGCTGAGAAGACAGCACTGGCCGCGCTGCCTCTGCCCATCCGATGGCTTCGAGGCACTTCAGGATGGATGACCTCCGCGCTCTGTAAACAGGTGTTTACAATTTACCGACGGGCGATCAGAGCAGTCAGACCGAATGCTGACATAGTTATGGTGTTCGATGTTGCTTCCCAGCACGTGACAAGGGACGTTCTCATGCATTTGAATCGATTGAACATGCACACACTGCTGATCCCTGCTGGCATGACGTGGTTGCTCCAGCCGCTGGACACCCATGTGTTTAGCACTTTGAAGAGATCACTGCATGACCTTCAATCTCGTGGTCGAGGAGAGTCTCCGCTAGGTATTTTGCCAGCCTGCAGTTGGATCCGAATCGCAGGCGCAGCTATCAAAGACGTGCTTGTCGATCGTGACTGGACGCACAGCCTCCGTGGCAATGGTCTTCATTCGCAGGTTGTTCCTTTGAGACCTACACTGGCAAATTTCTTCCACGAGGTTTTCCCTCTGCCGCCATTCCCCTTGTCATCAGCCCAGATGAAGGACTTACTTAACCGGCCCACAATGGAGAGGCGAGATGCTTGCCTTCGCTATTCCATGCGGCTTTTAGAGCATCCTCTTCCTGGTCCTGCTCTACCGGCGGTTCGGATTTTCTTCCCCCGACTAGTGAGACTGCCCGGACGTGCGCCTGTGGCCTCTGCAGAGGCAGTGGCCACAGAGGTCGCGGCAGCGGGTGCTTCAGGCAGTGGTGGCCCTGCTCCGCCAGCTCCAGATGCAGCGCTTCGCCGCACCAGGTCTGGAGGATTGTATTAAGCCTCTGCAGTTTCCCTGCGGCTGCTGACTGCCAGCCTCATCGCGAGCACCTATCTGTGTGAAAAAACCACAACAACTTATAATGAAGTACATGTCATGTCTATATAGCATTGTCGATCGTGCTGGTTTTGCTTAACAGGTCATATGCTTTGTCTGATTTGCTAGCATGCTAACACTTGTTGTTTATTGTTTTGGCTCGCATCGCTGGGACGGTTGATGTCCCAATGCAAAGTGTATCAGAACTCATGAGGTGCCTCTTTCAGTTCGGGCTGTCCATGACATATGCGAAACGTGTACACGGAGAGTTCTGTAGGCGGTGCCACGAACAATCTCTGTACATGTTTACCAAATAGAAAGACATTACGTGCTTGATTAAATCATGTGGTGATATTCAATTTGATGCATTGTTGTTACGCACCGTTGCCATTTTAGCTTCAAGCTTTTTGCCAGCGCAAGCCTTTGGTGTGGTCGCCATGTCGATACTACCTGGCGAATCCCCTCTCGCACGGAGCAGCAGCCGAGCGAGTCATCAGCATGACGAGGGTGCCAGATTCCATACGCCGAAAGCCACGCTTGTTCTTCCGGTAGCGAGCAACCCCTGGGCATCGCCTGCATCCTGCCCGACGATGTCATCTGCCTCCAGCAGTTCTATGTCGTCGCCACCTTGCATCATGGATGTACAGAAGGAGCATCCACCCGCACCTCCGGCAGTTCGAACTCGGATAAACAGGAAGATGCCTCGACCTCTGGCCTACCAGAATCTAGAACGCGTTCGATCCAAGCTGGACATGGTCAAGCAGATGTGGAAAGTCAACCGGTTGAATGAGGAGAGGTACATCAATTGGCGCCGGGCTGAGGTCCGAACTCATGGTGTGAGCGCTGATTACTACGCAGTGCGACGCCAGGTCCGAATCGAGTGGCTCAATTTGACTTGCACTGAAAAGTCGAATTGGGTGAAGGCTATCTCACATCGAGATGTCCAAGTTGAGAAGGTTTGCCTGCACCCCTGGATGTTGCCTGTGTTCGTTGTAGAAGATGCACCGGCAGGCATGGTGAAGGAGTGGTCAATAGCCCTTGGGTGCTTGTTCACTTTCAACAATGGGTGGCTGTTGGACGTGCCAGACTGGTGTGATCTGGTCAAAGACTTGCATGACTGTCCTGCTGAGCTGGTGTTGGAAGCACGTAAGCGAGAGGACACGATGGCGTTGTTTGATCGGTTTTCAGAGCAGGCTGATAGCTTTGCCAAGTGGGCGGGCTGGCAAGAGTGGTCAGTGTCGCTAGAGATTTCACTGGATTCGGAAGACCTTGGCAGGGTGCATCTGCATGCTTTCGCAAGCTTCGGAGTCTCAAGCTTCCAGGTCGGCCGCAAAGCATTGAGATTTGGCTTTGATCAGCTGTGCCCAGACAGGCGGTGGTGCAAGGGACGCAAAGGGCCTGCAGGCAAAGACAAAGCTCTCAGGGACGGGCACTACTACCTGCAAGCTCCGAAGATCGGCCAGATCGCAATGAAGACTACCTGGCCGAAGTTTTCCAAGATGCCTGTGAACAGCTCGGCCGTGAAGGACTTGTGGCGGAAACGCAAGATCACTACCCGTGACGCCAAAGTGGAAATCGTTCAGTGCCGGGATCGCTCACCGGCCATGTTGCGGGAGATCGAGGACACGATGCAGGCAGAGTACCGGATTCAAGCAGAGGCTGCTTGGAAATCGCAGTGCTTGGGTTGGGGCGAAAGCACTGCGAAAGAGGAAACGGATAAGGAGATGGAATGGTTGGAGCAGTTTCGCTTCAAGTGCTCGTCTGCGGTGCTGCGGCGTTCGCCCGCTGCCATTGCATTGGAGGCGGTGCCCCAAGCCATGGAGGTGTGTCGTCAGCGACGTTTCAAACTCTTGATCTACGATGGCCCCAGCGGTTTTGGCAAGACAGAGCGAGCCGCTCGGTGGTTTGGTTCCGATAGGACTTTGACCATCCAGTGCAAGAACGTCACGACGCCCAACTTGAGAGACTGGCAGACCGGCGACTACGAGTCGATGGTATTTGATGAAGGCAGTTGGGACCTGGTAAGCACCAACCGAGCTCTGTTTCAAGCAGGCCCGAGACCCGTTCAGATGGCTCAGTCTCAATGCAACGACCGGTGTTACACGTTGCATGTCGATGCTTGCCCCATGGTCGTGACCTCGAACGACTTCTGGGAGGGCTGCTCCGATTGGGGCGCATGGGAATGGATCAACCAAAACTCGATCTACATTTACGTTGACTGCAAGCAGTACAACATGACGTGAGGCTGGCTGTCCTAGATCTTTTGCGTGCCTGTTGCTGGAATGGCTGGCGCTGTGCTGGTGCATGTGTTGTACAGTTTTTTGATACACGCTGTTGGGAGCAGTGCTGCTCCGACAGCGAAGTGCTTGATCGCAACTTGTTGATCTATTGCGTGGGAGTTGGGGCGAGCAAAGAGCTCCGGTTGTGATTGTGTTGGCTGTAGGTGTGCTTGACCAGTTTGATATACCTTCGCATTCCGTCAAGCCAAAAAAAATCATGCATGCAGAACATAAGTCAGACCACGGATCACTGCAATCATATTATTGCGGTGGATCGTTGAGTATACGCCACCCATCTCAAACCAGTCAAACAATTATACCATTCAATGTTCTTGCTCTTCTGATTGGCCACGTACGAATGTGAATATCTTTCCTGCAGCAACTGTGATTATGTTTCTCCAACATTATGTTTTTTCGCTAAGGTGTTCATGATTGAAGTTCTAATCTTGCATTTACTTTTCAGAGGTTCCAGCACATCTTGACATGCATGCACTCATGTACAGACTGCAGAGCAGCAGATGTATTGCAAGTGTGAGCAGGAGGAAACTATACTTTCTGAAACCATGCGGCTTCCGCAAAGGGACTGATTCACACGGGGATGCAATTTGTTGATGCTTGCTATGTATTGCACGTGTGAGGCCGAAGGCAGACGTTTACGTTTGCAGACTTTGTGTTGATGGCCGGCATTGTGCCTGGCAGACGTGTGGTTGACGGCGGCCGGCAGGAGTGCTGCAGACGGCGATGTGTTTGATGGTGTGTCATTGTAGGTTGGGGACATTGCATAAATGCAATGTGGTACAATGCTGAGTGGAAGTATTTTTTGTTTTTGGTTCGATGGAGCTCATTGAAGTCTCTGATGGGCTCCCCAATTTAGGATTTCAGCAAATACTAGGAAAAATGGTACTTTGAAAAGCGAAAACTGCAAAAGTATTGGTTTTTCGACCTCATCGCGGGGATTGCGGGGACGCCGCGCTCGATACTGTCGCAAATTCACTTTTTCGCCAAGGTGTCCCCGCAAGGCTCCCCGCCGGTGCTGTTGCCCGATCCTGCGGGGAAATACCCTCATTGAAATTACAATGTTAAAAGAAAGCACACCCTGTCCCCGCAATGGGTCTCATATGCTTCGGAGCTATGCAAGGAAATGTCTCTTTGCCTCTGCAGCCGTTCCCAGATGTTGGAATGCCTTGAGCCACATTGTAGAGGGGGGGAGGGGGAACTCATTGTTCCGCTGCACATAATCAAACTATAGTCTAGACATCATGGTACAAGTGTGGGCTGGAAGTACAAGTTTCTCTGTTGGCGAGACAAGTACAGTGTTGATGAGCAGAGCATTGGCCACTGTATGATAATTCAAATCTCTTACACACACAATTGCAAACCCACTCACTCACTCACCCACGCACACACACTGACACACACACACACTTTCAACGCATCCACTTCACTCTGTGAGTCTGCTATTGATTACACGGCGGTGCTCAAACTGTTGGCACTCAGCACAGACAACAAAAAACAATTGGGCCGCACGGATATGTACAACAAAGGCTGCCTTGAAAGAAAGCTAAACAGCCAGCTCGAAAGAAAACGGCGTCTAAAGTCCAAGACGGGCGTCGTCGTCGGCGATCTCCGCAACACTACGGAGTGCATCGTCCCCGTCTGCGTCCATCTCATCCACCTCCAAAGGCGCTGCTATGCCATTGTCGTTCATGACAGCCGCGGCGTTCGGCGCCTCGCTGCCAGATGATCCAGTCGTGGAAGCACTGCCTGAAGATGTACTGCCAATGCCTACTGCAGGATCCGCAGCCAGTGATGGCGCTGCCGTCGACTGCCTGTTAGCGATCAGTGTGATGCCTTTCATGGCCGCGATCTCGAGGAGGTCCTGCGCGCCCAATTTGTTTGCTTTCTGCATCAAGCGAGCATGTTTGCGGTTCTCCTTTGAGGTACCATGATTATTGCAGTGTCCATGATACATGTGCATGGATCGACTCGGGCACCGCCTCAAGACAACCCAGAACAGCATCAGCAATAGTCAATGCAATGTCAAAGCATCTCGTCCTTTTTCAATTCAGCACGCATGTTGCGAAGGGTGCCCTGCACCTCCTTGCGTTGCTTTCGAAGCAAGTCGACAGCCTTCGTGTGGGTGGAAGCTATCAGCTGGTGACGTCGAGCTTTCGGAGGCATTTTCTGCGAAAGGCAACAGCAACCAACAGACTTAATACTTAGGTATGGGTTTGATCCAAAATGGCATGTGTGTGATTACGATATCCCACCTAGACATAGGTGCGACAAGCCCCCGAAGCACCTCCTCAAGACATCCATGGGTAAAGACTCATATGCAAACCAGTATACATGCACCACACTCAACACCAATGTCATATCTCCCTCAAGTCCTGTTCGCAAATACCATGAGTCAAGCAACTGTATACCAAGGCAGCACCACGACGACCATTGTGACGGGGGTCTTACATCTAGGTGTCAGCACGATGCATGTGACCTGAACTGCAAACTGTGGGTCTCACCAACTTACCAGATATCCTACACCCTGAAGCAAGCGACAAGCAGATGCGAGGAGCATACAACAAACTGATATGTTCGGGTATATGGTATAACAAATGTGCTGTCTTCAAATACATACCAACACAAGCATTACGTAGGGATACTTATAAGGCCACGTTGCGCATTATGTGAAAACATTGAACAGCTTGAACAGCTGCACTATACATACTTCATCGGAAGTCGAATGCAAATGTTTGACATATGTGATGAGTGGCTTTTTTTTTGAATTGGAAATGCACGTACGGTGCAGCTCCGAATTTCCGCAGGCAGCGGCTTGCAAACAGTTCTAGTCATATGCCCGCTGCAATTCCTGTGCAAGCCTCAGCCCTCATGTTCAGGGGGCCAGATCGAGACGCTGTGCGCAAACAGATTGCCGGTCAGTCAGAGAGTCTGACCTCCTGGGCGTGCTCAAACCAAACAGCTTTAACTGCATGGACTGCACTGTTTCGGGACGCCCAACGGCGTGTCCAGAACTCGCACCGAGCACAGACACCACAGCTGTTGCCAGTGTCTTGGTTTGCCAAGATGTGCACAATGCCTAAGCTGAACTTCTGATCAGCAGCGATGCACTCCGCGAACGCTTTCCCGACGGCCATGGCAGCATGTCGGCCGTTCACATCACACACAAGCAAGGCCACGCTCTTCCGCGACATATCGCGGTCGTCCTCCAAGGAAGCCTTAACGCCCTTCAAGATCTCCGCGAACTGTGGCGCCTTCACAACTCGCTTGAACAGAGCCGGGTGACAGCCGGTGTGCATGCCCTCCGCGAAGTCAAGCTTCTCAGGCAACAAAGCACGGCAGTCAATATCGTAGCTTTCATCCACATTACGAAGTGCCGGCACCAGTCTCGACACCGCATGTTTCAACAGCTGCGGGTCCCACCCGGCACCCTTGTTCATCTGCTGCAAGTTATACCTGCAAAGGAAAACAGTCTGCACACAGAGCGATAATACAGAGCAGTAGCAACAGTCCCTGGATGAGCGGTGAGTTACAAAACTGATAAAAGATAATGCAACTTACCTCTCACCCACTCGACTGCACAGCCATCAGCACTGAATATCTCTCTGTGTTCATGACACACACACATAAAACATTTACAGGGCACGTGACGTCGTCACGCAGGTGCTCGGAAAAGCGATCAACACCCACCACGTAGATGTTTACCACCATCGCCTCGATGTTGCAAGGAGGCAGACCACCTGGCTCGGGGCCAAGCCACTCAGCAGGTGTGGTGACTGCGCTGACGGCGGGCACACCTGGCACCGCCTCAGGTATGCCCGCCGTCGACGTAGTGGCCACCGCTGCAGCCGCCGATGATGACGATGAATCCGAAGTGGAGGGCCACTGGACCAGCGGGACGTCCTCGATGACATCGGGCTTGATCACTCTGCACTTCGGCATGATATTCCACCAACAGCCCAATTGCGCTTTCCCGTCCTGCATCTGGCGATTGCTCTCCCACTCACCATTGGTTAAGGCTGGCCCAATGTTTTTGGTCCAGTTCACCGCATTCATCTTGTGCCAGATTTTCTCTTGAGGAAGGCAGAAGGAAGCCAGCACAGCAGGGTCAACGTTGCAAACCTTGCTCCAACCACGATCGTGGCGCACCCGGGTGTTGCTGAAGTCGTTCGGGAAGCAGCCCCCACATAAAGCATAGCCTTTGATGCTGTGGTTCGCTGGCCCGGTGCCTTCTTTGGCTGCGTATAGACCCAAGCGAGATTTGAGCTGAACATCTTGGCCTCCTGAAGGCGAGAGTAGCTCGTCATAGCCACCGATGCGCCAGAAGTCTTCAGGACGATATGCCATTCGCCCGGTCAAGCCGCCATCAACATTGCCGGCAGGCTTGATCATCAGCCCCTTTTTGTGCTGAGAGTTGAGGAAGATAGAAACAATGTTGTCCAAGTAAACGGTGGGCCAAAAGTTGTCGCAGTCCGTGTTGATGTACAGGTGTGCATGAGCTGCATATAGGTGACGGGCCACCATGTGAGCGGCGTTCTTGCATAAGCTTGCGTGCCAGTGCTGTTGATACGGCATCGGCACCTGACCTGGAAGGACCACATGATCTGGCAAATGCGGCATCCACAGAGGCATGTCCCGGACATCGCGCTCCTTCGACATGCGAATGCCTGCGGCCCCGCCGGATGCAATAATGAAAACGCCAAGGTTGATCATCGGAGCAAAGATGGTCCTCAATAAATTTACCGCCTCCTCGTCGTTGCCAAAACACGCAAGCACAAACTTCATATGCACCAAGTACGCAAAGGAGGTCACGGCGTTGAACAAATGCGCCACGATGGCCTGCTTTGTTCTTCCCATGTTGGTGCTGATGCTTACAACATGGACCGCCTGGCGCGACAGCGAAATCATAGATGGTCCTCGTGCCTCTGCTGCATCGAGCTGCTCCGTCATCCATGCTCTTGGAGGAATGTCATGACAGCAATCCGGGGCGGCAGCGAGATACTGTCGAGCATGACCCAGCAGATACATCAACAGGAGATTCATCGGCTGCAGCACCTCCGCGGCGACCGAGCACATTACGTCCTGCGTGTTATTCAGGCGGCCCGATGCGATCTCCTTGTCATTGGCCACAACGTCGATCGGCCCGCTGGTCATGGACAGCTGCATTGACATTCGGTAGTCCGGGCACTTGCTGCCTTCAACGACGTACTCATCGTCAGACAATTGCTCGTTCACGTCTGGGGCCGGTATCACATCGTCGACGTCTTTCAAGGCCGTGTCCGCACTCAACTTCTGCTTGTCGTAATCAACACCGGCATCGGAAATCGAAAAGACGCGCACTCGATTGGCAGGTGGGAGGCCGGTGAAAGAATTCATGTGTTTGCCAACAACTTTCCGCAGACGACTATAAATCGGTACCACTGCTCCAGGAGGCCCAACGATACGAAGCACGTTACCTGTAGTCTGATCACCCTCCTTGCGCTTGTGTGAGCCCCGCATGGTGAAGTGAGCGCCCTGCACTGCCAATTCATCTCGAAGATCGCCCAAGCAGTCCTCGGCTCCCAGTGCAGGAAAGGCTTGCACCATGGTTACATGTGCAGGCCATTTCACCATGATCATCTCGCCGTTCGATAGCCATGGCTTCGACGAGTCTTTCAACCCAGACAAGTGAGGGACAACCTGTGGATTCATAGCCTCCGCCCCGTGGTAATCAATCCCCTTGCCAAAGCCAACTGGTGGTGTTTGTCGATGCAATGGCATCACCGGCTGTCCACATCCTGAACTGCCTTTGGGCACCGCTGCAGAAGATGCCGCTGAAGATCCAGCACCAGGCTGATATGCCATGATGACAATCGCCTGCACAAAACATAAGATCATGGCAGATACAAAAAAGCATGGTTCTATAGCTGTATAATAAGTCTGCTGCTTCCACAACCACATGAACTGCTACTGCAAAACCTGTCATGCTATGCATTCAC
>OOFX01000016.1_pt1 | contig 10459 bp, 3 predicted proteins | sample 1670331 | NCBI WGS metagenome assembly OOFX01 (sample SAMEA98144668, study PRJEB22522) | marine metagenome | biome: marine biome; feature: marine water body; material: sea ice | place: Arctic Ocean | collected 11-Sep-2015 | depth 0.9 m
AGCATGGTGCACATGATATCTTTCTACCACGAGCTCCCGCGAGTGGCGCAATCAAGGTGAAGGTAATGCCGTCAGGCATTAGTCCGCGACTGTCGCCTGGCAGCAGCTGGGCTGTCAAGCCCGAGGTAAGGTAAGGTAAGTACATGGGTGTAAGGCAGCTGATCGCTAATACTGCTGGTGTGTTGCTGGGATCCGTACGCAACGTGTGGCTGCTGTAGCCACGACTTGAGCCACAATGACAACGGCATGTCATTGCATTGGGCACAGCGGAACGCTATACCACGTGTAAAGCGAGTCTGGTGTCTGCTGAGATGGCCTCCGAGTCTCGGAGTGCCATGGCCTTGCAAACAAGTTGTGACCTACTAAGCACTACTCACACCGTGGAGGGGTACAAGATGATGAGGTAGCTCCTTCAGCCAAATGACTTCCAGAACTACTACAAATCGCACGTCTGGTGTGGATGTAGAGGATCCTTATCCCTAATCAATATCGCCACTATGGCGGACGTCACTGGAGTAATCAACTTCCATGGGGTTGTCCGTTTCCGGTTCTACGAACACCGGTGGCTGATCTCCTGCTTTCCTGAGCATCCACGCAAGGTACTTCAGGTTGCACTGGAACTTCACATCACTCTCCCAAACAGTCGTGTCGATTGGTTCCGGCGCAACTGGCGGAGAGCTTGAGGCGGCGGCTGCTGAGGAGCTCGATGCTCCAGCCGTCGCGCCACTCACCTGGGTGCTTGCTTCCACTGATGCTTTCTGGATGGTGTCGCGAAGCTCTGCAGCCTTGAAAGTGTCCTCCTTCGCGGCCGTCTCTGCGTTCAAGAGGTCAAGTTTCCTTCCAGCAAATTCCAAACATCACCATCAAACGCTGTGGTAAGTTCCGTTGGGTTCGCTGAGGTCGAGCCTGTGCCTGTGACTGGCGTTTCTGTCCAGGCAAATGACACGTGCTCCTCTGGCTCACTGTCAGAAGGGACTTCTGCTGGGGCCTCGGCGGGAGCAGGTTCGGACTTTTCGCTTGCTACAAACACAACTGGTGTTAGAGCTGCACCACTGCTGCTGGCACTGCTTCCTTGGGTCTGTTTGGACAAGCGGCGGGCCTGGGTGATCTTGTTGGTGGCCGCCTTCGTCCAAGCGAAAGCAATGCTGACAAGCGGTGGCTGTTCTTCAAGTCCGAGCACCACACTTGCTTCGTCCTCGGGAAGAACCTTCTTCATGAGAATCTTGAACCCTAAGCTGGCGGTGAGCGCTGCATGCTCCTCGGTTCCTACACCAATGGTCGGGGCGGGTGCCTGCAGACCAGAAGCGGCCCCACGGGAAGTGTGTTCCCGTTGGGTCGTGAGGGTGTAGTGGGCCGTGTCCGCAAACGTCGAAGAAATACTGTCGTCGACGAGTTGGCGACCCACTATTCCGGGGCCTCCAGTTTCAGCCAATTGGCTTCCACTGGGGATGCAGCTGCTGACGAGATTCGTCAGACTGTCCGTCTCGGCCTGCCGCGCCTTGTTCACGACTCGCTGTCGTGTGTTCTTCTTTTGCTTGGGCATGGCCGTCTGCACGAACGTCGGGATGGAGTGGGACCCAGTCTCAAGCTTGAAGCGGTGAGTGTGGTCATACACTACTCCCATCGGTGGCGGCGTCCAGATTCCAGCGTAGGAGTCAAAATACTCCTCTGGACACCTGATGTACGAGGCGCTTGCGATTCGCAAGTGGCCCGTGAGCTCACGGCACTGTTTCCTCGCGAAATCATCTGCAATCTTGTCGTCCGTCTTCTCGGATTTCTGCCTCTGGCGCTTGGCCTGCTTCTTGGCCAGCGCTTCTCCTGTGGCGGTTGGGTTTTGCCAACCCTTCGTGACCTTGGCTTCGGGCAATTGCCCTCCACCAGCGGTCTGTAGCTCTTGGGCTACTCCCGGCTTCGACCGAGCAAGGGGGCATCGGAGCTAAGCTCACTGTCAAGAGGCACTTCGACATAAGATGCTTGTGCACGAACTGGGGGCCAACTGCATAGATGCAGAAGTGCGTGATGTGCAGGTCCTTGGGTCGAAACAACGACTGGTTCGAGCCCTTGTGCCACAACTGATCCGTTGTCTTGGCAAGGCACCTGACCACCATCCGCATAGGGTATGAACCGTCCCATGCAATGAGCGAACCCCCGGGCACTCCCGAGTGGTCGCTTGCATGTGGCATGGAACTTTTCTCCATCGGATAGTAGGAGGCTGTTGACCAAGACTTGGCCACATAGACGCCTGCCACTGGAACTCCGAAGTGGGCCTTCAGCGAATCGCATCCAGCCCCGAGTCCTGCCTTAAAACCATGTTCTGCAATTCCGATCGCACTGAACACAGAGCTGCCGTGGTAGACTTCCTGGACACTTCCATCCAGGTGCCTGGGGTCGGATCCACTGAGGAACCGCTGGGGCACCGGCTTGGAGCTCTTGATGGTGATGAAGCAATCCGGGGGCAGATGGTTCAAAGATACTGCAAGGGCTCGCTGAAAGCTGAGCTTTTCTGATGGCCAAAAGAAGGAGGCTCCAGGAGCCATTGACGCCTGTCTCAGCGTCACCACCCAATCTTCAATTGACTGGTAGGGAATTTCTCCGGCAAAACTCGGCACGACTTCTTGAAGTGGACAGCCAGTCATGTATTCCTGGATGTCCTCAAGGCTGTGGCTGGTGTTGACTCCTCTGCCGGGAATTCCTTCCTTGTAGGTTTTGTCTCCCCACTTCCAGTACTTGTCATCTTCTTCCTTGGCTTCAGCCGATTGGCTTTCACCAAGGGAGGTCATAGGCAACGTCTGCGGGGGAGCGGGCGCTTCACCACTCTGCCTCGGCACGGGCTGCTCGGGCAGAGGGGCAGGCGGAAGCCCAGCACCTGGTGCAGGTTGTGTGAGTGGAGGTGGCGGCGCAAACCTGGGCGTGTGGCTGTGGAAAACGGAGCCGGCGAACACATGATGCGGTAGCGGGCGAAACCATGCTGGCTTAGTCCTTGCTGGTTCCGGCGCAGGTTCCGTAGGAGGCTCGGTCGTTCCGGCCTTCGGCGCAGGTTCCGGCGGTGGCTCGGGATTTCCGGCCGCCGCTGAACTTGACGATGCGCCAATTGACGCCAAATGCTCCAAGATCTTTGGCCGCTTTTCTTCGGGGACCTTTGCATCGGCGAGACCGGCCCAAGGGTTTGGGCCTTGGTCATCTGGGTCCGAGCTTGTGTCACCTTCCTTCCAGCGCTGTCCTGCTGGTCGCTTCTGCCCCGTCTGTTTTGGCGGCGGCATGGTGGAAAGCCGCACTGTGGGCTGAAAACTGCACGGCGCGAGGGCAAAGAAGCTGTGAGCAAAAGGCTGCGGAAATGCACAAACTTCAGTCGAATGACTTTCATAAGTGAGAAATGTCCTTACATGAGATTCTGTGGGAGCTTCGACCGTCTTGGGTCTCCACTGTTCGGTTTTGTGGTGGATGTTCATGTGTCCGTCCATGATCTGGTGCAATAAATCTCTCGTTACTGCGCCTTTGGTGAGGCCATCAGCCGACATGTCACGGGTGTCAATCCAAACAATGTCGCCTAAAACACGCCTCTCCAATAGTTCCCTCACAAACTGAACATGGCAAAGCAAAGACTTCTCGGCTGGGAGCTTGGTGAAAGTGGCTGCAACTGCAGCAAACACTGACTTGGCATCGACATAGAGAGCAAGTGGGCAACTGAATCCTCCATACCCTCGCATGCCTCGAGCTTCACAAGCCGATGTGACTCCACTGTGAATTTCATGGAGAACCTGCCCAACCAACAAGCCTTGATCCAGAGCATCCCCAGCAGACAGAAGTTCTGCGGAGAAAGTGCTTCGGGTCACGTGTCGCTGGGACTTACAAGCAAAGTCCAAGACATGGATCGTGCTTGCAGGTTTCACAATGTCTGCACTGCTTCTTCCTGCCGCTCGGAGGAACAGAGCACCGCGTAGGCTATACCCGGTCTCCGTCTCTCGCTTGAAAGCGGCATCCGAAACGATACGAAGATGTGTTCCAGCGGACGCGGCCCCAAGCTGCTTGTACATGAGCTTCTTGGGGTGCTTCTGAATCCAGGCAAGTAGCTTGTTCAGCTTCTTGATGTGTTGTACTTCTGGCTTTGCATTATGCCGCTGAAGTGCGCTGACGAACACGAGGATGTCAACACGAGTGTGGGCAAGATATGCAATAGCCCCAAGCAACGACATGAAAAGCTGATGTAGTTCTGGTGAAGCTAAATCCTCGGGCTTCCCAGTTGTAAGCTGTGTGTGAGCAATGCTTCTGAGGTTCGTTGCGTAAGCAACCTGGTCCAGAGAGATCTCCTTCGTCCGAGGGCACTGAGTGTGCTGGACTCCACAATTCAAAAACGAATGTTTGGATATCTTCAGCTCTCCGAAGGTCTCTTGAAGCTTAAGCAAAATGTCCTGCACAACTGCAGGTTCGCCCGCGATCTTCAAATCATCAACATGTTTGGTCATAAGGCAAACAAGTCGTCCATTGGTGTGCTTGAAACAAAGTTCTGGATCTACCTTGCTGGGCATGAGGCCACATTTTTCACAGGTGACCGAACTCAGCTTGATCGAGAAAGCACGCGGTGCGTCGACTAGACCGGTGCCCGGCTTGTCGCAATGAAGCACCTCAGTGGCGGGATTGAAGTTCTCGAAGCCTTTGACCTTCCTGAGCACTGGTATGTTGCTCGCTGGTAGGTAGAAGTTGACTTCTCTCGGGCGTTCTCCCGTTAGCTTCGCCAGTTCGTCATAAGTGACTCCCTGGAGAAAAGCTTTGGAGATGTCCGTGGTGATAAGGTCCCAACCTCGGAGTACAGCTTCGCTGACTAAGGCTTTCTGGGAGCATCTGGAGCTGGTGCCCGCATAGCGGTCGATATCACCTCGCTCGCAGTCCTTGAAACCACGAACTGTAAGTCTGGCTCTGATGGTTTTCTTGGTCATCGCTGCGGGTTCAGTCGAATGACTTCCACCGCGGATGTGGTTCACAACTGCTGTGGTGGACTGTTCCATCTTGAACTTGATCACCCATCGGGTGTCTATGACGTTTCGAGCTCCTTCTCTGGGTCGCCTGCTGAAACACTTGTGGTCTGACCATGTTTGCAATTCTTTCAGCATGGCTGCTTGCACCTCGCCCCAGTGGCTTTGAACTTGTTCGGTGGTAAGGGTGTCGTCGTCGCGTTTGACGACTTCACGTCTGACATCCTTCTTTCCAACCTTGAAGACAACAATGTCATCTGGTTCTAGCACGGGCAAGTCTGGAATGGTGTTTGTCATTGGTGGGTAGACCGCGAACTCGACATATTCGTTGTCGTCAAGAGTGTTCAGCGTGACGATCTCCTCGTTGACCTGGTTTTGAGACCTGGTAATGAAAACATCTTCCATAGGCAAAGCAAGCATAGAGAGAGGCAAGCGCTCGGAGAGTTCATCTCGTTCGGCAGTAGGGCTTGTGGACAAGTCTTCCAAGAGTTCGTCCCAATTCCCTCTGGTGTCTGCAAGTTGTTTGTTCATACTTGCGTCCGCATGGTGGAGGAACGTGTCTAGTCCGTCTCCTCCCTCATCTCCCGGTGATTCCGTTTCATGCGAGACTTCCGTAATGGGTGAAAGCTGGTCGGCGCGAGCTGTGGCCTGAGGGGTGTCAGACACGGCTTCGGGCGATTGCCTTCCACCGGACTGAACGGTGGTGGTGCAACTTTCCCCAAGTAGGATTTGGATGCAACGAAGGTGCTGCCAATCTTCGTAGTCATCTGATATTCTGTATTTGGCAAGATGGCCTTTGCTGTCGGTCCACTTCTCGTTGAACCTTAGCCCTTGGCGGCCTGGTCTCCAGAAGATGGTGATAGCACCAGAATAGCCGCTGATGTGCGGCAGATGTTGGAGGCCAAGTCCAATTCTTGCTGACACAACGCTCTCGAGACTGAGGTGGTTCTCGGCAAAGAAGCGAATAGCATTCATGAGGCCAGGGTGTTTGTCGTCGCTCCTGGATTCTGTCCATGTTCCATTTGTGATGACATTTCCAAGATGTATCAAAGTCTTCGGAGCGAGGTTCTCAAGTGCTTGGCGAATGAACTGCCACACATTGTGGTGGACTTCTGAGTGCAACACATCTGTTGAGAGGAAAGTCAGAAAATGCAGGTGTCTTCGAATCTGCTGGGTCTGTACTTCCATGATGTGAGAGTGATGTTTGATCGAAATGATGCCGCGGCTGGCGCGACTCACATCGACAACTTCGGCTGGTCCGAACCATCCCGAAACATCCTTCGAGTTCTGAGCACGGAAGAAGTCAACTTCATCACCTACACTCAGGTTCAAGTTCTGAGATGAAGGTGTGGTGCGTGTGTTCATTGCTCGTCCAAGTCTGGCTCGTGCTGAGCCTTCAACCATGGACTGAATGCTGATCTCCCTTAATCGGTGAGTGTGTCGTATCAGGCCCGGGCTCGGCGCATTGGCTTCCCCCGGGTTATCGATCTGATTGATTCCTGGAAGCAGCGCTGGCACACGTCCGTAGACTGCGTTGTAGGGCGTGCTCCCGTTGATGCTCAATAAAGCGTTTCCACAAAAAACTGCTTCGGCAAGAGTGCAAGAGAAAGGGATTCCAGCAAGGCCTTCTTCGTTGAGCTGACTTTCGATACGATGGATCGTGTCTCGAAGAAGAGCCCCTCGTCTTTCAATGAAGCGGGCGTGCTGGTCCTTTGCTCTGACATGGAGTTTGATGCCTTTGCGGGATAAGTACTCTTTGGTTTTGGCAGATCTGACAATTCCGCTTTCTCCATCGACAATGAGCTCCTTTGGTGCTCCATGGGTGCTGATCCATATTTCGTCAATGGCGACCATGAGAGTATCCTCATCTTTCCCTGGTATCTCGCGAGCGGCGTGCCATCTTGTGCAACGGTCAATGAGATGAAATATGACCTTCTTGTTGACAAAGAGCAAGTCACACTCGACTTGGGCATTAAACGTGTCGGCGAACTCTGTGCTGCATACGTTTGCTGGGCCAGGCTTGGCCCATTCTCTGCAGACACGACAAGTTTGCACGATCTCTGGAATGAGCTTTATCACACTGTCAGCAACACCAACTCGTTCGAGGAAGCGCTGCATGGTATGGTGTGAAGCGTGCCACCATCGGACATGTAGTTTTCTGAGAGAGAGCCGAATGGCACTTACTCGGTTGGTCCTGAAAAGGCGAACTACTCTGCCGATGTCGAAGTTAGTCCAATCATCTGGTCGTTCGGGATTTTCGCCTGCGTCTCTGAAAGCGCGGCGTTCACGAGGGTGCTGATCTGGTCCTCGGGCCCGACGTGCTAATTGATCGCCTCCGGCTTCGGCCAATTGGCCTTCACCGGGAGCGGCTGAAGATGAAGACGAACTTCCTGTGTTAGCGGCCTGGGCTGCCGTTGCCCTGTCAATGGCTGCTATCTCCTCTTCGCCCTCGGCTCCCAGTTCTTCTCCGTCTAGTGTTCCTGGGGCATGAGCCGTGGGCTCGTTGTCAGCTTTGTTAGCTGGCTCGTGAGGGTTGCCTCGTTTGGCTGAGGCCCTGATGCCGGCAACTGCCCAGCGGCAATCACCATCCACGTATGAGTGACCAGGGTTGTATCTCGGCTTACGTTTCTGGCAACCATCACAATCTGGGACAACTGGTTCATCGTACGGGTAGCTGCATTCTCCAATTGTTCGGTTGTGTTCCCAATCGTCTCTTGCTCGGTAATGTTTGCATCCTGGGCAAAGACTGTTCTTGGGGAACTTGGCTCGAGGGTCTCTACCCGGATGAGGGGCACTCCCCGTTTGAGCCTTGGCAACTGTATCCATATCAATGGGGAAAGCAAGCTGCGAGAGTTCGGCAAGGAGACACTGGTTGTGGTCTTGATCAGAAAGGTCGGAGTCTGTGTCGTAATGACATGGCTGGTTGTAGCAAGTCAAATCAAGTGAGGTGAGGTCATCTCCACAGTCGTCGTGGTGGTCCTCCACAACGAACTTCCTCTTCTTGACTACAATGACTTCTCCGCGAGCTTTGCGCTCGTTCTTTCTGTCTCGTTGTTTCTCTTTGGCGTCGGTCGGGTAAGCAACTGTCTTATTCGGAACCGTTGAGTCTAGTTTCGTAGGTAAAACGCACTGCGGGCTGCAATGCGTGTGCGAGTCTGGTGTCCGCTGAGGCCCTGGTCCGTCAACTATCATGGACTTTCCAAGGCGGCGAAGGACTTCGGCTTCCTCCGGCATGACAACCGCGGGCGGTGGCGTGGTATAGTCGTCGGAGAGCAGAAGAACGGCGAGTGCTAAAAGGTCGCCCGATAGACTTCTCTGCAGAGTCAATGACTGTGCTCCTGGTGTAGATCTCGCTGAGCACGAGGCTAACTCCACAGAATACGTTGTTCCAAGTAAAACCGGAAAGTGGCATCCCTGACACGTGTTTCCCAACCGGCATGAGCATGTCTGCGTGATTTGGAAAGGTCGATTGTCCAATCTGTTCCACCTGTGAATCCACAGAGCTTGTTGAGTCTGCCGTCGGAGACTTTGCTGCACAATGATGGCAACTTGTGGTCCAATGGCGCGAATCTTTGCAACAAGGTGAAGAAGGTCGTGTTCAAAACCCTTCAAAGCGACTGGCGGTATTTCAATTGCGACCAAATGGGCTGAAATCAACTCATCAAGTGGCAACTTCACTGAGGCCAAAAGCTCATGAAGGAGGTAACAACCTGCTATGTTGGCTGCGAGTGCGTCTGCGGCTGGTGCTGCCTTCCTCGTAGAAATCCAAATTAACTTGAACTCATTAGGCAGGACCTGCGCTGTGACCGCTTCCGGCAATTGCCGTCCACGATCAATCTCTCAGACTGTGCGAAGGCCTGGCGGAGGTGCCAGGTGCACGTTCTCGAACGCAACGGGCGGTAAGACCGGAGGCCTGGTCGGAGGAGGCGGGACACGGCGGCCGTGTCTGCTTTCCTGGGTGACCAGAGTCAAAGAATGATCTTCGCTTACGGTACCGCTTTCGTACTCACAACAAGGTAGGACAAGATGTCCGGACGGTGCGACTTCCAACTGGAAACCGTCAGTTCCTGGCGGCAGGCTAGACGTGAGGTCATAGTCGCCTGGGCCGCAGAAGTAGAGCTCCATTTTCTGGAAATCCAAGATGGCTCGATTCTTGCGCAAGGCAGTGAGCCCAAGGAGTCCTGGGAGTTCTGATCCTTGAACTGTCGGCGTCGTGATGTGACCCATGCTGACGGTGCTGCCGTTTAGCTGCTTGAATGCAACTGGCAGTTTGCAGTCGTAATTGCATGCCTGAGTGCCCTGGCCGACCCCGCTAACTTTGAGTGGGCGTGGTCGTCGTTCGTAAGAAGGGACATGGCCACGTCGAGCGGCGGCCTGAGCAACTCCTTTGGCCCAAACATCCCCGCTGAGGTTTCCAACTGAACCTGGGTCAATAAGCAAGGATGGGCGGCCGTCGGCAAGCCGGGTCTGAACATGGAACAGTGGCGCAACTTCAGTCGAATGACTTCCGTCGTCGTCGTCCTCGTGTTCCACGTGGGCATAAGCGCCCGTGTCGGGTTCATCTTCGTTCATTTGGTCCTGTGCTGAGACTTGGTCTGACTCAGCATCGACTCCTTCTGGTAACAAGAAATTGTTCCAAGGTATTTGTTGGTGGAAATTGGGAACCACTGGCGGCGTGCCGCTGCCTGTTGCTCCTCCGGTTTCTCGCGGGGAGGCAATGCTGAAACTCTGGGCATGAGCTTCAAGCTGGTTCGGGGTTTGCATCATCTGACCATTGATGCGTCCGATTTCCTGCGTGAGAAGGTGTTCTCCAATGAACGGCCAAACTGCAACTAAAGTGCCTGCACCGCGGCAGTTCGGGCAGTCAGCCCTCGTGCCGCTCAGGCGGTTTGTTGCGGTGAGGTAGTTATCCCAACAACTAGCATGGAAAACGTGTCGGCAGACAAGTCGGCACACTTGTTCTCCATGTTCGAAGGTCTCAGCGCAGATAGAGCAAGTGTCATCGGATCCGTCAAACATGATGGGCACTATCTCTTGTTCTGCGGCTGGTGCCTGTGGCGGTTGCAACGGCGGCGGTGGCACACTTGGCCGTGGCGGCGTTGCAATCCGTGGCGGCGTTGCAATCCTTTCCGGTGCTGGCTCTGGTGCTGGTGCTAATCTCTCTGGCAAGCGGCGGTCTTGGCGCTGCTGTTCTAGACGCTGCTGTCTGAACTGGTTGACGAAGTCAATTGCCTGAGTGACCATGGCAACAGGGGAAGCACTTTGAGGTGGAGCTTGTGTCGTGACATATCTGGTCGGGACTGAGCTCGTAATGCTGCCTGAACTTAATGGAAGTTGGTGTCTCAATAGATGTGGGCGGTAGACGCTGCGCGCGGCTGGCCGGGTGTTGCTGCACATGGCAATACCATCGCGAATGGCCTGCAGCTGAAGGTCGTTCACTGCTGGCGGTCCTGTCCGCTGTTCTGGCGGCTGGATGTTCGCGACTCCAA
>OOFX01000017.1_pt1 | contig 10283 bp, 2 predicted proteins | sample 1670331 | NCBI WGS metagenome assembly OOFX01 (sample SAMEA98144668, study PRJEB22522) | marine metagenome | biome: marine biome; feature: marine water body; material: sea ice | place: Arctic Ocean | collected 11-Sep-2015 | depth 0.9 m
GTAAAAGGGCACCACGTTCCTTGACTCGACACGTCCATTGGCCGTTGAGAACATGATTCTAAAGCTTTTCTTCAATGTTCTAACCGGGTAGTCTTCAGCCATTTTATCGTTCACCAAGTCGTGACCACACCCCGTGTCCATTAACCACAAGGCTGCTGGCAATTCTGGTAGGTGCTCGTCGTGAATTGGCTCGTACCTGCTTGAGGCAGCACATGTCTCCGACGCTCCATTCTCTGGTACGCGTGTGGTGATGATCTCGTCTATTATGCGATCCGGCGAGGCGTATGACCAAATTGCTCGAGAGTCTTCAAAGGTGAACTTCATATCTTCGAGATCGTTATGGACCCTTGGATCTGGATGTCTTGGAAGGTGTCCTGGCAAGAATGATAGACGAGAGTGTCGTTCGTGATGTGTTCAACAAAGGCTGCCTTCATCACGGCGACTTTGTGGCTGATTCTGCTCTGAGCCTCCCATTGTAGTCGCTCCTCTTTTTCAAGGAGGTAACCGCAAGGATACTGTTCGCGATTTGGGTCGACTGTCTTTCGCTCGGGATGAATCTGGGTCTCGTCAAAGCGCGGACTTCTTTTACCCCTTTTTTCTTCAATAGCTCTGACCAATTTACGCACTTTGTTATCCTTTGTGTACAGAGAGGTGAGAAATTCTGTGCTGAATGTACTGCCGTCTGCGAGATGTTTCAGATAATCTGTTCTTGATTTTGGCCCGAAGTCGTGTTGCGCCGCGGCATCGCTGGGGATAGCTCCCAGGGACGCCGCTGCTATGGAAATAGCTTCCACAGGCGCGTTGATCTCATGAACATCGTTAACCACAGGTGCACAGGCAAGCCTGTGCATTTGGTTTCGACGTCTTGGGATTTCACACAACTCGGTCGCAGGTGCGCAAACTTCGATCGCACAGGCCGCTTTCGCTTTCTTTTCTCTCAGAGTAGTCACCTCAGCTTCGGTCAGATGTGGAAATCTGCATTCTCCATCGGGTTGTATGCATTTGCCGGTAGCTTTGAACGAAAAACAATGGGAAACATCATCTGCTTTCCTGCCCTTCTTTCCTTTGCCTTTGCCTTCACTGGGAGATTTGGGCTCCGCTGTCCAGCCTGACGGAGACGGTGCTCGCGACTCAGGCTTAACAAGCTTGGCCTTTTCTTCGCTGGTGATTTTCGCATGGCTGAAATAGCAGTTTTCCGCTGTTCGAGAGCAAGTGGAAGTATGGAAGTACCAACATGGCTTCGGAGGAGACTTTCCTTTTCCTGACTTCCCTTTTCCCTTTTCGTCTTTCCTTGGCTCGGCCTTGGCCCCTGGGCCTCCACGAACACTGGCCATAGCAAAATCGTTTGTAAGCTTAGCAAGTTCCTTCTTGAGGTCGATGTTTAGCTGATCTTGTGCTTTCTGCTCTGGAGTCTTCGCCTGGGTTTTGGCCTTTGCCGCCTTGGCAGCGGCCTTTTCAGCTTTGGTTTCAGGCTTGTCCTCGGCGGGAGCACCTCTGGCTTTGGCCGCAGGAGGGATACGCAGCAACAATTCTCTTTCCGCTGTGTTGCGGTCCTGTCGCTGGAGTCTTATCTCCTGCTGGACAATTTCAAGCAACCACTCGTAGGTCTTGTTTGGGTCGTTCTCACGAAACCTTTGGTACTTGTTCATGTCCTGCTGCAGCGTGACAACATCCTTGATCTTGCGATAGAACACATCGCGTAGATTCGAAGTGGGAAGCGGAGAGCACATGTTGTCGAGGATCTTTTGCCACTGTGTCAGGAACTCGTGTAGATCTTTTCCACACTCGTGTCTTGCCAAGTGATCGAATCCATAGACCAATTCGGAATTGTCGAAGGTTTTGAAGTTGTCGAGAATCATGAACACTATCTGCCGTCCTTTGAGCAACTGTCCCTTCTTCATGTGTTCTTCCATTTTCCGATTGACCACATCTTTAAGCTCTCTCGCATCCTGGCCTCCGTGAGCGATAGTGAAATTCATGGCCACCGACAATTTAATGTCCAAGGTCACGAACTCGGAACCCCCTGATTCGGAGAAGTCCTCAAGCTGGGCATCCTTGGCCCACACCGCGCTGATCCAGAAAATGACCTTTTCCACCGTCCTTACACCCGAGGCCTGAACAAGCGAAACTCCCAAGTTAGATTGCCAGCCCATCAGGTTGGTGATCGTCGGATACGGAGGAGGTGTAATCTTGTCTGCCTCTTTGATTTTAAGAGCAACATCCTCGCTCTTGGTGTCTGGGGTGGTTGCTTCTGCCGGTGCTTTTGGGGCACGCGTTTCTTTTGCGCTGCCGGCGGGCAACCCTGGTGGAGGCACGATTGGAGCTGGCGCAAGTGGATCTGGAAGGGAACTTTTCAGATTCTCCCAACACTCATACGTTCTCTCGTAGAGCCGTTGCTCCTCTTGGCTTTGATCGACTTCTTCACGGTACATTCTGCATTCGTTCTTGAATGATTGGAATGTAGCACTGTAGTTAGCCTGTACGTTTTGTAGACTCGTCAATGCCTCCAAGCACCTTTGCTCAGATACGCGTGTAGATTCTTTGGATTCTGCCAAACAATGTTGCACATATGTCGAGCTGTATCTTTCTTGGTCCAATTGACTTCGTAGTCGAGTGATTTCTTCCTCTGCTTCGCCTCCTTTCCGGGTGGCGCCTTCGAGTCCGAACTGCCTCGCATGAAGTTCATCGGTCAATGATCTGACTTGCCGTGTGCTGTTCTCATTTGCGAGTTCAGCTCTTTGATCAGCGTCCTTGACGTACTGCCTCGCTTGTTGTTCGTAATGCATAGCTTCTTGCTCAATATTCATGAGTCGATGGTGAAGCTCCTTCTGATCCTTTGGTGCGGCGGCGACAGGAAGCTGGCGAAGTGCATTCTCCGCGATCACCCATCGTCTCTCAGCGTCGCGGGATTGCTCTGATTTGCGGGCCGCAATCTGAGATTCCTGCTCCATTTCTTTTCGCCAATAGATTGCCGCACTATCCCGTTTTTGTAATTCGGCTTTTGCCTCTGTCTCCATGTGTTGATATTGGAGGCAAGCTGAGTGAAGTTCGTTCTTCAACGCCAAGTTGGCCTTTAGGCCCCTTTCACGGTCTGAAATCACTTGTTGGGAATTTATTCTCGTATGCTCATTGTAGGAACGAGCCAATCCCTCGGCCATCTGTCGGAAACCTTGTAGTTCTGCTTCACGATGTTGCTCGCTGAGATTGCTTTTCTGCAAATGTTCCTGTGCGGCCAAATGGGCTGCCATGCCTTGTTGAGCAAGCTGTTGTCCGAGTTCTGCATTTTCCTGACTCATTCTTTGCACGTAGTACTTCGCTTCTGATATTTGGCGGTCTGCCGCCAGCTGAGATGTAGAGGGATCCGGTGAGGCAGGAGCTGCCTTTTTGTCTTTCGGTGTTCCACCCTTACTGTCCAGAGGTCTTTTTGTACTTCGTGCTTGCCAGTCCATGAAAGTCTGTTCGTGAGCTTTTGTTCTCGGACTCGGAGGTCCAGATACAATCATTGTTTCGTGTGGATTATTCATTCCGCTGCGGTTTGGTTCCCTCATTTCAACGTCGGCAATGGGAGGAATAGCTCCTCCCATGTGATTCGACGACGCTGCACCCGAAGGAATAGCTCCCTCGAGTGACTGAGGAACACGAACCAAACCTGAGGAGGAAGACATCGCACCATACGATGGTTGTGCATCTGATAATGCCGGAGGTGGAAGAGAATGAGAGAACGAAGACAATTCACTTCTTCTCCTCTGAGCAATTTCCTCCAACTCCATCGGTTCTCCATCTGGAAGAGCTTTTTGCGAACTTTGGCTAATCGCACCGGGACTAGCACATTGTTGCCTGGCTCCTGCAAGCAAACTTTCCAATTTTTCTTCAGCACCACGCAAATCATTTTTCATAGGATTATCTCTCCCATATTCTGCTGGTGTTGAGCGCCCGGATAATACTTGTTCCCCAGCTCTTTGCGTTGAGGTACGTGATGATTTACCGAATGCTGAAGGAGATTGGTCTCCTCGTAAGTTTGGCATGCTACCTGAATCCATTCTTTCGATGGCTGAAGTTCGGGAACCTGACCTTGAACGCCTGCTCGGAGTCATCGCAAAGATAGGTGCCTTTCCGATTTGAACTTCGGGCGGTGATTGAGGCAACATCGAACGGCTTAATCCAAAGTTTTCCGTTCCACTGTCCTGTATCGCAGGGAGGACACTGGCCGGATGACTTTGTTCACCCGATCTTTCTTGCCCCACCCCTCCTGTTTGTCCTTGTCGGGGAGACATCTCCAATGCTGATTCCGACGACTGGGCCAAAGAATCTTCCAACGACGACTGAGTGTCCCCAGCAACTGTCTGACCAACCATTGCCACATTGGTGGTTCCAGTGGAGGTCACGTTGCTGCTGGTTCCAAACGACGCAGTGGAGTTTCCTTCTTGATCCATTTTAGCGATTATTCCAGAATAAGAGCTTTACGGCTGATAACCTGTGAATTCCTTTTTAACTTTAGGATCCTGAATCTCACACTTTCCCTCAGAGCAACAATCGCTCTTTCTCTGTTGGCTGATTCCGGAATAAAAGCTACTAGGATGTTTTAGATGTTTTGTGTATCCTGCTCGTCGAATATGACGTGCAACAAGCGCTCGCATGCGCCACTGTTCTCTTTTTGGAATCGCGCTGCACCGGTGCCACGCGAGTCGGTCGTCCTGGGCCCTACGCCCAAAACTTGAGCCAGAGGGGCCGCCGAGGCACCTCTACATTGGGTTGATATGCATGCCGATTCTGCTTTGAAATACCACGAATTGACAGGAGATTATTCACACCCCCCGCGTCGGTAACATCCCTTCGGATGATGCCGACGACCAGGTAATCGCACTGTCATTTCTTCCGCGGCACACCGCATAACTGTCGAATCAAGGCAGCACCTACTGAGTGAGCGCGTGCTCTTTCTAGGCATACAATAGCTTCCCACCGGCAAGGGCAGTCATCAGAACCAGGAATCACTCCCGGAACGACTGCGAGACCTTGCCACAGACAACTTGCTTGTGGGAAGCGGAAATAACTTCCACGACCCACGGCTGTGCGGACACTGGGGCACCATGTACGGTCTAACGGGAGACTCGGCATCTACTCCTATATACAAGAGTGCACGCGACGGGCGGCACTACAAGAGTTTCTTCAAAATGTTGCGCGCCACGCGCTCACGGGTGCCGCTTCTTTGCTGCGGCTCCTGCATCTGCTTTATTTGCTGCCGGCTTTTTCTTTACGGCGGGGGCGCCACTGGATGAACTTCCTGCTGGGGCGCCACTTGAGGAACTGCCTGCTGGGGCGCCACTTGAGGAACTGCCTGCGGCCACCCTTTGAAACTCCACAGAAGCGAACGTTTTCGCATCAGGTAGTGCCAGCGCCGGGATCTTTGCCGCATCTGTCAAAGCTCCTTTCAATAGAAAAGTTTGTGCTCTCTCTCTGGTGACCGTTTCCATGAGAGCTTCCGGGTTAACGGAGAGGATGTATGCTGCCATGTAGGTCGTGACCTTGTCGGGTCGTCCGAATGCTGCTCCGTCAGGGAAGTAGTACACGTCGTCCTCACGGTACAACTCCAAAGGCGTTGTAAAGCTGCACTTTGACAGTCCATACTTGGCGTGAATGATTCGTAACACCACATGTCTGCGAACTCGGCCGTAACCTGCCGTGTCGAAGAAGGCGTCGCTAGCTCTGGCTGCGTTTCCTGCTTCAGAATCGTTCCTCCAATATGACATTGGAATACTTAGGACGTCTTCGGCGAAATCCATCAACTCGCTCGCTTGTATGTTGACTGCCTGGAAGCCTCTGTCATTCGTGACCTTGGGAAGGTATGGTGGGGATTCATCCTCGCCATATCGCCAAATTGCACACTCACCGGCTGCGTTTCGAACCTGTCCTTTCAAGGCTCGGTCAGTCAATATTTGGACAGAATAACCGTCCCATTTCGTCCGCCACTTCGAAATTTCGTTGAGCTTGATCACGTATTGTCCCAACAACTGGCCCGCTGCAGGATCGATGCAAACTGCCGGTTCTATCTGGAAGACCGACATTGATTCAGGACGACTGTGCCTGAGAATCATCGAAGCAGAGGTTCTGTTCGGGAATATAATAAGGTTCTTCAGCTCTTTGGATGATGTTGCTTTGGTGAGGACAGAACTTTGAGTCGCCGGAAGCACGGGAGAGGGTCCATATGGTCCTGCGATTTTACCCCCCGCATCAGCAGGAGAGTAGGTCGTTGGAGCATTGGCACCTCCCGTAGCAACCTTGGAAGCGCTGCTAGCAGATTCACTGGAGGCGGTGCCCATGATGACATCGCCGGCAGGAGTCTGTAGCCCTGTTTTGTCTTCACCAATGGATTTTGGGGCCAATAGTGCACCAGACCCACCGCATCCCCCAGCCGTTCCTCTGGTGGAAAGTCCTCATCGCAACTTGCCATGATCGAGTAGGTCCACTCGGATTTGGCTGACTTCCAATTTGCGTCTTTTCCTTCTGGTCTTTCGAGAATTCTGCGGAAAACCTCAAGGTTGCCGAATTTTCCGGGGTCGTCTAATACTGCGAATTTCACGTCACGAAGCCCCGCTCCAACTCTGTAGATTTCTCGCTTGAACATCAGGGCAACTTCTTCTGGTGGGTGACCACGATGGCCACAGCCCAGGGGAGACAGAACGAGTGCGTTGCAACCGGATTTGATGGCTGCCACGAGCATCAACCGGATGCGTCGTTGCATATCGTTTTTCTCGTTGGAGTTGATGTAGAGACTTCGTCCCGTCCCTGGCTCGATGAATGTCTTGATGTCCCTTTTGACTGCCACTGAAATCAATGTGATCAATGGTGGGGTATCGTCCAAGAAGGGGTACCCTTGTGCTTTTGTTCCGCGAATGATCGTGACTCCATGCTGTACCATCACCACTGGGTCTTCTGAACTGCATGGGTAGCTCGACCCACGTAGATAGTGATCAGTGTGACGACTGATGTCTGTTCTGCAATACAAATCTTCTTCTTGTGAGTCTCGTCCGCGTTTCACTTGTCCACCGGGCTTCTGCGGGTTTGCCATGCACAGGACTGCAACTTTGTTGTAGCCAGCCGTGTCTAGCTCCTGCGCCATTTCAAGGCAGTCCATCTTGTGAACTTTCACGTGTACCTCGCCACAGCCACTCTCGTCAGCATAGATCTCATTGAAGAGGTGAATCGAGTGACCGGGGCTGGTTTGAAGTTGTGCGCCTTGATGGTGGAATTTGTCGCCCTGCAATACTGATTGAGTTTGGTACCAAATGAGGATCCTCAATGCTTCTTGTCGAGCTTGTCCGCCGGCTCTATCCCAGGCTTGTTTCCAGCCCTTGGGTGAGTGAACATTCTTTGTGGAGAAGTCGAGAATGTTTGCCCGATCGTCTTGCATGATCTCGACTGCATTTTCCAACACTGAACTGACCGACGAAGAAATGTCAACCACGCTGTCCACCTCGATGGGTGCGCCGGGAATAGCTCCCAGAACACCCACCAAGGGGGTTCCGGGAATAGCTCCCAGAACCCCCACCGAGGGGCCTGGGGTTGATCCAGACGATGCACCTCCCATGTCGCCATCGACTTGGGTCGGTAGTGGCGGCGGAGGACGTGTGGGCTTTCCTTTTCCAGTGCCTTTCGCTGGAGTTGCGAAGGTGGGTCTGAATTCAAGCGCCGGGTCCCAAGCCCACTGCACTTCCTCGCTCCACTCTAAGTCCTTGGTGGGTGCAAATTGGACCCACAATGCTTTCAGGTGGACGCTCCTTTCTCGTCCAATCCACTGGTCGTTTCCGCTTTTGACCGAATCATTTCTATCGGTCCTGACCTCCCACATAAATCGCACCCACATGCCGTCATCATTGAGGCAGACGCGGCGGGCGTAGGACAAGGCCTTTTCTTTGGATTCGTTCTTCATCATGTAGACTCCTGGCTTGCCGTCCTTGATTCGTCGTCCTTCTGAAAAGTGCTCCGAGAGACGACCGTCGATCATGGTCTTGTAGAGACACTCTCCTTTAGTGCCATGCCAGCCGACCTGCCAATTTGCGAGACTTTTCGCCCAACATCCTTCCAGCGTTTTCGGCGAGAGCACTGTGGTGGCGAAGGGTACCCAACCATACTCCATCCACCCATTCGGATGTCTTTGAGGCTTCTCCAGAAGGTTCTCCAGCGTTCCGACGTTTGGTACCTTTCTGGCACGCAAAAACTTCAAGAAGGCTTGTTCGTTGGGAGGAACGTTCTGTGGTGGCCACTTTGCATTGATTTTCTTTAGCTGATCGTTGCCAATGTTCTCGAAGTAGATGAAATTGATCAGAGCATAACTGCCATAGGCTTGGTCGTGACGATAGGCCAAATCGCTGCAATCGCCCTCGTCGCATCCCTCGTCATCGACTGGCTGCCGCAATCTTCGTTGGGGCACGATGTATTCGTAGTCTACACCGCCACTCGTATAGAGAGCAGTCTTCCACGGCAGGCCGACAATCGTCGGCAAGGTTAACTTCACCTGTGGCCGTTGTCTCACTGTCGCGGGTGCACTTGAAGCTCGTCTCGATGCTGAAGAGTTTGGCGAAACACAGAAGGGAAATGGAGGTTCAGGGTGTCGTCGGCGTCCTTCGCCAAGGAACTGTCCCATGAATGCTACACTGCAACACAAGCAATGTGCCATACGCGATGCAGTTCCCTGCAAGCATGCCGGGCAACGTCGCATCGGGATCCCTTCGTGTTCACTCTGTTCTTTGGTCGTGATTGGAGTGTTTACTGCACGGTTGTAGTGAGCTGCCCGCTTGGGGGGTGACTCCTGGCACTCGGCAAGTATGATTGCGTATGCCTCGTCACCCTCTGCGATTACTGAGGCCAATCTTTCATCAGAGTAGGATTTTTCACCTTGGAAATGCGACACGGCGATGTTCTCCATCGTGGGCTCGTAGATCCATCTTTGGTTCGACCCGAGATCTGACCATCCCAACGTCCATATCCCGTCGAAAGCATGCGTCCCGATCACCTCTGTGCACAGGACGATGTTGTTTGCGAGGCAGAACCTCAGCGAGTTCCTTGGACACTTCATTGGGTTGACCGAGATCACTACATATGAGTCTTTGCCTCCTCTGGAGATCTTGTTGATCTTGTGCCTCATCATCTCGTTGCGTCTGTCGTGCGGCGGGAAAGGGCTGAAGTGAATGTCTTTTCGACCTCGACCATGACGGTCGATCATCCAGCCTGGCCTCAATCCGCGAGCCACGATATTCGCTATGTTTGATAGCAAAGTGATGTGGAATAATCCAGGAAGCTTGGCCAACAACTGTGGCGTGGCAACCGCCGCGAATCGCGTCGGATCCAACTGCTGGATATTTTGCTGTCCAGAGCATGCCCGTACTGCGAGTGGCCTAATCCACTCACCGGTGCTGCCATCCACTTCAATGGTTAGTTGGAATCGAGTCTTCTCGTTTGCCTGCGCTGGTACCAGAGCTTGCAACATGAACACCGCCACATTGCCCCTGAGTCCATGCTCTTCGTCGTGGAAGTTCCTTGCTTCGCGACTCACTTCTGAGCAGCCGTGAGTCAGCATTTGTTGCACAGAAATCCACCGAAACCATCCTCCACTGTCGCACGACATGTTTCCTTTTCTCTGGCAACCCCAATGACGGAGGAAGCCCGAATAGAATCGCGACAAGTCGTTGAGGCGTGATTTGCTGTAGCGAACTTCTGTCCAATCGTCGAAGTGTCTCTGGCTGAATTTTACTGCCAAAAGATCTTGATCACAGTCAATGATAACGATGGTGTTGCAGGATGACTGCTTGTACCGTCCGATGGTCGTGAAGTACTCCTCTCGATTTTGTTTCGGACCGTAGCGATATTCAGCGCCGTTTTGAGAGACAACGTCCATGCCCCAATCTTGAACATGACCTTGGGCTTCCTTAGTCTCTGCTTTGAATGCCGAAAGAGTCGCTGGTCCTTTGTTCGCGTACCGCTGCCCATCTTCTGCCTCGTCAAACCGTCGTCGTTCTAGCAAGATGTCTCGGAAGAACTCTCTTTGGACTGGCATTGCCTTTTCCTCTGGAGGGGCGGCCGCCGACGAAGATTCTTCTGGGGTCGATGTAGGAAGGTCTTCCAGTTTACTCTTAGATGTTGCGTCATGTGAAACTGCTGCGGGCGTAGGAGCTCCAGGGTGCGAGGCAGGAATATCTCCCGCTTTGCTCTTTGAGGTCTCCTCGTGGGAAGCAGAAGAGGCTGAACCAGGAATATCTCCCGGTCCAGCGTACTGCTCCTCCACGGTT
>OOFX01000018.1_pt1 | contig 10179 bp, 4 predicted proteins | sample 1670331 | NCBI WGS metagenome assembly OOFX01 (sample SAMEA98144668, study PRJEB22522) | marine metagenome | biome: marine biome; feature: marine water body; material: sea ice | place: Arctic Ocean | collected 11-Sep-2015 | depth 0.9 m
ATTACCCCCTTTTTGCTAATCATCCAAACTGAACAATCAAATCTATTCAAATTCAAATAATTCCAAAATAATATCTAAATATATATACAGCTACTAACTACCATCCATTCGTCACTTTTTACGCCTCATCCAACTCATCAAAGGTTTGCAATGCAGGTGCTCCACTCACTTGGCGCCGTGCAAGACCACGGCTATTTCCAAACTCCTCCAGGGCTTTGTTCTGAAACCTTACCTCTAGCGTGTCGGACACGTCCTCTGTTCGCTGCTGTTCGATACGCTTGCATAGTTCAAAAAAACGTTCGTAACCTTCTGGCTGCCATCCCATGAAGCCTATGTTACCCGAGCGGGTACCGGTCCACATCGCTTTGCCCTTGTTGACCCACTTTTCCCAATAGTTTTCGATGCAAAGAACGGTGAATGCTTCGTCCACAATTGTCACGCATAGGCTTTCTGTAATAGGCCTGGATAACATCATTTCGTGCGTCCAAATCTTCTTGCCTGCAATGCTAGGCACTAAGGCGCTGAAGAAATACCAACATCTTGTTGTAGCCTCCTCAGTCACCTCTGTAACGCCTCTGACATCTGAAAAGGCTGTTTTTGTACGCAAATACTCTGGAAAATCCTCATCTTCCAATAAAGCTGAAATGTAGTAGGCAACATATATGGTTAGCAATATCGAAACTGGAACTGCATATCACCGAACAAACACTGTTGTACGTACCTTTATATTCTTTTTCGATATCTTGGGCACAATTATTGCGCCTACCGTTGATACTTTGTTGAACCTTCCTTCCATGTCTCAATCTCCATTCCGCCCTCTCCTTCTCTGGTACATTGAAATGTTGAGCGCACACATTCATTGCTCTCAGTAAATCCTTTTCTCCGGAAATAAACTTAATCCTTTTCCACAGCACTTCCTTGACGAACTGACCAATTTTCATCGAAACCAAATCATCCTCATCCTTCATTGCCTTCTTCTCCTTTTCAGCCCTTGACTGCTTCTTAAGTAAAGACTTTAACGCCTCGTTTTCTTTTAGTAGATCCTCATCCCCCTTATCGCTCCTCCTACTTGTTTTGGTTGCTGACGTCTGCTTGGTTTTTTTGGTGGGCGAAGGAGTGTTTAATACTTCGATTTCTTCACTACTGGTAGTATCATCGTCGTCACTACGTCCATGTTCAGAGTCATAATCCTCGTCATTTTTAAGTCTACCCTTCCCCTTCTCAGGTGAAGTCGTAGGTGGAGCTTTTCTACTTTTACTTGCCTCAGTTGTCTCCACGTCTTTCGTTGCCTTCCGCTTAGCCGATGCTTTCTTTGCTGCAGATGTACGACGCGGCATGGTCAGAGTCGTTGTTGTTGGCGTATATTCGATGAATTGTGTGAATGAACCATGCGATTTTCGTCATTGGTTGTTGAGTCAGATTGCTTCCAGCTGTCTACCTATATTTACGTACAACATGTTTCTACTAAGTGTTACACAAACTTGTGGCTAGAAATAGTGGCGCGGTCTGTCTGTCACCTTTGTTGTCTATTGTCACTCTTATTGTTTAATTAGTTTATCTACTTTCTCCATTCCCAGGTAGCATAATTTTTCCTTGCCACGTCCGTCTGGCCGCCCCCTGTTTAAGTTCCTTACTATTTAGCGAGCGGTACGTTTCCTACGTAGCGCTGGTACGTACGCTTTGACTGGTATAGAAGCTACGTACCTAGTTGGAGTACTGGTGGCACGACTCGAAGGGTTCTCATTTAATTATTTTCTACGCTGTCCACGTACCCGGAACACGTACGTAGCTTTCTTACCTGTTCTCGTTCCTTCACAGAATTCGCGCATGGGCATTGAAACAGCAGCAACAGCAGCAGCAACAACAAGAACAAGCAAGTTTGACTTTGTTGTTCTCCTTCATTTCGTTTCGAAACCTCCATCTGACTCCACAGTCGTATTTCGACATCTCATAGGTACGTCATCGTCGTTCAGGCAAACGATTTGGTTTGAAAATCGATTTTTGTAACAAATATTACTTTTCACTCACATTTTTTATTTTTATTTTTCACATCTTTTCAGTACCAAAAATTCGACCGCCTCCAGCTCACAACACCACAAGCATTCGTCGACTGGACCTTTGAGACTAACACTCGTTTGTCCGGAAGCTTTCCCCACCTTCAGTAACATCCGATTGGCCTCGGCATCGTTCTTTAGCGTTGTCGTTGGCCTCTAGGAAAAACTGAAGGACAGTGACCCTCCTAGGAAGAATTCGATATTGGATTACCGAGCCAGACCTCGGCCCGACTTCGCATTCGACCTTAGGGTACGGGAGGAGCGACTGTGTGGCATCTGAGTAAGTAGCGTCTTGGTTCTCACGTCGTTTGATTGTTGAGTGTCTGGAGCGGTCCCATGAGTCCAAAGATAAAACAGACTGCACGAAAAGACATACCTCGAGGGCCCATACCTAGGTATCCCGGCGAATTCCCTCTAAGTAGCGGAACTAAAAGGCGTGTTGCTGAACACGAGAAAAAGGAAGCAGCAAAGAAGAAGAGAAAAAGAAGGATGCCCCCCAAAAAGAAGAAAACGGTTACCATCCCTCCTGTAACTAGGACAAGGAGGGTTGCCTCTAGGGGGGACTCTGTCGACACGTCACCGGAGTCTCCAAGAACTAGATCGGCTATGAAACAACTCAGCACGCCAACTTCCACCTCCTCAAAACGCCCGAAGTCGTCGTCTACCTCATCCACAAGACGAAAAAGCCCCCGTTTCAATCCTTCTTTTGATGAGGAATCCAATGTGGATAATGCCACCCCCAAAGAGGCTGCAAAGAGAGGATTAACCAAGGCGTTTGAGGAAGCGAAAGAACCTCCCAATACTTCGAACGTAGCCGCACAAAAAGTAGACGATTCAGACGACGAGGGCACCGCCAGTGCCGCGGACGACACTCATGATGATGAGGGGGGCCTTCACCAGGAAGACAATATTTTACAACCTGCCACCAAAAGCAAAGATGAGGACGAACTTGACCCTTCTGAAGCTGAAACAGCGGCCGAAGCAGGAGCCGAAGCGGTTGTTATCCAGGTTGAAACCAATCCGGAGGTAGAGGAGAAAGCTGACGACGATATTGCCAAGGACGACTCTTTAGTCTTACCTAAAGCCAAATCGGACGACAAGGACGAGGAAGAGGAGGGCTTTACCACGGTAGACGATAGTGGCAAAGCTCAATACGAAAAGGAAACTGGGGATCAAGTTTTTCCCGGTGCAGAGGCTGCTGCTGTAGTGGCGGTGGCGGCGGCGGCGGCAGTGGCGGCAGCATCCAAAACGATTGAAGACAAAGCCAATGTCCTAAAACTTGCATCTCAACCTAAAGATGCCGAAAAGGAATACAACGCTTCAGCAGAGTTACCTGTTGTTTCCAAACCAGCCCCAAATTCAGACCAGGAAGACGAATATCCTGTGATTGCTTCTCCCTCGTATCCAGGGTACGACCATGACGAACCTTGGCCAACCTTTCCCTTACCTCACTACGACGAGCTTAACAACGCCCCAGCAGGGTTACCTCTTGTTTCCGAACCAGCACCGAATTCAGACGAGGAAGACGAATATCCTGTGATCCCTTCTCCCTCGTATCCAGGGTACGACCATGAGGAACCTTGGCCAACCTTTCCCATACCTCATTATGACCAGCTTACCCCCAAGCTGCAGGAATGGGCCGCACTATTGGAAATTGAGACTGAGGGGGTATTTCTAAAGGATTTCTTGGTTCAGACGGTATTAATTGAAAGGCCAAGACCTCCGGCCAATCCAAAGTCTGGTCCTTCCTTTGATGACTATCCCTACAAACCAAAAATTGGCAAAGGGAAAAAGTTGGTAGGCAACCCCACAAGGGCCATCAGGAAAGTTGTTTTTAAACCTGCACCAGATCCAGGAAATTTGGGAGAAGAAATCGCCACACTGGTAAAGCTTGTCCCTGAACCAGGATCGGACGCACCATTTGATTCTTATAAAGACTTTGAAGGATTTATTGATGGAGAAAATCCATACCTGGGCAACCATTCAGACCAGATCTACCCCGCTATTGGGACAGGTACAACTCAGCAATTTGCTAGTGACCACACTTACGTTCTAACAACAGGCTTGATGGATTATTACCATTACTACGATCAGAGTCAAGTCTCGCTCTATCGAACAGCTGAGAGCAACTTTTTCCACATTTTTTTGGGGGACGACAACAACGACTTATACAACTGGTTCACACTTCGGCCAAACAACGACCGTTTGTTTGGATTGTTTTCTCGTCTTTGGGAATGTTCCCATCCACCAAGTTTTCATCTTTGGATGGACAAGGAACTTACAACCAACCCTACAAGATTCAACCGAAACTTCTTTGTCAAAGACTACATGGCACACCGGGCCGTCTACAACAAAATTCCGCACAGTTTCAATATCTTTTCGAAACGTCTGATCAGTCTCTCAGTAATGGCAAAGGATGATAATACTATTTCCATTTTTGGATTAAACCTTGGAGCCGTATTCACCAAGAATTCCAAGCATGGAATCTCTCAGATATTTTATGCGGATTCACATTGGGGGAATGCTTCAAAAAAGAGAAACCAAACTGAACCTCGCCAGGTTACCTATTATCGATTTGTACTGGAGGTGGTATATATGATTGAGGTATTTATACGGGATCACCTCCGCACTGGTGATGAAACCGATTTCCCCCAACCCAATGCAGGAAACATCCTGATGAAAGCTAGGCATCGAATCCAACAAGGGACAGGAGTGTTTTCACTGATACCGGCAATCCCTCTCTCTACTTTCACTCCGCTGATTAGCGAAATAGGGAATAGTCCGGCGATAGCGGCCCTCAACACTCGTTGCCTTTTCCTTGCTGACTCCCAGTGGAAAATTGATTGGTCAATCATAAAGGATGCCAAAACCTTGGCTGAAGCTACGTTTGCTAAATTTTGGGCAATCCCCCTGGGTTCACATTATACCATCGACAACGCTGATGTTCTGGAGCGAATTGAATGCTTCAATGTGTCTCTTCAAATCTTGATACTTACTGATATACGTTGGGATGTCTGTGAGAATCGTTTTCAATGGGATGAATATCTTAATGAGCTGGTAGAGAGGACAGTGGAGCATTCGGAAAAACCGGCACCTCCCCCGAACGACCATGGCACTGTTTCGTTAGATTTTCCGGATGATTATGTGGCTGAAAAAGAAGAACAGAAGGAAGTAAAGGACACAACCTTGGTTGGTCAATTCTTTGCCAATGTGAGGGACTCTCCCAAAAAGGCTATGGAAAAATCAGCACAAGATAGGATCGCTCGCGAGGAGTCAATGAAGGAGCGAAGATCAAAGCCTCCAGAAAAGCACCGAATTCGTAACCCAGATCGTTTCCTAACTGAGAATGACAAGAAAATGAAAGAAGGGTATGCGGTATACGCAAGGAAGCGGTCTGGAAATAAGGGTGATGCAAGAAAGGCCATTGCCTTAATGGAAGAATGGTTTCCAGTATCCGATACAACGGGAGAGACAGAGGACAAGGAAGTGCTCCAAATATCGAAGTTGAAATATATTCCACTCCGCCATGGCGTTGCGCAACCAGACCGTAAAGTGGTGGTTAGAGAGTTGGTAGGCCAATACTTCCAAGGACTTGCTATTCAAAACATCCCAAATAAACCTTCAAAATCGACAGTGATTGATCGTCTTAATCCAGATTGGATTCACCAGGTATTTGAGTCAACCTTTGTCAGATTTGTGGTTCAGAACGCTTTGAGGCAAAGTCGTTTACATGCTGTGGCCCAGAAGACTGCAAAAGTAAGAACAATTGTGGACATACCTGATAAGGATATCAAATGGATTGATGTTCCAGCCGGTAATGTTTTGGTACAACCGGTTACAACCGACCTTATCAGAAGGGATGTGACAATGAAGTATCGCCAGGGAAAGAAAGCGACGTGTATCTTCAGCTCCTTTGCATCACTGTTGGCCTACAAAGGACATAAGGACGCAGGGAACCGGATCCAACAGAAGGCAATATTGTACGTTGGTCTGCCGTTGGATCAACAGTTAGATGGACTGGAGAGATGTGTGCGTGATTTTGATCCAGACCTTAAATCCCTTCAGAGAAGAGTGAGAGGCCGGGGTTTGCAGGATTGGGATCCCTTAGATTTAGAACGGGAAACATCGAAGGAATTCAAAGAGGCTATGTTGGTTGTGTTACTAGGTGCAGATGGAGGTACACAACATGCTGTTGCTATTGTGGACGACTTGGTGTTTGACAGTAATTTACCAAATGCATTGACGTTGACAAGACGTGCCCTGGATTGGTGTTGCGGAGACAAGGATGGCTATGTCGGTTTGAGTAAGGCCATCAAATTCTGGTTCTAGGTAACTAGGTAATATATAATACATCATTATTATATGTAACTTAATACTGCATTAGGGTCCACCAATGTATTCTGTAAAGCGGTCTCCCCAGGTTTCAGGGCTTCTGATGAAAATGTATTCACCACGTTCACCACCGAAGTTTGGAATGGCAGATAAAGGTTCGTATATACATTCCGTGGTAACCAAAAGAATGTTGGTAAGGCGACAGTCTCGTCCTTCAATACGTCGTTGCCTTCGTTGCGCTTTTGTCAAAGTCTTTCCAGCAATGGTTACAATACGATTTCGTTTGGTCGGTTCCGGAAGCTCCTCTTCTAAGGATTCGATCAGTGCGTAGACACCGGGTTGATTCCCAATGACAGAAGTTGAGTGTTCCAATTTATCGAGATGGGCTTGAGTCAATTCCAAAAAAGTTATAATATGACCAGGTACCTCCAAGTTTTGACCCTCCTCATCGGCGCTTGCCCACTCAAACAAAGCCCAGTCATACCAACTATTTTTGCCTCTATAGGCGGGATGCCCACGGAAAATCATATCCTTTCGTTTGTGTTCAGTGCAGCCTTGAATTTTAGAATCTTCAACTCCAATCACTTGTAGTACATTGCGCCCTAACCAATCCAAGTAGCGATCAGGATAGTGAACAATATTGGATGTTCGTTTGTCCCAGGTTGTTATCATTTCCGGCTCTTCATTATCAGGTGTGCTATGAAGGAATATATTGTACCGGGATCCTCGGAGGTTAGGATTATTTCGTTCAATGACCTTTTTTGGATCATCAGCAGTAGAACACCCCTTATCAAGACTGGCTCCAGCGAAGTCCATCACCACGTTCTCAAAATAACGACGGGCAGTAGACACTTCAAATGTTTCAGCCCGCATTTGTGTCAGTTGTGAAGGTTGCACTGCATTCTTTTTGTGATTGGATTCAGCTGGTCCTGTATCAATGTTCGATGTAACTCCAAAGTCCATGATATTTTCAGGGATATGCATACTCAAATGAAACTTGATGATTTTCATGCCTTGTCCATCTTGTCGATTGACAACGGATTTGAAGAATACGTGTAGTTTCTTGATAGCTGTAATCGACACATCCACCTCTTCTTTTGGGACTTTGTCTTTCTTCAACCACCAACGCCATGACAGCATTAATTCAAACAACTTGACCCAATCGTTGATTCTCCGGTCCTTATGAGCACCAGTTGTGGGACCACCAAGTTTCTTGGAGATAAGTTGTCGTGTAGACTCCATCTTGCACATGATTAACATGACAAGGCAAACACCGGGCAATTCGTGTGCGGCGAGTTTGGTAGCTGTAGTAACGCCTGTTGGAAAGTATGTGCGGGGTAGAGAGCGATCGCTTTGATGACCTAGACGACGTCCAATTTGTCGCGCATATCTTTCGATAATACGAAAAAAAACAGGAAAGGATTTACTGTCTCTATCAGGATTGAGACCAAGTGCAATAGCAAACCCTCGTATAGCGTACTTCATCAATCCCAACTCGATGGCATGCAATGGCTCACCAGGTGTCATTCCATGAATGTTTCGAAGATTATTACCATTCCGGATGTACCAGAAAGCATTTCGTAGTTTGTGATAGGAGATGGCCTGAAGAGCGCTGTTTTCACCAGTAGCAATGGCGTCTTGAACAGTACTTGGGTAAGTGTGTTCCCATGGATAATTAACATCATCACACTCAACGCGAGGTATGTCACAATGGCGACAGATCTTCTGGGTGGCAATACGACTCCCGTATCGTCCAGCAAGTTTGTCGTGTCCTTCGGTATCTCCAAGAACTACCAGTAGCGGTACCTTCAAATTTACTTCATAGTTCACACCACGGTATTCAAATTTGTAGGGTATCCCATCCGACTCCTGGAGTTCAACAAGCGATTTGAATATGTCCGCAATGATGTCATGATAAAGTTGTAGGCGTTCCACAGGGGACATAGAATGCTTGACTTCAGCCGCGGACATGAGGTGCAGATTGGGTATATAACCTAACGGGCGCCAAGCTTCGGGTTTGTTTCGTGTGGCTCGATTAAATATGGAGAGTGTAAAATACACGGGTTCGAGAGAAAGATGTCCATGTTTATCAATCGCTAGTTTGTCAATGTAGGCCATGAGACCACAGAGGACGTCTTTTGGACCGGTACAGGTCTCTTTGTAGGCGCGACGATAGACACGTCCGGTGTCAATGTCAGCATAGTTGGTGATGTTTTCCGGTGGAGGCGCCAGGGGGTCGTCTGGGTTTGGAAAGAGTAAATTACGATCGTCTTTTGCTAATTCCGAGTACAGTAGGGACTCAATCATAGCTCGGGCATCATGCACAACACACGGATACTCCCGATGGTCGGTCCCAATTTTGGTATGCACTTTAGGAAGTAGTGGTGTCAACTGGAAACGTTTGATCAGATAGGCAAGCGATGATTTGCGCGTGCTGAAGGTAGAGGTAATCTTAATGTTCTGATGTGTGGCGTCTTGAATAATCTTCATCACCTTTTGATATGCATACGACGGAGCCCGAATGGCACGCATAAGTCGTAGTAGGTTAATGGATAGGGTTTCTTCAGGCGTAAATCTACCCCTTAGAACATCTCGAAATGGATTGTCCAAATTGTCGTCAACGTCAAAGCGGGTACCAAATAAAAAAGCATCATCCTCCATCTCGTCGTACGATCCAATGGTGTCTTCGTCTTCCGTGTCCTCGTTGAGTGGATCTGGATCAGGGTTTAATAGTTCAATGTCTTCAATAAGGGAAACACCCTCCTCCACATCAATAAAATCAGAATGATTAAACAGTAAATCGTCAACCAACTGCCTCGCAACTGTTTGATCCATGTTAGCTAGATATTCTTTTAGATGCACTATATCCTCCGTCGCTTTTCGTGGTAACTTATGAGATGGCGACAGAAGTACCTGATCGTCGTCATCGCCAAGATAGGCAATATTGAGATTGTGTTCTTCACCAACATCGTAGTTAAAACTATGAGATTTTGCAGAAGCAGCTCGCTTCTTGGAGTGTTTGGGATCCATCGACAGAGCTAACGCACAGGATTCACGCTGGCTGACATGACGGGATAGACCGGCCATTGTATCGCAAGCACTGCCACAATAAGGACAAAATGGCATGATAAAGACACAAAATAGAATTGATTGGCTTTTGTGGGATCAAGTCCAAAAGGGCGGACCAAGGTGGTATTTCTGTGGATCACAGAGGAAGGTCTGGCCAGATGATGATTCTAGTATGCAAGTCGATAGAAAAGGTCAGTGTGGATAAGTTAGGTGAACCATTTTATCAAGAATAGTGACATTATTAGTCGTTTCAATAAGTCACATTATTATGTGTGTGTGAGTTCCACTAATAAGAGATAAATTGTGTGACACATTTTTGTCGTCTCCATATTTAGGCCTCAATCAGTACAATTATGTACATACTGGTACTGAAACCCAGTATAGTGACAAGATTCGCTCTTCAGATGTTATGGGTTGGACAAGGCGAAGGCTTCTCTATTGAATTTGCTGATTACCCCGGTCAGACGACCATCGTAAAATGAAAAGATATACAGGAAACAAAGTCTGTTGAAATTTGGCGTCTTGCCACTCGACAAGACTCCCTCCACCCCATATCGTTTGGACGACCTCGCTCCATGGAGGCAAAGAGCGTTCATCTCAAAGACGCCCTTTCTGATGTCTCTGGTGACCTCACTCAGACACTAAACATCATGTTGGAGTATTACAAAGCCGAGTCAAGCATGTACCGCCGCCGCGCCTCTGATCTAATCGCCCACTCTACAAG
>OOFX01000019.1_pt1 | contig 9972 bp, 4 predicted proteins | sample 1670331 | NCBI WGS metagenome assembly OOFX01 (sample SAMEA98144668, study PRJEB22522) | marine metagenome | biome: marine biome; feature: marine water body; material: sea ice | place: Arctic Ocean | collected 11-Sep-2015 | depth 0.9 m
ATCTTGTCCTACCAGCACTAACAAACGTTGAATTGTAATCGAGCCGCAATAACTCATCACGTCCATCGGCGTCATTGCTAAATACTATTTCGTCATCATTGTTACCCAGGGTAAAGCTGCTATAAACGTAATCAGCAGTGAAACCACCATTGGTAGAACTATCCATGTTTCGCCCCAGTACGAAGTATTGATTCGGTAATATCAATAACGGGTCGCCATGATCGATTTGATGGATGTTTCTCCCATCGTCCCTGATGTAAATCTGGTTCAAGTCAACCGATTCTGTCATCGGGTTAAATAGCTCGAACCACTCTCCTTTTGAATCCGTTACCTCGCTCGGATTAGCCATAACCTCGGTAATAAGCAAGTCACTGATCAAAGCCGCTTGGGCAACTGGTGTAGAGACAAATAATATTAACAGAATGCCCGAACGGGCAACAATAATCTTATATGAAAGTTCCATTAAGTTTTTCTCCTGAATGTAATCAGTGCATTACTTCCTGTTCCTTATGCACGTCTGAAATCCTACGCTCATCAACTCGACCATGCAAATCCTCTCATAAAATTGGTTATCGGCTGTCGATGAGTCCAATGTTGAACTGCCCGTGATTTCAAAAACTTTACTGCTTTATTGTCCGACCGCATCTCGATCAAACAGTTTACTCTCTACCTACCTCTATCAAATTTCCCAGGTATGATTGATTCTAAAAACGGTATCATCATTAAGACAACGGCTGAATTTTTATCAACTCGTCTTTCTTCATCTAATGCATTTTAAGTAATTGTTTTTCTGACGATTAGTCGTCAGCCACATCAATAGCTCGCAAAAAATGTTCATAGCTTTGAAGCTGCTATTTTGACAATCATTTGTTTATTTTTTTACGCTAGCTATAAAATCAAAGCATCAATTAACTAGACTTTTATAGTATAAAACCAATCCCGTTGGGAACAGTAGTTACAAAGTCGATAATCAACTCATCTGCAATATAATCGTATCCGAGTTAGGCGTTCTCTGATTTTAAGGCCCGTGTTATTGTTTACCGTTAGCCGAATTAACTTTTTACGTAAGAAAAATTATAGGTACCGCCCAAAACACTGCCAATTTCAAACCAAAATGAAGAGGGATAGTCGATCTAACTCAATGGTCCAATTAGCAATCGACGAGATCGGCCTATCGGGAATTTACCGTCGAGTGTTGTCTCACCAAACTGTACTGAGAAGGTGTTTTGCACTATGGAATAGTAAAGATTTATGATACTGTCGGACTGGCGGATTTGTTCATCAAACGTCATTTATTTATTAGGCAATGTCAGTGCCTATATTCAACCACAGTGGAAATTTAAAATTCACCTGTACTAACAGACAAAATCCATATCAGCATCGAAATAATGGCCACGGCATTCCAAAATTGGAGCAGGTCCTAGTATTTGAGCGCTTCTACCTGATCGAAAATCACGATACATCAGGCTCCAAAATGGGTTTATCTAACGTCAAATAAGTCGCTGAATTGCACAAAGCAGCGTTGAGCATGAGCACTGAAGATTCAGGCAATGAATTAAAAATAACTATTTGCCTGTTGATGTCATTTAATTAAGGTCAATATTCTCTAAAACACCATTCTCTAGCTGCAATTTTTTCACAGAGGCATAGTATACTTCGTCGAGTTTCAGCCTGAAACTTTAAATTTTTCATCGTAGCCGGAGGCTATAGTGGCCAACACACAAACCACAGCACGTAAACCAAGATTATTTTTGCGCATTTTTATAGTGTTAATTCTTATGGCTGCCATAGCCGCTAGCCTTGGCTATAAAAAATATTTGCAGATTGGTGTGCTAACCGCGCAGGGTAGTGTTCAACCACCGCCAACTAGTGTAACGGTGGCAAGTGCTGAATCGGCTGAATGGAATAAGCGTATCAAGGCTGCCGGTACTTTGGTCGCAAGCCAGGGTGTTGATTTGTCTACCGAAGTAGCCGGCATTATTAAGTCAATTCACTTTGATTCAGGTCAGGAAATCAAAAAAGGTGCCTTATTGCTCGAGCTCAACAATCAATCCGAATTGGCCACACTAGGGCAAGCTCAAGCTAAATTTAATTCTGATAATAGCCAGTATCAACGCTTGCTTAAATTGAAGGATCAATCGTTTGTGACCCGAAATGACATCGATACCCAAACCGCTTTGGTCGACATTTCTAATGCACAGATTAGCGTGGCTGAGGTTGCACTTGCGAAAAAAACTATCAATGCCCCCTTCTCTGGTAAATTAGGTATACGCCTCATCGATATTGGAGAATATATTACCCCAGGAACACCACTGGTAACGTTACAGTCAGTCGATAAATTACTGCTTGACTTTACTCTGCCTGAAAGTAATTTTAACGATCTTGAAGTAGGACAAAACATTCGTTTTAAAGTGAGATCTTTTGCAGATAAGTCATTCACGGCTGAAGTCAAAGCCTGGAGTCCTGTACTGGACGAAAGCACTCGTAACATTACGATTCAGGCCGAGGTTGTTAATAAAGATCGGCTGCTTGCACCCGGTATGTTTGCTGAAATGGAAGTCAATAGCGCACAAAAAATTGCCCTCGTTACATTACCCGAAACCGCCATTTTTTATAATATCTACGGTGAAGCTGTTTATATTCTCGAAAAACAACCCCAAAAAACAGATGCAATTATAGCTGAGAACACCAACGACGCACCCAACTATCGACTAGCGGCTCGACAGGTTCGAGTGGCTTATCGAAGCAATGGGGAGGTCGGTATTATCAGTGGCATCGACGCTGGTGATTTAGCGGTAACCTCGGGTCAACTAAAGCTCTACCCAAGCCTACGCGTTGCAATTGTAGATGACGCGCCAGAATTTAAAGCCGCTAATGCACAGGCGGAATAGTTCTTATGTTAACCGATTATTTTATTAAGAGACCGGTATTATCGCTGGTCATCAGCACATTCATCGTATTGTTGGGCGTACAGGCATTTTTTGACACCCAGGTCCGTCAATATCCCGAATTAGAAACATCCGTAATTACTGTGACGACTGCCTATCCAGGCGCTAGCGCTGAGTTAATCCAAGGATTTATTAGCACGCCAATCCAACAGGTAGTATCGAGTACTAGTGGCATCGACTTTGTCCGTTCTAGCAGCTCTAATAGCATTTCAACCGTCGAAGTTCACATGAAGCTTGGTGTTGATCCTGATGTTGCGTTAACTGAAGTGAGCACCAAAGTATCTTCTATACTTGCCGAGTTACCGGCCGAAGCACAGGACTCTGTTGTAGCAAAGAGCGATGCTAATAGTTTTGCCCTTGCCTATTACAGTTTTTATAGCGATACATTAACCTCTGTTGAAGTAACCGATTATCTATTACGTACCATTCAACCTGCACTATCCACTGTAAAAGGCGTTGGCGAAGCACAAATTCTCGGTGGCAAAACTTATTCGATGCGAATTTGGATGGATCCAGTTCGAATGGCAGCAGCCAAAGTATCAGCTGCCGATATTGTTAACGCAATTGGGTCTGACAACTATCAGTCTGCCGCAGGTAAGACGCGTAGCGAACTGGTTCAAACCAATGTTAACGCGGTTACCGACACTGGAGATCCTGAAGTTCTGAAGCGTTTTGTGGTGCGAGAGTCTGGTAATAAAACCGTTCGATTGGGCGATGTTGCCGACGTAGAACTCGGTGCCGAAAACTACGATAGCCTCGTAATGTTTGATGGCGTGCCTTCCATTTATATTGCCATCAACGGTACGACTGACGGCAATCCTCTCACTACAATCGAGCTCGTCACTGCTGAGCTTGAAAGCATGAAAACCTCTTTTCCGCCGGGTCTTAAGTTTGCGATAGCCTATGACTCAACTGAGTTTATTCAGGCTTCGATTAACGAAGTGATGATGACCTTAATTCAGGCCTCGATCATTGTTGTTATTATTATTTTCTTGTTTTTGGGGTCAGTACGTTCAACGATGGTGCCGCTAGTTACAATCCCGCTATCTATTATTGGCGTGTTGTTTTACATGCAAATACTAGGCTATTCGATCAATCTGCTAACACTACTGGCAATGGTCATGGCGATTGGCCTATTGGTTGATGATGCCATCCTCGTGGTGGAGAATATATATCGCCATATCGGTGAAGGATTAAAACCATTACAAGCAGCACTCGTCGGTGCCAGAGAAATTGCTAAACCGGTCATCGCAACCACCATCGTGTTAATTGTTGTTTACGCACCCATAGGCTTGCTCGGTGGATTAACCGGTGTTTTATTCAAAGAGTTTGCCTTTACTTTGGTCGGCACGATCATTATCTCAACCATCATTGCGCTCACTCTATCCCCGATGATGTGTTCACGGATACTGAAGCCAACCGTTGCTAATAATGCTTATGCGCGGTTCATCACCAAATTATTCGACAAACTTCAACGCCGTTACGAACGATTCTTGACCGAATCATTACGCACGCGATCTGTCACTATAATTTTTGTGGTAATGGTGTTAACGATGCTCATCGCCATGTTTCAATTTGTTCAAACAGAACTGGCACCGGAAGAAGATCAAGGTGTTATCTTTGTCTTCTCTAAGGCACCAGATCATACGAGCATAGACTATTTAAATAAGTACACTGCGCCATATAATGACATTTTTCGTGACTATGAAAATGAATATCAATCCTCTTTTATGGCAAACGGCTTTGGTGGACCTACGGTCTCATTCGCAGGCATGTTGCTCAAACCGTGGGAGCAACGATCACTGTCATCGCAAGAAATGATCCCTACCATCCAAAAGCAACTCGACCAACAACCCGGCTTGCAAAGCTTTGCCTTCAACCCGCCTTCACTGCCTGGTGCGAGTGGCAATACGCCAGTTGAATTTATCATCAAAACGCAACAAGGTTACGATCAACTTTTCGGCGTGGTGCAGCAGATACTCGCCAAAGCCAGAGAGACAGGTCAGTTTTATTTTATTAAAAGTGACTTCAATTTTAGCAAACCCGAAATCAAAGTCACAATAGACCGTGAACGTGCTCAGTCCATGGGCATATCGATGCGTGAAATTGGCCAGACACTCGGCGTTATTTTGGCAGAGGGCTATGTTAGCCGCTTTAGTCTGGCCGGGCGTAGTTACAAAGTTATCCCACAAGCGCGACAGGCTGATCGAGAAAACGGCGCAATCTTAGGTCAATATTATGTCTATACTCCGCAAGGTGAGCCAGTCAGCCTCGCAGCACTGGTTGATATTGAATACACCTCAGTACCTGCTGAACTGGTTCAGTTCCAGCAGCAAAATTCAGCCAAGATAGACGCTGTGCCCAGTGTACCTTTAAGCGAGGCATTGCAAATACTGCGCGATATCACGGCCGAAGTGGCGCCTGCCGGATATACTTTTGACTATCAGGGGCAGTCGCGCCAGCTGATTAAAGAAGGCTCTGCATTAGCGCTGACATTTGGTTTTGCCATTATTATTGTTTTTCTGGTACTTGCAGCTCAATACGAAAGCTTTCGCGACCCCTTCATCATCCTGACTACAGTGCCACTTGCAATGTTCGGCGCTTTGATACCGATGTTTCTGTGGGAAGTGTCGATGAATATTTACAGCCAAGTGGGCCTAATAACGCTAATAGGTCTCGTCAGTAAACACGGCATCCTGATAGTCGAATTCGCCAATGAAATACAAATCAACGAAAAGCTACCGCCAGGCCAAGCAGTCATCAAAGCTGCTTCCATGCGCTTACGACCCGTTTTGATGACCTCGTTTTCAACTATCATTGGTATCTTGCCACTGGTAATTGCCAGCGGTGCCGGTGCCGCAAGCCGACAAGCAATTGGTATCACTATCGTATCTGGCTTTGCGATTGGTACGTTGTTTACCTTGTTTGTGCTGCCAGTGATTTACACCTATTTTGCGAAGGATCGTTACTTGGAAGCTACCAGCAAATAGGCCAATAAAAGTAAGTCTGAAGAAAGCTGAGCGAAATAAGCTCGGGCAAAAAACAGATTAGCCATAACGTATTTACGAGACGTATTTAGTTGAAATTCGAACAAAAGAACATTATTGAAGCCTGCGGTAAAAGCTCTTTCTCGCGTGGCCAGGAATATTTCAAATCGGGCCGGGTACTCTCACTCGATTACGACGCGGTTAAAGGCGGTGTTGAGCTCATAAGTCGCACGCTAGGTAGCGGCGGCAATATCTATAATCAAAAAGTATTTCTTGATTTTCAAGGCGGCTATATCGAAATCGATGGTCAATGCGACTGCCCCGTTACTTACAACTGCAAGCACATCGTCGCTGCCTGTCTGGAGTACAAGGCAGAAATAGAAACGCCATCATTGCCCCAAATACCGGTCGCTAGGCCAGAGGTTTTGGCGCAAGGAAAAGTGTCTCGTTGGTTACAGAATTTAACTGAATCGGCAATTGATTATCGTTCGCCTATGGCCCAGAAAACACAGGACTGGCTGATATATATTCTCAGTATTCAACAAGACAATCAAAGCTTACTTAAACCCCGAGAACTATCCGTTTCGATAAGGGCCACGCACCAACGCAAGAACGGTAAAGGCCTGGTAAAGGGTCGTGAAGTAGCATTACACAATATCGATGACCGCCATAGTGACTTTTATGCGCTTCCTATCGATTCTGATATCACCGCTTTTTTGCAAACTACAACTGAATATAATTACTGGAATACACCCGCCACTATTCGCGGCCGGGCCGGTGCATCCGCACTCAAGTTAATGCTTGAGAGTGGTCGCTGCTACTGGCAAAACTCTGACAGTTCGCCCATTCAAAGCGGCGAGCAAAAGCAATTACAGTTGTACTGGGAAACGCAAGAAAATGGTAATTTAAAGTTGCAACACAACCTCGGTAAACGCTGCTTATTACTTAACACTCAGCCCGTTATGTACTTTGATAGTGAGCAATTGCAGGTTGGCAGTCTCGAAGTACAACAATGGAGCTTAAAGCAACTCATCGAGTTATCACAAGCACCCGAAATACCGGCAGACGAAGCCAAAACTGTAACGCAGCAATTGCTTCAAAGCTATCCCAAGCTCGCACTGCCGATTCCGGCTGAAATTGCCATTCGAGACAACACAGGCGACGTAATGAACCCTTGCCTGACACTCACGAGTGTCGAGCACACGGGCCAAACTCTAGAGCACTGTTTATTACTCGACTTTGATTACAACGGTGATCGCGTACCTGCCTTTCCCTTTAATGAGCAAAGTACATTGTCTAGTCAAGATGATTGGGTTCGTTTAAGTCGAAATGCTTTGGCCGAAGAGCGTGCTATTAATACACTCATCAGTTATGGATTTAAACTCTGTGATCCTATTGGGGATAAACCCCAACCACTCAGGCTGTTGCCAATGAGTAACGCCACCAATATCGCCAACAGCGGCTGTTGGGCCGATTTCATCGAACAAGGCATCGATGAACTTCGCGACGATAGCTGGCAAATTGAAATTGGGGAGCAGTTCCATCTGCGCTTTGAAGCCGCTGACTGGGAAGCCGAAATTGATGGCGATGAAAATGACAACGACTGGTTCAGCCTGCGCTTTGATTTAAAAGTAGGCGATGAGAGCCTACCTCTCGCACCATTACTTACACCATTGCTAGCGATTGATCCTGCCGAACTACCTGAAGTCATTACACTACCGATTGAAAAACATCGGTACATACGTTTACCTTACGAGCGTATTCAGCCTTTCTTGAGCACCTTACAGGAATTGTTCAGCCGTCTACCAAGCGATAATGGCCGACTTCGCCTATCGCGGTTTGATGCCATCAGTATCGATCAATTAGCCGAGCAGGGTGCTGCCCTACGCGGGGCTGAAAATTTACGTCAACTGGCGAAACAAATGATAAATTTCGACGGCATTAAAGCCGTTGAGTTACCCATTGGGCTGAATGCCGAATTACGCCCCTATCAACAAAGCGGTCTGAACTGGTTACAGTTTTTACGTGAATATCGCTTTGCAGGCATTCTTGCAGACGATATGGGCTTGGGTAAAACGGTACAAACGTTAGCTCATCTGTTGGTAGAAAAAAATGCGGGGCGACTCGACAAACCAGCATTGGTTGTCGCACCCACCAGCCTCATGGGTAATTGGCGGCGAGAAGCTGAGCGCTTTGCACCTGCCTTGCGCGTTATTGTTTTACATGGCACAGAGCGCCATCAATTTTTTAATGAAATAACTAACTGCGATTTGTTACTTACAACCTACCCACTACTGTCACGTGACAGCGAACAATTGCAGGCTCAACACTATCACAGCATTATCCTTGACGAAGCCCAGGCAATCAAAAATCCGAACACTAAAATGGCTCGACTGGTACGACAGCTTCGCAGTGAACATCGTCTGTGCCTGACCGGAACACCAATGGAAAATCACCTCGGTGAACTTTGGTCACTATTCGACTTTTTAATGCCCGGATTTCTCGGTGATAGCAACACGTTCAAAAAGCAATATCGTACTCCGATTGAGGTACACGGTGACGTCGAAAAGCAACAAAAACTGGCGCAAAGAGTGCAACCCTTTTTATTGCGGCGCGAAAAAGATGAAGTTGCATCCGAACTACCGCCAAAAACAGAGATTCTACAAACGGTCGAGCTAGAAGGTGAGCAAGCAGAACTGTACGAAAGCATTCGACTCGCAATGGACAAGCGTGTCCGCGAAGCTATTAAAACTCAGGGACTGGCACGAAGTCATATTACTATTCTTGATGCATTATTAAAACTACGCCAGGTGTGCTGTGATCCGCGTCTATTAAAGCTTGAGCAGGCCAAAAAAGTCACCCAGTCGGCCAAATTATCACTGCTCATGGACCTACTACCAGAGCAGATCGAAGAAGGACGACGGATTATATTATTTTCTCAATTCACCTCGATGCTGACGTTGATCGAAGACGAACTAATAAAATACGATATCGAATACACTAAACTCACCGGGCAAACGATCAAACGCGACGAAGCCATTCAACGCTTTCGCGAAGGGCACGTTAATTTATTCCTAATTAGTCTAAAAGCGGGCGGCACCGGCTTAAATTTGACCGAGGCAGATACCGTTATACTTTACGATCCTTGGTGGAACCCAGCAGTCGAAGCACAGGCGATTGATCGTGCTCACCGCATTGGGCAAGATAAACCGGTGTTTATTTATCGCTTAATGGTTAGCGGCAGCGTCGAAGAAAAAATGCTCGCTATGCAGGACAAAAAACGTCTACTAGCGAAGGGAATATACTCAACAAAAACTAAAGATGATACACCTCTGCTAGACACCCAAAGCTTGCAAAACCTATTTTCACCTTTAGGATATCTTTAAAATATTCCTTTTAACCTCTATTTTAGAAGTATCCTCAAATCTAATTTTGACTGGCCACCCAAGACCCAAGATACAAAGCATTAAAACAGAAACGACTAAAATGGAGCTGGCGTTATTAACTCCATTTTAATGCCAGTTGTCGGATGATTGAAGGTTAGCATCTGAGCATGCAGCAACAAACGCCCACCCCGGGTGCCATAAAAATCATCACCAACGATGGGTGCGGCTAAACCGTTACAATGAGCAGCATGCACTCTCAGTTGATGAGTCCTTCCCGTTACCGGATAAAAGTAAACTCGAGTAGAAACCGCGTCGCTAGAAATCACCTCCATACGGGTCACGGCTGCCTTGCCATGCTCATAGCAAACGACCTGACGTGGTCTATCATCAAGATCCACTCGCAGTGGCAGATCGATTATCTTATTGGCATGCTTAATAACTTTCGACAATACTGCTATATATCGTTTTTGTATGGTTCGGTTAATGAATTGCTTTTGCAAATATTTATGCGCCTGAGCCGTTTTCGCCGCTAGTAACAACCCCGACGTCGACATGTCAAGGCGGTGTACTAATAAAGAGCCAGTCGCATCAGGGTATTTTTTCCTAAGCCAGCTCAACACCGAATGGTGTTCTTCCTTGCCAGGTATTGAC
>OOFX01000021.1_pt1 | contig 9730 bp, 5 predicted proteins | sample 1670331 | NCBI WGS metagenome assembly OOFX01 (sample SAMEA98144668, study PRJEB22522) | marine metagenome | biome: marine biome; feature: marine water body; material: sea ice | place: Arctic Ocean | collected 11-Sep-2015 | depth 0.9 m
AACCATCCTTCCGAATGCCAAGGCCTAAGCAGGCACGGCAAACTCAACACGGAATGGGGAATCCAGGCGTATTTTGTACCCTAGGGTCCGAAATACTCCTTCAAGAATGGTACGAGGGACAGCCTTGACAAAATGGATTTCAAAATATCATTTTGCTGAGATTGGAGGAAGATAGTCACCGTCACCACTGGACCAAGAAAACCATCCCAGGAACTGATTTTTGAAAAAACGGAAATCCGGGCGTATTTTGTACCCTAGAATAGGGTCCGAAATACTCCTCCAAGAATGTTGCACGTACGAATATATTCTTCTGAGACGATCAAGGAGGCACTCTTCAGCCAGCCAGCCTGCTTTATCATGTTCTCTTCACCACAGCAACCATGACGGATACGATGGCGATTGACAAACCCAAACACATGACTATTCCTTTCTCCCAAGGTACGTACAATCAGCAATTTGCCCTTCCCGCTTGTTGTTGTCGCTTTTGACCTTGTCATCGTTGTTGCTGTCGTCGCTGTTGACGTTGTTGTTGGTGGTGGTGGTGGTGTTGGTGTCGTTCCGCGTATTTGTCGCACCCACCTACTGGCCGTCGTCCGTGTTTCAGGAAGTCGGAGTTTTCGTAGTGGGGAATGATTTCTGACAAGCTGACAATGGCCTGTTCAAATAATTTGTTGTCCAAAAAAGCCAAAAACTTAAAAGTACTAAAATGTTACCAAAGCCACCAGAATGAGGTTGCAATGGCCATGACTTGAAAAAAATCAACACTAACGAATGTTTTGCCATGGTGGGAAGCCATTTTAAGATGTAGCAAAAAACGGACGACGGCCAGGAAATTATGTAACGGCCAGGCTTGCTCGTTTCATTACATACTTTCCTGGCCGTCGTCCGGTTTTACTAATGATGGATGTGTACCCGTAAGGGGGATATCGAAACTGATACCTCACTTGTGTCGTTTGTGGAATGAAATAATGAATCCTGTTTTATTTACGGAATGGGGAATCCCAGAGTATTATGTACCCTCTAGAGAGGGTCTAAAATACTCCCCACCCAATCGTTGAACTATGACGACAGACGGACGTAAGACTTTCCTAATCGTTGGATATACTCCTCAACCTCCCCACCCAATTGTTGAACTATGACGACAGACGGACGTAAGACTTTCCTAATTGTTGGATTTAGTCCTCCACCTCCGGGTAGAATAAGACTACCGAGAGAAGCTCGCTTGGGGGGTAGAATAAGACTACCGGTAGAAAGGGTCGCTCTACAGGTACGCTTGACAGCTTGTTATTACTAATTCTTTATTAGTTGGGGCCAACGCGAGAGGGGCGGTAATCATGGAGAAAAACACTTGTACCAAAGAGTGTTTAGTGGACTATTGCGACGGCATGAAGGCAAGCGTGGATGTGACATTCGAGCATACCATGGCCGACGTCCGCCGGTTGATGTACGAGGATTGGGATGCCGACATGTTGCCAGACCAAGATGTCGAATGGGCCTTTTCTGTGGTTGGCAGTTTTTGTGATACAAGATATCGGATGAGCGAAAAGGAAGAACATCGCAAAAAAGCTTGGAATTTCATCTCGCGAGACATCCGTATTTTGGAGGGCGTCGACAAGAACTGTATCAAAAACTGTAACAAGAACAAAAAACGGCCTGCCTTCATTTCCCCTTGAATACTACTATCAACAAAAAAATCATAGCCATAACAACAAACACCATAACAGCAGCGCCAAAAAAAGAATGGTTTCAGGCGTTTCCACAGTAGTTGTGACGGGGTTACAGACTGCTGCGGTCCGCCACCATCAGCATGCGAACACGAACAGGAAGAAAGCCCACCAAGGTTCATGACGGCTTGGAAACCTCTACCTCCCAAACCACCGCAATGAGGTGTTATTAGTAAACTCTCTCTAGAGCGATCTCTCTAGAGAGAATAGAGTTAGAACTGTGCCGTAACTAAAACCGTTAGGTCCTACTGTAGCCTACCGTGCTGAAACCGGAATAGCCTGCGTGTTGGCCAAGACGTCCGTCCCCCACCCTCCTGATAGATTGGTTTTTGTCACAAACCAAAAGCTGGATGTACGAGTAGACTATGTACACCTCTAAAATTTATCTTTTTGACCAGGCCGCTCCGCTATCAGCACATCGCCACCAGGTGCAGTAGAGGTGTATGCATTTCGTTGCTTGACAATGGCTTCCAGTCCCATGCCAGACCATAGCAACGGAAGTCACCTTGCAAGTCTTAGGCAAGACGAGGAAGCGAGGTATCGCGACTTGGAACAACAAATACAGGCAGACAAAGAGAGGTTTCACAAGGAAGAACAAGAACGATGCACCGAAATAGCTAGGCAAAGATGCACAAACATGATGATTCCATTGACTCAATGGGAGGAAATACTGGTTCAAAATGCTTTGGATGCAGAAGGCGAGACTGTGAGGGGACTAACAGGTTGTAAGTATATGCTCCAATCTTCTATGCTAAGTCTAAAAGACGGGGAATGGCTAGGTGACGAGATATGTTCTTATATGCTCAAGCTTCTTTTGGAACGAGAACAGGTAATGTGTAGTGACAATCCTACCAAAAAGAGGTCATCTTTTTACGCCTCTTTTTTTTATACAAAGATAACAGATGTTGGTCATCTTACTGAGAGTGGCACCTACAAATTTGAGAATGTGGTGAAATGGTCAAGAAAAGGACACGTAGGTGATATTTTCAGTCTGGATAAATTGTTTGTTCCAATTAATCAGGATAAGTCGCATTGGTTGGTGGTGGTTGTCTTTTTTGACCAGAAGCGTATACAAGTCTTCGATTCTTTACATGTGGCAAATGGCAGAAAGGAGTCCCAAGATGTTTTCAGATATATCCAAGACGAGCATCGGCGTAAGCATGGGACCGAATTACCCCAGAAAGAAGAATGGGTGATACTCACCAGCAAAGAAACAACACCGCGTCAGACAAATAGTGAGTTGTTGAACAAATGTATTCACTCCATAGATGCCTCTGCCTCTCACACATACATTATTTTGGTCTTGCAGCATGGGACTGCGGCTTGTTCATGATTTTGACATGCGATTTTCTATCCCTCAACCTACCTCTCATTTTCAAACAGTCTGATGTTGCACACTGCCGAAAGCGCACCGTTTTGTCCATTATTCTTCACCAGCTTAAAGTATAGTCGTTTGTGATCAAGGTTTGGTTGTTAATCATGCCTAAGCTATAAGGTTTTTTCTACACACCAATTAATTCGAATACACCCCCCTTGTACTCCGTACGGAGTACTTGACAGTACCATACCAGTAATACCAGTACGGTACCTGGTAGAATGGGAATGATGCTGTACAGAACTTCGGATTTCCTGACCCACATGACACGTCTGACCGTCATCTATGTTTTCTTGACATTCATCAACGGGCATGCTGGTCCTGAACCCTACCGTGTATGGTATGGAAACTACCTGGTACCGGTACGACAGTACGTACAACAGTAGATAATCCATTCATTTACAACATCATGAGTCGTGACAAAACGGATCTTGAAATATCATTTTGTCACGAAAGTGGATAGCAGAGATGTTGTTGTACCGGTACGCTACTGTTACGACTAGCTAGTACTTGAGTAGTATTTGGCGGGAAATATTCCACACTACCAAAACTCTGTCTTCTTAAAGTCTTCAATGGTCCGACAACTGAATGCTTCATCTCAGCAAGGGAAAATCCCAACAGCCACCGCACCCTACCCGGTACACCATAAGAGAAAGACGAGAGTTCCATACAAAGATGGTGAGTACATCGATAGATGACTCTGTTGGTCTAGCTTTGTTATTTCCCAAGCTTACCATTTGGAATTTGCGAAATCAAAACTCCAGGATGATCTGGATGATCTTGAAAAGTTAGAGGAACAATTCCTTTCATTCTGTCAGCGTCAAGCTGACTTGAGTGCTACAGATGAGCTGTACAAGGAGAGGAAACGCAAGCTACTGCAAGAAATTAAAATATCCGCACCATTCAAAGTCCTGCAGTCTGATGGTAGGCTACGTTCCAGACTACTTTATGGAAGGGTGGGTGCTTCTCTACAGGAAGTATGTTACTGGCATCTTCCAAAGATGGCTCGCACTCTTTTGGGCAACAGCAGGGAGAGGGCTAGAAGCAGCCGCGAGAGGGTCGAAAAACACAGAAAGACGATGGAAGACATCGTCGACATGGTCATGCCCACGGTGTCCCACCTGGTCGACGTATATTTGTCAGATAAAGACGTCCCGCCTCAAAAGGTATCCAGAAAATTTGTTCGGGATATTTACGGACAAGAATATTTCCTGCAGGAAAGAAAAGTGGCTGTTTCGGCGAAGGATATCAAGGATAGGGTCCTCTTCTGTTCGGAACGCTTTTGTATCGATTGTCAATCCTCAAAAAGATACAAAAAGCTTGATGGGACCTTGTGGGATGGGGCTGCTCATTTGACAAGACCTTCCAAGAAACCACGCTCTCAGGGCTCTTGGAATGAGGACCTGAAGGCCCAGGTGCATTTTCTCTCAGAATTGTCACAAGGTTTTTCCAAGAAAATTTTGAACTTCACGAAATGGCGCCATGACCCACCCTATGAAGACAATGCATGGGATCCACGTTGGTTGACTGCACCCGAAACAATGTTTGAATTACAGACAATTCCTGACCCATCCAACCCCACTCAGAAAATCGGTGCAGTTTTTCGTGTCCAACAATTTCTTCCCATCAATCTGAAGAAACAATATCTGCAGGACTCTTCTAACCGGCCCCAGTATGCAGCAAGTACCTCCAGACTACTCCGTGTTGCTACTATGATTACTGATGTCCCTATCTTTTTTGGTTATGGAGAAGGAGATGTAGATAATCCGCGTTCAGCTTCCAATGGCAAGACATTTGCTTTGACAGCAACGATTGCATTACCATTGGAGGTGCGTATTCTACAACACACATGTGTGTTGTATGACATGATGTTCCAGTATGTGGAACAAGAGCTTGCCAAAGAAAATCCTCATCATATCATACTTCCTCCTCGCCGGTATCCGGATACAGTGCTGGAGTCTACTGACAGGAGACCCGTGCAATGGCACAGGGATGATGCTACCACAATAAACCATGTAGTTCGTGAGTATGAGCACCTACCATACACACCTGAGAATGTGGCCTCCATTGTTTCTCTCCTTGTCTTCCCGGTGTTTACCCTTGTTTTTGCTGAGGAGTCGAATGTAACTACGTTTGATGTCCGGTCTGCTTCCGGTTCACGTGGTAAGATCGTAATTCGCTCTGTCCCAACAACCGACGGGGATGCCACCTTGCAATGGCTTCCTAATCAAGTTTTCAGTGAACATCGAGCTACATCTAATGGCAACCATCTTCGCAAGGTGTTGACTATGCGTCACTTTGGTACCATGGCCCGTGATGCTTCAAGAATGGATACCTTTCAACAGAGGTTTCCAAAAGCCCACATCCTTCCGGCTTCTATCCATAACAAGATAACGGTTTGGCCGGGAGAGAGCAAAAGCGAACTTCCTACTGGCAGGCTATGGATGAGGGAGATCTCAACTTCCAACGCAGATAATCCCACTGCCAATACCCAGAAACCAACAAAACAAGCAGTGCTCCCTGGTCGACAACCCGGTGGCCGTTCCCCATCTCTTTCAGAAGTCGGAGCCAGCACTCCTCAAACAGCTAAGGCAAAACCAGTGCTCCCTGGTCGACCAGCCAGTGGCCATTCCCCAGCTCTTTCACAAACCGATGCCACTCCGCAAGCCCCTATTACCGGTGCCGCTGCCAGTGCAGGCCATTTTGTGATTGACTCTTCACTAGAAATGGAGAGCCTGGTTAATGACATTGAGCTATCCGGCTGGAAGTTAGTACAAATTCCCAATGAGTCAAGAGACAATTATATTGTCAAATCTAGCATTATGGAATGCAATGAAAGTCTTGACCAAACTTTCACGACTGTTGGTGGTCACTCTGTGGCTGCATTCCTTGGGTATGTTGTGTATGTTATCACCTATCTAGCCTATGCCAAGCCTGGCGCAAAAGAACGGGCCATGAAGGAATGCAACCATGAAGTCCTCCATATCCTAAGAAAAGGAGACGGGCAGAAAGATATGTCAGAGCTTGTAAGGAAACGAAAGGATGCTCTGCCGAAGGAAGATACTTCGGACGAGTTCTTTGTCTACCGTGAGCAGGCCTTGTACTATGGTCCTCTTGTGAAGTCGCCATCAGATTTGACCCCACTGCCCTACCTTGCTGGGGTGGATGCAAATGCACTACGTTCCGAGGCTGGTCTGGAGAGCAATCAGCATGCTCACGAACCTTGGACCAACGCATCGGCTTATGTGATCCCTGAAGACCCTTCAAGGAATGGCGAGATGTACTGTGGTTTTACAGAAGAAGCTGAGCACATTGCCTCTGGTGGGAAGCGGCACAAGATTTACCTCCATGGGGCGGGGGCTGCAGTAGGAATCCCTGGTGATCAGGGTCCTCAGATTGGAAAGACGACTGGAGCTGCAGCAACTCTTGAGTCCAACCAGATACCAACTTCTGCTCGGAACTTCGCAATGCTTGAGAAAGCTATGCGGCATAGTATTGTCGTCCTCTGCCCTCCCATCGAATCGGTTAGTTCGGTTGGACTGAAGTCAAAGCATACTGTGAACTTTGGAGTATATGCTGTAGGGGGGTTCACGTGCTTTTCAGACTATGTTGAGATGGTCCGCGATAGGTATGGTGGCAAGAAGGCAAAAGAACAGCAGCATGCTCGCCACTGCATGGGCATCAAACTGGTGTATGTGCTTTTCCCAATGGACTGTTACGATGAGTACATCCAAAGTCAGGTTGCGCTAAAGTCACTCAGGTTTGGGCAACACGATCAGAGGAGGGCGTGTGTCCTGGGAAACCCCGGGGTCACCAGAGATGAATGTGTACAACTAGGTCGTTCTGAGGCTATCACAAGGGATGACCTTTACATGCAGATGCTCACATGGGACATGTCTAAATACAGTTCTGTGGAGCAGTCGGACACACCTGATTCAATCTTGCAGGGGCAAGTTTCGGATGCTACCATTCTTACCAAGGAGAAAATCAAGTTTGACAACAACACATTTATTGGAATTCTACTTCGTGTTAATGCCGCAACCACATCACGGATTCTACTGCGCAATGTTATCATAGTTCGAGACTGTCAACAGTTATCTACGATACCAGATCCAGCCATGAATCTCGGAAGATTAGCCCTTGGACCTGCTTATGCCTCGCTAAGAAGTTTTGATGTTCGCACCTCCCTATTCCGGGAGGGGACCAGGTGCTACATCAATAAATCTTTGTCACCAGGCGAGCGAAGACTCCGACATGGATGGGTGGCAGAAAATCAACTTTGTTTTGGATACTTGTTCCTAGCCAGCATGCTGAATGTGGTTGTTGGACGCCCCTACGTATTGTCCACATGGTCCAAGGACTACCTAGCTCATTGCACCTATACTTCTACTCTCAAGCAAGATCTTTCTGTGCAATTCGAAACAAGGGGCTTCTTCCTTCCATTGGATGATGATCGGCTGGTTCATTTTGCACACTGGGTAACCAAGGCCAGCCGTAAGAATGGTGGGAAACTAACATCAATCAGGAACACACAATGCAAACATTTGGCACTATTGCAGTCAGCCAGTGGTCTGGTCAGAGCTATCAACGTATGGCATCCAACGAAGGCTTTCTTCCGAACTGTATGGGACAGTTTAATATCCAGAAAAGGTGCTATGAAAGCCATTACTTCGCGGTTCCAGGACATGGGATGCAGGGACAAAGAAGAAGAAATTATATTCTTTGCTCATGTTCTTCTGGCAGATCTTGAACAGAGTTGCGTTATGCCATATGGCGATCATTATGGGGCAGATGATATTGCATATGGAAACGGATACAAATACTTTTGTGGGCGATTCTCCGAGATGCCCAGCAGCAATAAGGAGGAAGTAGCGAAAGGATTGTTTAGATTCGTTGCGGGTATTGAAGATGAAGATGTCCTACTTGCATTGGGGTATGAAAGGGTGAGCCCGGTCCAAACGGATGATTCGGCGAGAGGTGTACAAGATATCATAACTGGGCAACCTCTAACATTTTCAGCCGTCGAGCACATGGCATGTAAAGGATTTCTTTGGTTTGAGAAAGAAATCAATGCAAGAAGCTATGGGAAGCGACCGTTGCTTCAAACTCAAGAGACGCACCCTGTCAGCTTGAAGCGGTTGGAAGATGGTGCATTTCCTGATTATTTCATTCTTTGGCCTGAATTTGCTGAGGGTACGAGGCGTTGTATAGGAGGTTTCGATCGCGTTGTCAATGATCCAGAAAAGTGGGCCAGGTATAATTGGTTGCCAAAGTGTGTGTGGACCCACCATCAATCTGCAGCAAGACAGGAAGGCAAAACAAAGTCAGATGAACAGGACGACATGATGCCTGCCGTGGAAGAGGATCCAGATCCCACATCCTTGTCTGAGGTTTATGACCAATTAGTGGACCCAGGAACAGAGAGAGAAAATGTCCAGGAGGTTACTTCTGCATCTCGGTTGATAAGGCTGGTTGTTGGGTTGGCTGGCAATAAGTCACTAATGGTGCCACATAAAGACCGGGATGTTGCTTTCCAAGCTATTGAGCAGCTACTACTCAGAATGTTCAGGGAAAATAGTGCTGTTGGAAGCCGCCATGACGTGAATAAAACTGGTGAAGAAGTTGATAATGGTAACGTAGCGAAACATGCCTTTCCTCAACCTATTGCAAAACCGGTCCAGACAACCGCAGATCCTCAACGATTTGAAAAGTTCATGCGTCAGTTCGGTTTTGATCTGGGGTGGCTCATTCTTGGACGCAACTTGTTCTCGGTGAAGAGAAGATCATGTCAAGATACCCATGGAGAGGTAGAGCGAAAACAGCACTGGATGGATGAAAGAGAGGAGCGTAATATTCTTCAAGTTTTGTCAGATAACATCTTGGTGCCACCTGGCTGTTCCGCAAGAGGTTGGCTAAAGATCAGGGGGTATCTTAAAGATCAAGCAGCTCGCACTGTACTTCAAGAGGAAGATGGCACTGACGAGGCACTCACGGGGTTTCCACAAATGGAAACATTAGCTGGTGAAGGAACGAGCAATTGTGGTGATAGGGAAATTGCTTCATCAATGCCCCAAAGGGAAACTTCAGCTGGTTTGGGAACAAGCAATCGGGGTGACAGGGGTTATGATTCGTCAATCGATTCTTCAAATTATTCACCTGGATCGGATTCGGATTCGGAATAAAATATGAATGAGGGACAATAATTAGAAGAAACATAGATGGCTTCTTTGGACGGTGCGACATCTTTTCTTGAATTGGTTGGGGACCTTGTCGCTGACCGTAAACTATGTTCAACCTTGAAACTTGTGATCAACATTCGCCTCAAAGATCTGATGGAATTGTTTGCAGAGGACCAAAAGTGAGATACACCTGAAATACTTTTGAAAGAAGTCATTATAGAATGCGGCAGTTTGGGCAAACCAATATTCTTCTCCAGAATGCGTGTTTCTGGATGCACCTGGTCCCCTCCTGGAATAGGGAGGTGCGAACATCAAAACTTCTTAGCGAGGCATAAGCAGGTCCAAGGGCTAATCTTCCAAGATTCATGGCTGGAGTCCTCCTTATTCGATCTTTGGGTTCGTTTGGCGGCAGGCTTTTGGTTGTTGTCACTGCACCCCTACCCTTCATCTGG
>OOFX01000022.1_pt1 | contig 9381 bp, 6 predicted proteins | sample 1670331 | NCBI WGS metagenome assembly OOFX01 (sample SAMEA98144668, study PRJEB22522) | marine metagenome | biome: marine biome; feature: marine water body; material: sea ice | place: Arctic Ocean | collected 11-Sep-2015 | depth 0.9 m
CAAACTGTAACGGTAACGGTGCACACGGGATGCCTGGACTGGCCCCCAAGGGGGGCTCTATGTCGAGGCTGCCGTCGTGCGAGCTGCTAGGCTTACGTAGGCTTACGCACACACAGAGTGGAGGTGGGTGTGTGTGCATGAGTTGTGTGTGAGAATGGAGCAGCAGGTTTCCTGCTCAACGAATTACATTCTAGAAAACGGCAAACGTCTCGGCCGTATGTTTTTCGAAAAGCTTCACCTGGTTGCAAAGATCATCGATCATTGCTTCAAGCTCAAACACTTTGGGTTCCCAACCCTCGACATTCTGCTTACATTCTGTAATGGTCAGAGAAATGCTCCTCCAAGCCAAAAAAACACGCAACGCATAAAACTGGCTGAACTTACCGCTGGCATCCGGAACGAGCTTCACCGAACCCATCTGTATGTTCTTGATCGGTGCTGTCGTGAGGGACTTACACGTCAAGACAATGATGTGGGGTTTGTTTTCCTGTTTACGCTTCTCCAAGATGAGCTTGACCTTCATCTGGGGCAACCTTGCGTCTATACTCAGCACCTGCCGCCCAAGCGCCATGGTGGAGTCGACGTCGGCATGAGTGTAGAGATTGCCCCTGAGCTTCATGCCGAAGAAGTCGAGGCTACTCTGTAATTCTGGGTTCGTCTGTTTGTCAAGCATCCAGGTCATCAGCTCTGTGTGCTTCATCACCTGCTGAGTCCCAACAGGCCATGCCATGGAGTTGATCACCATGATGCTGGGATTTCCGTCCTCTGTTGTTTCCGCTTCTTCTTCGTCCTCTTCCTCCTCCTCCTCTTCCTCCTCCTCCTCCCATTCTTCTTCGTCCTCTTCATCTTCTTCCTCATCTTCTTCTTCTTGGTCCTCATCATCTCCGCCTTCGGAACCATCTTCCTTACCAGCTGCCTCACCAGCTCCCTTGAACACTTGCGCACCGTCTCCGCCTTCTGATTCTGCTCCCTCATGAGCTCCCTCCGCTTGCTTACCACCACTTTCTTTGGAAGAAGAAGGAGGCGATCCAGCATTCCTGAAGCCCGCCCAATGTGCATCATCAAGACTGATGCTCCCGCTGGCTTCCGCACTCGTCAGATCCTCTCCGGAGTCCAGATTGCACCCGGTTTCCATGCGTCTTTTCGAGCGCCTCAGCTCTTTCTGTGCAGCATTCTCCATGGCTGCAGCCGGCCGCTTACGTACTGGTGCATCCTGAACAAGGATGGCTGCAGCTGGCCGCTTGCATGCGGGTGCTGCAGCCGGCCGCTTGCGTGCCGGTGCAACCTGATTTGTCAAACATGGATGATCAGGGCTGACCTCGGATGTCCCATTGTCCAAGCCAGTGTCCAAGCCATTTGTCAAACTCGGATGATCAGGGCTGACCACGTCTGTGCCAGGGCTAACATCGTCAGGGCTAACCTCGGCAGTGCCAGGGTCCATGCCAGTGTCCAAGCCTGTGCCAGCGTCCATGTCTGTGCCAGTTCCCTTGCCTGCGGTAGTGTCTGTCTCAGGCAGCTCAACGCCTGTATCAGCGTCGTTGCCTGCGGCAACTCTCTCACTTGCAGCAGATTCCTCACCTCCGGCAGATCCCTTACCTGCAACAACTGCCTTACCTGCGGCAACACCTGCGACAACTTCATCACCTGTGTCCATGCCCGCACTCGAAGATGCTTGTGTGTCCGTGTTCATTGTCTCCTTACGCTTCAATCCCTCTGAAGCTGATTCAGCTGGCTCGTCCTCCATCTCTTCCGACACGTAACTGCTCAATTTTCGCATCTTGTATTTTGGTGTTCCTGAATCTGGTTGTGGAGATGCGGCTTCCTGGAAGCCTGATGACTTACCTTTTGCCGGAGATGCAGCTCCCTTCGGGCCTGGAGAACGCTTGTCTCCATCTAGGGCACGTTGCAACTGGCTGAAGACCCCTTCCATTGCGAGAAAGAAGGAAACCTTGATGAACCAAAACAGCTACAATGAATATATTTGTTCGCACTGTAATCGATGAATGTTTTATAGGTGTATTGAAGAACTATTTACTTATCATGTATGAAGCGAAAACTTTTATGTTTCATGAAACTTCACCTCAACTGCTGAACATTTCAACATCTGTGTGCAACGTCTGACGCATAATACATTTGAACAGATGTTGGGGAATCAACTAACGGTGGAAAATGCTCAACAAGCTTACTTGTACTCAAGATGATCAATTGCTAACTTAACATTCGTACTCGTGCAAGCCTGAGAGGACGGTGGATGGGGAGGCAGGCTGCGGCGCCAGCGGAAGGCGAGCCCGGCTGCCTGTGTTTCTTGCTCTGAGCAAAACAAATACCGACGCAACACAGAAGCACAGAAGGACCCACTCAAACACACACACACACACACACACACACACAGACACAGACACACACATACACACACACACTCACACACACAACACACAGCACACAGACAGACACACACACAGACAGACAAATGCACACACGCACACTCAACACACACCCATACATACACACAAGTGCACACGTGCATGCACGCATGCATTCATGCATGCTCAGTTTGAAAAAATAAACACACAAACAAGCACAATCATACAGACACAAACGCACATACCCAGACATGGACTCACAGTTCCAGACACAAACGCATACACAATCACAATCACTCAAAACACCAACAGGACATGCACACACTTCGCTTACACACGCACATGCTTACTTGATATCCTTTGCATTCGCACCTGTTGCATCTGATTATTCTCCAAGCTGCGAACAGTACCTATACAGACGGGATGCCTCGACTGACCTCCAAAAGAGGCTCTATGTGGGGGCTGCCGCCGTGCAAGCTGCTAGGCTTACGCTCACTTCACAAAGGTAGATGTGTGTTCAAAGTTCGCACGGGATGCCGCCACAGGCCCCCAAAAGGGGCGCTGTGTGGGGGCTGCCGTGATGCAACATCACCTTACGAAAATCGTTGTGTGTGGGTGTGTATGTGTGTGCATGAACTGTGTGTATGAGAATGTGTTATTCCATGCCAGCGAAACAAGTCAATGGAGCGTTGTGTGTGTATCTGAATGTGATTCTGGCAACAAGCATACCTGAAGATGATTCCTCATCAAACTGTGAACGGTAACGGTGCACACGGGATGCCTGGACTGGCCCCCAAGGGGGGCTCTATGTCGAGGCTGCCGTCGTGCGAGCTGCTAGGCTTACGCTCACTTCACAAAGGTAGATGTCTGTGCATGAACTGTGTGTATGAGAATGTGTTGTTCCATGCCAGCGAAACAAGTCAATGGAGCGGCCGGTTTCCTGTTTACGCACCCGCAGAATGGTATCTGAATGTGATTCTGGCAACAAGCATACTTGAAGATGATTCCTCATCAAACTGTGAACGGTAACGGTGCACACGGGATGCCTGGACTGGCCCCCAAGGGGGGCTCTATGTCGAGGCTGCCGTCGTGCGAGCTGCTAGGCTTACGCTCACGGGTAGGCTTACGCACACACAGAGTGGAGGTGGTTATGTGTTGTATCCGAATGCGATTATGGTATCATCTACCATCTGAATGTGATTCTGGCAACAAGCATACCTGAAGATGATTCCTCATCAAACTGTGAACGGTAACGGTGCACACGGGATGCCTGGACTGGCCCCCAAGGGGGGCTCTATGTCGAGGCTGCCGTCGTGCGAGCTGCTAGGTATGTGTTTGCGTTGAGTGTTTGCGTGTTGCATTGTATCTGATTGTGAAGATAGAGAAGGATAGCGGTACGCACGAGATGCCTGGACTGGCACCCAAGAGGGGCTATCGAGGCTGTCATTGGGCAAGCTGTTGGAACCAAGTACATCTTAGGTGTTTGTCTGTGGGTGAGTGTGTATGATGATTGTGTGTGGGTCTGTGTGTGTGTGTGGAAAAGAGGCTCAGAAACGAAGCAACATCATCGTACATTGTCAGAACAAATTCGTCATGCTTGGAATGATGTTAGATGCACTTCCATTAAACTGAGCACCGGAACCAACTCTTACACTGGATGCTCCGGAACCAACCCTTACACTGGATGCCAAGCCACCTTCACGGGCTGGCCTTTCGGAAGCACGATGCGTTTGGCAGACGTAACATGAACCTTGGAGGGTTTGAGGGTGTGCGCGATAGGATCGAACGCAAGCCTCCATGTTGTCCTTAAACCGCCACTACCGAAACCAGTGCTCCTGTCGAGCACTGGCCCGAAAAAGTTATGCGATGTCGTCTTGGTGTTCGGGGTGCCAGTCGTCAGAGCGTAATCCATGGGACGGTGGTTTTCTGCACCTGGTGGGGTAGCGAACGTGTACTGTTGGCTGCCGTTCTCTGTGATTGGCTTTGCCTCGCCAAATGATGTCAGGACGATTGGCTTGGTGCTCTTACTATCGAGTTCGCGAAGGCATGAGTACAAGGTTCCGGACGAGTACTTACACTTGATGCCGTCAGCATCCTTTTCTTTGTTCTTGTTGTTCTCAAGCTGCACCCATGTCTTGTCACCGAAAGGGAGTGTCCACGGAACAGCCTTGACCTTCAACTCGTCCGAGTCGACCAGAATCCCTCCACCGACACCGCCCAAGAAATCACCGGGCTTCAAGGTTACCTCCTCCCTCGTTGCACAGAAGAAGATTGCCTTCGAATCCTGGTCACGGTACATCACAACACCCTTCACGCTGCTTTTGCATTCCGCTGCGATCTTGAATGCCACCTTCAATGCGTCAACTGATTCAAATATGATGTACTTTTCCGCACCGGGGTCGTCTGCTGCTGGATCTGGGTCAGTCCGCTGGTCCTCCAACAGAGTGTGGTTTTCTGTGTTGTCCTCTTTGGGAGCCATGCTGGCGAGACAGCTTTCAAATTGGTCAGTGTGCTTCTCCTGCAACTTCGACACCTTACCAATTGTCTCTGGGCTAGCATTGCTGAAAACAGCAAGTTTGTCCGGCCTGATTTTGATTTTGCTGCCAGCCAGAACACACGTCTTCAAATCCAACTTACCCAAGCCAGCGTAAGCCTCCGCACAACCTCTGTACAACTTGAGATCTTCTGACGTCGGTGCTGGGGCATCTCTGATTGGCTTCACCACAATTCCTTTCGGATCACGTAGTTCTACCTTGTCCTCAATCCAATCGGTGGCTACTCGCTCACCGACACGTGCTGCAGCATATGTGCTGTGCTTGAAATGATATCCCTTACCAATGCACAAGATGAGATGATGGAAATGGCCATTCGCTCCGTTGAACTGTTTTTGGTACTCATATGTGGCGAGCGCACGGTCGCCAACATGCGGATGAAAGTCAATCACAACAGTGGTATCGCTCCTGTCCACCAACTGTGGATTGGCTCGCTGTGTTTTCTCCATCAAAGCCGTTAGTTGCACCAAGCTTACCTCAACGCCACGCTGGGCACACTTCTCGCTTACATCCAAGTAGCGGTTGGATGTGTTGAGATCCTCGTCTGCGAGAAGCGACACGACCTCCACCATCTGATCTGGTTCCGGCACCATTGCACGTTGCCTTACTGCGTGTGTGCGAGCCAATTCTGAATTGCACATCCAGAAATTGTCCTTAGGATCGAATTGGAAAGTCTTTGACGTGTAATAGCACAAGCGACCGTCGACCCACCAATCCAATGCGGATGTCTTCGTACTCACGGATGCCGGCATGTCGAGCTGCATTCGGATGCGGTCTTGCTTACCGAAACCAGCCATGGTGAGGTGCTTCTGGATAAGCACCTCATCGTCGAAGGGCGATGTGGATGATCCTTCCTTACAGCAATTGGGCATCCAGGCCATGAGCACTGTTTCGGATGGGCCAAACATCTGACACATTGCCGCTGCTGCGTTGCACATGCTTGGTATCTTCAATGTGTCACGAGAATTCGGTGCATTGAAATCCATCAACAAGACAGCACGCATCTGACCGCTATTCTTGTTGAAAGCTTTCTGGAACACACTCACGGTGCCTGGCACTTTCTCCCATGTTGGTAATTCCAACAAAGGGAAACGGTTCTTACAGAATTCGCTTACCAACGCCTCTCCGATGATAGCCTGGCCGCGTCGATGGCGATTGGCTATCCAAGATGTGAGCTCACGCAATGCATTGAGACCCTCAGCAGTGAGCTTGATGAGTTTCCAATCTGCATCCAACTCCGCCTCGAGAACATTGTACATTGCGGATTCTGCGGTTTCCTGCATCTGCGTCAACTTGACCACGTTGTCCTCCACTGGACCATCCTCAGCCGCGATGTGCGGGAGCAATCCCATGTGGAACCACTTCGGCACTCGTTCGAGGATACTTACGATATCTTTGTCGAGATGATCGGTGGTGAAAACCATTATGCGAAACTGCTCAAAATCCTCATGCGAAAGATCCTTCTTGGCACACTGTGCCATTGAGAGTGACCAGAACTGGATGATTCGGCGAGCCTGCATGAAGATCTCAACTGTTGGGCGATGTTTGCTTTTGGCCTGTATCGTCTCAAGGCCTTCGATGCTGAGTTCAAACGTTTTGATGAGCTTACCCCAAACAAGCCTGCACTCATCCGGTGTCAACACGGTGTCGAACAGTACCTCAGCCGATGCGGCGCCAATCGGAATCAACTTCTTACTCGCGTCGCTTACCGCATCGCGTGCTACAATGTCGTTGGGACAAGGCAGAATTTCTCTGGGGAGCTTGCTGCCGACATACAACCACTTCAACTGCAAAATGTCATCACTCATGACACTGCCCTTGTAGTCGCCCACAACACACACGTGTGTGCACAATTCCTGCCAGACCTCCTCGGTTGCACCAGCAAGAAATGCTTTCATGGCGTACAGGCGTTTTTGGCCGATCTTCAAACCAGAATCGCCATCGTCAAGCTTTTGTTGGCTTCCTGAGGTTCGGCGCTTCTTACGGAGCTGCACAAGATCTGCTTGGTCGTATGCTGTGACATCTGGATGCTGGTTGTAGTCGCTGACCAACGAATCCAAACTCTGGTGCAACTGTGCAACGCCGCCCGTATGTGCACCGATCTTCAAACCAGTGTATTCTCTGAGCATTCCAATCCACTGAAATGTGCTCACCGGTGCAACTGCAGCGGCTTGGTTCTGTCGACTTACTTGGGCAACCAATGCTTCCCTGGGTGACCCGGTTCCATGCCTTTCGAAGCTTACTGTCATGCTCAACAGAGACAGAATCATTGCTTCGATGGCAGGCTCTGCCTGAGGAATCCTACCAACATGCTGTGTGGTGATCTTCCATACCAAGCAGGCAGCAAGTGCACGGCTCGCGCCATCCCCGAGCTTGAGATGAAAACTTACGAGGTTGTTGGCTCCCTCTGGTGCGGTAATGTCAAGCGTGCGGGAAGAAATCACGCTGTCTTGACGAAAGCCGGATGAGATGATCGACTTTGCCAGCTTACGGATGGTGCCATTGGGTGGCTTACCACGCCATAAGGAAGCATCTCCGAATGCAAACATGGATGGGCACAACTGGTGTACTCCATTGAGATCACCCGCTTTGCCCTCGAACAAGCTCGTTGTTATTGTGTCTGCCTCCAACTCTGTCTTACCCATCGCCGTGAGCACTGTCAAGTGGATGTCTTTGAGTTTGTTCATCTGATCACTGCCACGGTATTGAGATTCGTAAGCTCTTACCTCCTCAACCATTGACGATCGATCCTGTTGATGTTGGTCCCACAAACGATCAACTTCTGTCATCAACCATCCTTGGAATGGGTGTAGTGCTTCTGCATTGCTCGGGGTGTTCCGCAGCACCCGAGCCATCGCTTACCTGAATTGAATACCACTGAGCCGAAATTCTACAGTAATACGTATAGTTGTTTCCTCTGAGTTGCTGAGTGCCACTCAGAGGAAAACCGTTAGAATATGCAATATATATTTTCCTACGTGGTATCCGAAGAATTCTTCGAGCAAAAAGCTTAGTAGATAAACAGTGACATGTACTGAAGTGTCTGAGCTCTGAAAACATAGTTTCCCATGTGGTGTGCAAGGAATTATCAAAGGCCAGTACATACACAGTTGTATGTACTGGACTGTAGAATCGGAAAATTGCAATATATTGCAATTACTGATGAATCGGAATTACTGATTGCAACTCCGAGGAAAATCCCTTGGGATAGATGCAATATATAGTTGCTTACTGGTTTCTGAATAATTCTCTCGGAGATGATCCTTACTACATACATAGTGTCATGTACTGCAGAATCCAAGCTCTGAATACATATTTTTCATTTGGTGGTCAGAGAATTCATCAAGGAAAAAACCCAATGCCTGCACAGTGGTATGTACTGGATTGTAAGGCTTCTGCATTGTTTTTTCCTCGGAGTTGAAGAGTGTAAATCCGATGAGAATTCATTGAGCTATGTGTGATATATGTTTCTACTAGAGCCTCGAGAATTCATTGAGATAACATAAAGTACATAGACCGTGGTATGTACTGGATTGTAAGAGTTCTGAACATGTTTTTCCTCGGAGTTGTTGGGTGCAAATCCGAGGAAAACATGTTGGAATATATGCAATATATAGTTTCCTACTGGTGTCCCGGGAATTATCAGAGGAAAAAATTCAGTACCTACACAATGGCATGTGCTAGAATGTTCGAGCTCTGAATTTCCTACTGGTGTCCGGGGAATTCTCCGAGGAAAAAGCTTAGTACATACACAGTGGCATGTACTGGAGCGTCTGAGCTCTGAATGCATATGTTCCTACGTGGTGTCCGGGGAAATCCGGTAGAAAAACTTGTCACGTGGGCGTTACGTGTCATGTACTCATATCGATTGTGCGTAGGTGACCTAATCCTTTTGCCACCAGCTGGCCTTACATTATAACTATGCAAGTTCTTTACACTACTAGCATTTTACCGGGAGAACAAAAGCATTTGAACTTACCTTGGTTTCCTCCGAGTTTCCCGGGGGTCCCGGTAGTAAAACATAAGATATGCCACGGTAGAATAATATGTTTTTCAATATCACACTTATTCTACTCCTGGGTTTTCCGTGTTTTACTGCCGGGTTCCCGGGGAAACCAAGAGGAAACCAAGATAAGTTCAAATGCTGGTTTCCTCCCGGTAAACTTTATATATGCTTACAACGCTCGAATGCAACCGGTAAACTTTGCATATGCTTACAACGCTGGAATGCAACAGCAATAGCCTCTGGAATGGCAGCCGGCAGCGAGGTCGGCCACCTGGTCGCCGAAACACTTACACTCACACACACACAAACACACAAACACACACACACACACAACGTGAGAACACAAACACACACACACACACACCAAACCAAAACCAAACAAACAAACACGAACACCAACACCCCCAAACAAAAAAACAACACAAACAAACACACACACACAAAAACAAACAACAAAAAA
>OOFX01000026.1_pt1 | contig 8974 bp, 10 predicted proteins | sample 1670331 | NCBI WGS metagenome assembly OOFX01 (sample SAMEA98144668, study PRJEB22522) | marine metagenome | biome: marine biome; feature: marine water body; material: sea ice | place: Arctic Ocean | collected 11-Sep-2015 | depth 0.9 m
CATCATCATCATCATCATCATCGTCATAATCAGCATCATCAGCATCATCACCATCATATCATCAGCAGCATCATCATCATCATCATTATCATCGGCTGTGCACATATGAGGTTTCGTATGTTTTGTGGTCATACGCAAATATGTCAACAGGTTGGCTGCCGTGAATGGTACTGGCCAACTATCACCATCACCATCATCATCATCATCATCATAAACACCATCATCATCATCATCATCATCATCATCATCATCATCATCATTCTCATCATTGTCATAATCAGCATCACCAGCATCATCATCATCATCGTTGTTGAAGTCCCTGGCAGAGTTCCTTGTGAAGTCCCTTGTGAAGTGTTTTGTGAAGTCCCCTGGGTGGTCCGTTGTGGAGTCCCTTGTGAAGTCCCTTTGTTGAGTCCCTTGGTTGAAGTGTGCATGTATGTGTGTGCATGTATGTATACATGTATGAATGAATGTATGTACGTTTCGGTAGCTTTTGTTCTGATGATGAGCAAACATATGTTTGTCCCTTGGCAAGATCATTTTTGAAATCCCTTGCGGAGGTCCTTGTGGAATTCACTGTGAAGTTCCTTGTTCAGTCCCTGGTGCGGTCCTTTGTGGAGTCCCGTGTGAAGTCCATTGTTAAGTCCTGGGTTTGAACTGTGTATGTATGTGTGTGTATGTATGTATGCACGATGTCTTGTGTTACAGTTGCATGATGTAGAGACGTCCTTGGGTTGACCTTGGATGACCTATGCGTGTTTGTGACATTTGTCTACAGTTTCCTTAGGACTGTTTGCATGTTTTGGTACAGTTTAGTGCATGGTTCTCCGGTCGGGCTTTTAGGGTCTTAGTCTGGTGATCACTTTTTGGAAAAGTGGCTCGACTTTCAGTACGCTTAAAAATCTGCCTCGATTTCAAGTACGCTTTAAAAGTTGCCTCCTTTTTTGTGTTCTTGTGTGTACAGTGCCTACAGCATGATTGCGGCAGTGACTTACAGTGTCATTATTCCGTGTGCTTTCTTGTGACTTTGCTTGTGATGTAGAGACGTCCTTGGGTTGACCTTGGATGACCTATTTGTTTTAATTCTTGGGCACGTCTTGTGTTTCAGATTCGAATCGGGTTGTGCTTGGTTCGGAACTCCTCGGCTGGTAAGTATCAGGGTTCGAGAGGAAAAAAAGGCTTGTATGCATGTCTGTATGTGTGTGTCTGTCTATGTACGTATGTGAGTGTGTATCTATGCATGTATGTATGTATGTATGTGTGTGCTGCTGTTGAGGCTGCTCCGGATGATGCTGCTGATGCTGCTGTTGTTGTTGTTGTTGTTGTTGTTGTTGTTGTTGTTGTTGTTGTTGTTGCTGGTGCTGCTGCTGCTGCTGCTGTTGCTTCTGTGCTGGGGCTGGGCACCCTTCCTATTACAAGAGGTAACACATACACACTCACACACTTACAGGCACGCACGCACGCACGCACTCACACGCACGCACGCACACACATGCACATTTACACATGCACACAAATGCGAGCACACACACACACTCACTCATTCACTCGCTCCCGTGCAATATTGCTGAACAGCGGTGCTGGCCAGTATTGCTGGCCAGTGGTTCGCCAGGATTGATGGCCAGTGGTGCTGGCCAGTTTTGTTGGCGAGCATTGTTGGCCAGTGGTGTTGGCCAGTGGTGATGGCCACTGGTGCTGCGGGCCGGTGATACTGCCCAGTGGTGCTGCGGGCCACTGGTTTGAATAGTGCTGGCCAGCAGTGCTGCCCAGTGGTGCTGCCCAGTGTTCCTTTCCAGCTTGTTGGTCTCATCGTCATCGATGTGTATGAACATGTTGCCAGAGGTCTGGGCCAATGATGCCGGCCAGCGGTGCTGACCAATGGTAATGGGCAGTGCTGCTGGCCAGCGGTGTCAATTGTGCTGGCCAGTGGTGCTGGCCAGTGGTGCTTGGACCACTTTTTGTTGAGCTTCCGGGCCAGATTTTTGAGACTACGCGGGCCACTTTTTGTTGAGTTGCCGGGCCAGATTTGGGGGTCCATTTTGGCCCCCCGATTTGGGTACCAATTGGTGGTTTCTGTTGCTTTTCTTATGTGTGCGTCCAAACGGGGGGGTTCATTTTGGCCCCCAGTTTCTGGCTCGGAAATCTTCCAAAACCGCGTCATTTTGGTTACAAAAGTGTCCAATCAAAACTGATCTCATGATGTTGTTTTTGAGGTTTTGCAAAAGGTGTCCACGTCCAACTTTCCTGTGAAGAGTATCAGAACTCGGAACATTACGTTTGAATACTCGGGGGCCTTTTCGCATCAAGCTTCTGTGTTCTTGTTTGCGATTTGCAGGTATGCGTTTGAACACTTATCATTGCATGGAACATTGGCTTCTCACAGTCTTGCTCATCTTATTGCCAATCCCAATCGAGTATCTTCTGCAGTGGCCTTGCGTAATTCATCAGCCAGTATTAGCTTCCTAAAGTTGATTTTGCGGCACTGTTCAGATGTTTCGATGTCTGTCAAAGGCACGGGGACTAGTATGTATATTGCACAATACTGGATCTCATCCGGTTGTGCGCGGTAACTTGAAGTTTGGTTTCATGACGAACAAGTGGGTCAACATCATGCCATCACACGTTTCCATGTCTCGGAGCATGCAACCGCCGACACCCTAAGTTCTAAACCCTGATCCCCAAACCTTGGATACGGGTGGAACAGATTGTCCTTCCAACCCGTCGAGGAGTCTTCGTATTCAAATCATGTAGATGAGCGTTTCGGGAATCTCACTTTTGGTAATGATGTCACAAACACCGTTGAGCAGATCAGCGCAGCTTTACAGCGGTCTCGGGCAGCACCAATGTTGCGGAGTTCCACAACTGGAACTTTGACAGTGAGTCCTCATGTGACTCACTGAACCGATATCAACATGTGTCCGTTTCAGAAAGTTGTGATTTGACTAGTCATATCAGTACAGTTATTCGCAGTTGCATGATTCAGTTGTGGTGAATATTCGGAGCTACTACCATCATAACATCTATCACATGGTTGTGAACGGGAACACTGCCACCCATCATTCTCCTGACACAGGAGAAGTTTTCCAGAGGTTTGTCAAGACTTAGACCGCAGCAGGATGCGCAGATCTGAAAGGTCACTTCGAAGATTGCATTCGCATACAGAGGCAGCACCCTAACCCTTCAACCTCATCCTTGAACCCTCAACACTGAACCCTAAGCCCAAAACCTTAAACAGTGGACCTTCAACCGTTAAGATTGCACCCAATACATCCATCCCTTACCCCTAAACCGTCAGCCCTGCGCTCTAATCTTTCAACCCTGCTCCGAATCGATGGCATGTTTTCGTTGGTGACATCAAACCAGACACGATCCACACGAGGTTGGCTAGTGATAAGTCTCGATGAGTGCATGCTTGCGTGCATGCGTGTGTGAGTGCATGGGTGGGTGTGTGTGTGCAGGTGTGTGTGTGTGTGTGCGAGCATGCGTGCGTGCGTGCATGCCTGCGAGTGTGCATGCGTGCGTTCCTGCGTTTGCGCACGCATGTGTGCTGTGCGTGCGTGCGTGCGTGCGTACATGAGCGGGCGCGTGTGTGCGTGCGTGTGTGCGTGTGTGAGTGTGTGTGTGACTGTGGGCGGGCAGTTGTGCGTTCGTGTGTGCGTGAGTGAGTGCGTGCTTGTGTTCTCGCATGCATGCTTGCTTGCCTGTTTGGCTGCCTGCCTTCCTATCTGTCCGCATGGTAGCGTGTTGGTTGAGAGTTGCATGCGCATCCATCACATGAGTAGAGGAAGTCAGCATCCTATGGACAGTCGACAAACTGATTTGTTTGGTAGCGTTGTGTGAACTTATGTTCATTGAGATGCAACCCCACATTGCCAAGTGTTGTTAAGTCCGATGTTGGCTGCCTTGATACGTCCGATGTTGGATGCTTGATACGTGTTTGTGTGCCATGCCATTTTGATCAAATGAGAGCAGCGCCAGTTGTGCAGCGGTCTGCTTTGCGAACAGGTCGCTGTTGCTGTTGGCCTAGTCAAATGGGGAAGTGTTCCAAAGCTGGCTCCAATCGCGACGCCCCGAGACTCTGTGACAAAGGTCTCTGCGGGACGTGTTGCCAACAACAGTGTTCGGAGAAGGCTCTCGGGAATAGAGGTGCAGCTCGAGGGTGTCCAGGAAAGCCTGAGGAACTCAAATGGCATTTTGCTTGGTGGGGCTATCAAGTTCGTGAAAGAATGCATGCAACATCCAGGTGCTGCGAAGTTCATGGAGATCGAAAAGATTCCTCGACATACAGTCTTTGATGCAATCTTCAAGATGATGGTGCAAGAGTTTCGCAAGACCCCTCCTTCGTGCAGTCGAGCCTCAGCACCTACCGCTGAAGGACCAGTTGGCCACTTTGTCGTGCATCCTCACCCGAAACGCTTGCAGCATGCCAGCAACATCAGCTTCTTCGTCATCATCGCAATTTGTGATGCCAGATGCTTCAGCCCCTGTCAACACTGACATGTCTGAGGCGCCAGCCGCGCCACCTGTCAACTGAGTTGAGAGCACCGCGCAGTTGGAACCCACCCCACTTCCAATTCAGATTGCATTGACGGGCCAGACTTCCACGACACGTCCTTGGGACGAATTGCTGTCGGATCCGCGAGTGAGGCCTTGGAAGGACATCAAGATTTCAGAATCGGCAACTCCGTTGCATCCACAGACTGAGGCGGCGACTCCATTGATCAGACGGGTTGGGGTCGCCGACGAGTGTGATCCAACAGGCATCTTTCCGTTGGATACGGCTGATATGGTCACTCGACACTGGTGTCGGAGTTTTCCGTCATTCTACGACACCACCCCGAAAGTTCTCCAGGAGTTTGGCAACATCATGGCGGACTCGCCAGCTTATGACGTTGGGATGCTCTCTGCCTGGTGCAAAAGAGACCGAAGCTCAATGCCATGATGACGGGAATCTTTCGAGATACCTACCTATGGAACGATCTGGTGCATGGTAGTCATGACTTTGGTGCTTGGTTTCATGCACCGCCCAAACAGTCGATGCCGAATCACTCTGACCTGTGTCGAGTTGGATCAGTGACTACTGTAATGTGGTGGCGTCCAGTTCGAGAGGTCGATCCACTCGACCAACTTCTACACGCTCATGACTATCCTCGAACAAGGATTGCAGTGTGGCCCATGGGATGTGAGAAAGAAGCTGGGCATCTTCAGCTGCAAACTGAATGGCTTGGCGAGGGCCAAAGCAAGCAGCGGCTACTGGACCTATTCTGACTTGCTGCACAATGGGTAGTTCTGGGGCGTGGCCTTGGAGCTCGACTTCCCATCTGATCTCTCTTGTAGATGTGGCTCCATAACTGCGGGCCAACAGACGTTGACGCCTGCAGAAGAGACCTACATCACCGGCTTGTGGTTCCACTGTGTGCATGTCTCGGACCATCGCAAGGCAGACGATTGCCAGATGTGGTGCGGCTGTGATGATTGGATGCCGGACTACGAGATGCGCCGGCAACAGGCACCTTGGCGTGACATCTGAGCTTCTTTCACACCTCGCACTTCTTCTACGTGCATGCATAATTCAAGATCTGCGCCTGGAGCAGCGGTCTTTTCAGGAATGGACATTGTCTTGACAGTCACTTGAATATCTGCGTTCGGAGGCAGCAGCAAAACAAAACCACAAGAAACATGATATCGATCAGAGTAATGATTGAATCGCAGCCTTGCTTTTCAAATTCAGAACAAGTCTTGCTTTGCCTCACAAGCCTTCTCGTCAGCATGCCAGCATGCATGTCTGCACGTTTGTGTGCATGCGTGTGTGTGTGAGTTCATGCGTGCGTGCGTGGTTGCGTGTGTGCCTGGTTGCCCGCATGTGTGGCTGCTTGGCTGCGTGTCTCCATGCCTGCCTGCCTGCCTGCTTGCCATTCTGCCATGAACGTTTTCAGAACCAGGTGGCTGTGAGAATGCTTGTCGAATTCCAGAGTCAATGCATCTTGCATCGTCTTGCCTGAACACTATTTTGAAGGATACCTACTAGCCTTTCCGTGAGCATTGAACGGTTTGGTTCCTAACTTTGTGTAGTATGCAACGGTGCAGCACTCAGGCCTTTGTGGGTATCCGTTGTTGAGAACAGTCCCACATAACTGGTCGCGTAACTTTCTTGTGTGATCAAAGTCGAATCGATCCAGTGTTCAAAGCTCCAACAGTGAACAGATTGTGGCTGAGTGAAATGGATAATGATTGTTGGGAGGGTGCAGATGGTAGAGTTTGGGGATCACATATATGTTTGCAACATGGCATAGGCATCACCAAGCAGGCAACTTGTTCGAATTCTTTCTGCTTCGCAGATGATTGGTTTGCATGATCCTGGTACTGCATCCATCACTCCTCTCAGCCATGTATGATAGCGATGATATAGACGTGTTTGGAATCTTGGGTTTGTTTTCGTTATCCAGACTGCAAAATGTGAGCGTCGTCACTGCCTTGACTTAATGTAAAGCATATAGTTGTCAGTTGGTTTAACGCATTGCACCATTCATGCAAACATATGTTGACGGTTGATGTTCTGCAACGGTTTTCGGTTCAACCTCAAGATGTCAGATTCGCCAGTGTCGATGATTTTGTTTACGTTTTGGTTGCTTTATGTGTTTGGCTCAGTCTGAGGACTCCTGCACACCGCGGTGTGCAACACACCAGAACTCATACCCGCCAAACTTGATGCTTGGCTCGCCATGCCGGATGTGGACTCAGAGTTTGAGGCCGTCGTGGCGCCGAGGCACAACACGATTGTCCGGTATGTGTTGTGGCAGGTCTTGTTGAAGACGTACCCGGCCGCCACGATCTACACGGACTGGCGCGACTACAGCAACGACGAAGACATTGCCTTGGAGTCGAACCTCAACAACCATCGGCCGGGCTGCACCATCTCTGCGGCTGAGCAGATTGACCCCCACACAGAGTCGGCCCATGGAGATTGGGTCATCAACTTCGACACGATGCAGCAGACCAACTCGATCACGGGGACGGTTCGACTTGTACGGAGCGTGATTGTCACTCACCAGGCTGAGCCAGTCTAGGTGAGGCGCGTGATCGTGAGTGGCAACACAAACTTCCTAACATATTTACCAGACAGCTCAAACAAACAACAACCATGTCCAATTGTGGTGTGTTTTCTTAAGTTGGTATCTCTCTAATGAATTGCACTTGATTATCTTTTGTTTCAATCACCATGTTTGACAAGTTTGGCCCCAAAGTTTACCAACCCGTCAAGAAGTCTTCGAACTCGAATTTGTAAGTGTGTGCGATTCAGGGATCTCATTTTGTGTTCCGATGTTAGAGACATCGCCGCAAAGATCAGCGCAGCAATGCAGCGGTCTCAGGTACCACCACTGTTGCGGAATGTTAACACCAGAACTGTGGGAGTGAGTCTGATGCTGGGTCTCAAGATGGATTTCAACCTGTGTGCATGTCACAATGTCCCCATTTGCTACTGCACTTCACCATGGTCATCCACAGGTGCATGGTTTGGTTATGGTTGGAATTCTGTGAACAGTATTGTTATAGAATCCATAACGCTTTTGATCACGGACACACTGGCATGTATGATTCTCACCAGGGAGAACAATTTTCTCAAGGCTTATCAAGAATCAGACCGCAGCATGATGCGCAGATCTCTGGGGTCATGTCGCAGACTTCATTTTATGCAAGCATGGCACCCTGACCTTGAAACTACGACACTTGATATTCAAACACAACACCACAATTTATGCATAGTATACTTTAGATCAGCGCACTCTGCAGCGGTCTTCTTAACTCGGCCGCATGACGCAGAGTTGCGCGCTGTCTTCCAGCCGCGTGTGCCAGCTTCGGATTGTTCGGGCATGTACAGGCCGCTGCACAGAGCTGTCTCGTGGCTAACAGTAACCTTTTCTTTCAACGCCTGACTCACTCAGCCTCGCACCCCCGCATTGTGTAGGGGTGTCGCCGAGTAGTCTTTTGACAGGATCCTACGGTAAGTCGCACGCACCGAAATACAGTTTGAGGTGCAAACCTTCAACACATGCATCCTTGCAAATGAAGGTCTGATTAGTTGTGTTCTGGTCTTCTCTTCACAAGTGGGTCTTTGTTCATCAAGGCTACACAATTGGTTTTTGGTCTCGACATTGATGACACAACGAATCTGCTTCGTGTTGTGTGCTCGTGCCGCTGAATCCTCGCTTGATAGACATGTGCACGTTGAATGGGTGCAGAAGAAACAATGGTACGGGGTTACTTTACCTCATCAGTATTATCAACCTTCGATCTAAGGTGCAGACAAATGGGGTCCGCCGAAACTTTAGCTAACTATTAACCACATACCTCCAAATCGCTTAATCTTGATTGTGATTGGAAGTTCACACCGAGAGCAAAGTAGAGCGATCCCTGGTGTTAATATGATCACTACCCTCCCAGACATGACACATAGCACCTCCATAACGGATGTGATGCACATCCCGGACCCCAAACATGGAACAGTCACCAGGGCCAACCTTGACATAGCGCACGCGTCTGTTTTGAGGGTGTGCGTGGCGCTGTCGCGGCCACCAACCTGGGGTGTCACTCTTGTTCCCGAGGCGAGCCCGGTTCTGGGGGCCAAAACGGACACCCAAAACGGCGTCAACGGTAGGGCTCCCTACAGTGGGGAGCCCTCCCGTTAGCCTTGTTTTTGGGTACCGAAATCGACCCCCAGAACCGGGTTTGTCTCCAAGGTCGAAACCGGTCTCGTGTGTTGAATTCTGGTTGGCCCGCCCACAGCATATTTTTGAGTTTGTGAATCATTCCAGAACGGGCTTGCTGGGCAGACGCTGTTGTGAAACACAAACTATTAATCAGTTGCGCCGGTGTGTGTGTGTCTGTGTGTGTGTTTGTGTGTGTGTGTGTGTGTGCTGTCTCTTATACACATCTCCGAGCCCACGAGACTAAGGCGAATTCCGTAAGCCGTCTT
>OOFX01000027.1_pt1 | contig 8841 bp, 7 predicted proteins | sample 1670331 | NCBI WGS metagenome assembly OOFX01 (sample SAMEA98144668, study PRJEB22522) | marine metagenome | biome: marine biome; feature: marine water body; material: sea ice | place: Arctic Ocean | collected 11-Sep-2015 | depth 0.9 m
AATCTACACTTTCCTCTTCGTCGGCAGTGTCAGATTTGTATAATAGACAGTCGTAACACAATACAAAAAATCCTTATTGGTTTATTTATTTCTGCTTGTATTTTTATTGGTCTTCGAACCTTTAATATTACAGGCGTAATGGATAATACGAGTTCACCTAGAACAGAAATTAATGCAAATTCGAGTAGTTCACGAATGACATACGGACGATTTTTAGAATACCTAGAATTAGGCTGGGTTAAACAAGTCGATTTATATGACAATAGTAGAAATGCTATGGTTTTAGCTTCTAGTCCAGAACTAGGTAATCGTCCTCAATCAATTCGTGTTGAAATTCCAGTTGGAGCATCACAACTTATTCAAAAATTGAAAGAATATAATATTGATTTTGATGCACATCCAATTCCACGAAAAAGTCTATTGGTAACTATTGCTAGTAACTTAATCTTACCATTAATTTTTATTGCAGGTTTAATCTTCTTTTTCCAAAATTCAGACAATTTCTCACAAAATTCAGGTTCATCACCGATGAATTTAGGAAAATCACCAGCCCGATTTGATCAAAGACCAGATACAGGTATTACTTTTGATGATATTGCTGGTATTGATGAAGCAAAAGCTGAATTTGAAGAGATTGTTTCATTTTTAAAAGAACCTGAAAGATATACTTTAGTTGGTGCAAAAATTCCAAAAGGTGTTTTATTAGTTGGCCCTCCAGGTACAGGTAAAACATTATTAGCAAAGGCAATTGCAAATGAAGCGAGTGTTCCATTTTATAGTGTAGCGGGTTCAGAATTCGTAGAAATGTTTATCGGTATTGGTGCTGCACGAATTCGTGATTTATTTAAAAAAGCTTCGGAGAATACACCATGTATTGTTTTCATTGATGAAATTGATGCTGTTGGACGCGAACGTGGTGCTGGAATTGGTGGTGGAAATGATGAACGTGAACAAACATTAAATCAGTTATTAACTGAGATGGATGGTTTCAAAGAGAACAAAGGTGTTATTGTAGTTGGTGCTACAAACCGAGTTGATATCTTAGATGCAGCATTATTACGACCAGGACGTTTTGATAGACAAATTACAGTTGGTTTACCTGATCGTTTAGGACGACTTGGGATTTTAAAAGTTCATGCTAAAAATAAACCATTAGCTGAAGATGTTTCATTAGTTCAATTAGCTAATCGAACACCAGGATTTTCAGGTGCTGATTTAGCCAATTTATTGAATGAATCAGCAATTTTAGCAACGCGTTATAAAAAAACAACGATTAGTAAAAATGAAGTAAATGAAGCGGCTGATCGTATTATTGGTGGAATTGCAGGATCAGCAATGGAAGATACAAAAAATAAAAAATTAATTGCCTACCATGAAGTTGGTCATGCTATTGTTGGATCATTATTAGAAAATCATGATGCAGTTGAAAAAGTAACATTAATTCCACGTGGTGGAGCTAAAGGTCTTACTTGGTTTGCACCTGAAGAGGATCAAACATTAGTTTCTCGTTCACAACTATTAGCAAGAATTATTACTACACTAGGTGGGCGAGTAGCTGAAAAAGTCGTTTTTGGTGATCCTGAAATAACAACTGGTGCAAGTAATGATTTACAACAAGTTACAAGCATTGCTCGACAAATGGTTACACGTTATGGAATGTCAAGTATTGGTCCAATAGCACTTGAAGACAATAGTAATGAGCAAATTTTCCTAGGTGGAGATAATGATGCAATTACTGACCGAATTGATGCAGAAGTATGCAAAATTATTAACCATTGTGAACAAGTAGCAACAAAAATTGTCTTAGATAATAGAGTTATTATTGATCTGATTGTGGAAAAGCTATTAGACGCAGAAACAATCAATGGCGAAGAATTCCGTGAACTTGTACAACAATATACAATTCCACCAATTAAAAAATAAAAGAAATAATAATTATTTCTTTATTCTTATTACTAAAAAATTAGTAATAAGAATAAAAATCATTGTTTTATTGTTTAACTGTTTTTAGCAAATATAGCTTTCGATTCGCTAATTGCTTCTTTTAATAAAGTTTCAGCTTCTTCTGTAAATTGATTTGTTGAAGAAACGATTTCGATATACGATTTTTTTGATGTCTCTAAGTATGAAATTAAACTTGCACAGTATTTTTTCACATCACCAACTTCTAACTCATCTAAGAAACCATTAATTCCAGTGTAAATTAAAGCCACTTGCTCTGCTACTGATAAAGGAGAGCTTTGTGGTTGTTTTAATAATTCACGTAATCGTGTTCCACGTGCTAATTGTTTTTGTGTTGCTTCATCTAAATCTGAAGCAAATTGAGAGAAAGCTTCTAATTCTGCGAATTGAGCTAATTCTAATTTTAATTTACCTGCAACTTTTTTCATTGCTTTAGTTTGTGCTGCAGAACCTACTCGTGATACTGAAATACCAACGTTAATAGCTGGACGAATACCTGAGTTGAATAAATCATTCGATAAGAAAATTTGTCCGTCAGTAATCGAAATTACATTGGTAGGAATATAGGCTGAAACGTCACTAGCTTGTGTTTCAATAACTGGAAGTGCAGTCATACTTCCACCACCTAATGCATCACTTAATTTTGCTGCACGTTCTAATAAACGTGAGTGTAAGTAGAATACATCACCGGGGTAAGCTTCACGCCCTGGAGGACGACGTAATAATAATGACATTTGACGGTATGCCATTGCTTGCTTAGTTAAATCATCATAAATAACTAATGTTGCTTTTCCTTTGTACATAAAGTATTCAGCAAGAGCTGCACCGGCATATGGAGCAATGTATTGTAATGTAGCGGGATCATTTGCGCCTGCTAATACAACAATTGTATAAGACATCGCACCTTTTTCTTCAAGTACGTTTACAACTTGAGCAACTGTTGAAGCTTTTTGACCAACACCTACATAAACACAAACAACATCTTCTGTTTTTTGGTTAATGATTGTATCAATTGCAATTGCAGTTTTACCTGTCTGACGGTCACCGATAATTAATTCTCGTTGACCACGACCAATTGGAATCATTGCATCAATAGATGTAATACCTGTTTGTAATGGTTCACAAACTGATTTACGACTAATGATACCTGGCGCCATTGCTTCCAGTAATTGAGTCTCTGAACTTTCAATTTCACCTTTACCATCAATTGGTACTCCTAACGAGTTTACAACACGTCCTAAGAATTTCTCACCAACAGGAATCTGTGAGATTCGACCTGTTGATTTTACTGTACTACCTTCTAAAATTTGACGGCCTGTACCCATTAACACAACACCAACGTTGTCATTTTCTAGGTTTAAAGCGATACCAATCGTTTTGTCTTCAAATTCTAGAAGCTCACCACTCATTACTTGGTCAAGACCATAAACTCGAGCAATACCATCACCAACTTGTAAGACAGTACCAATATTATCTACCTTAACATCTTGATCATATTGTTCAATTTGTTCACGGATAATACTACTAATTTCGTCTGGACGAATATTTATCATTGTATTATTTTTTAAGATATAAAAAGTTAATAAAGTTTTTTATAGTTAAATTTCTAAAACAGTATCCAAATGTTTAGCTAATTGTTGTAATTGGTTTCTAATAGTAAAATCAATAACTTTTGATTCTGTTTTAATTAAAAACCCACCAATTAAACTCGGATCTACATTAATTACTAATCGAATTTCACGCGCATTTGTTAATTCTTTTAATTTTTGAATTAGTGTATTCTTTTGTAAGTTTGTGAAAGCAGATGCTGTCGTAACTTCAATCATTTTGATTGAAGCAGTTTGATACACTAATTCTAAATAAATATTAATAGCTGCACTTAATAAGCTAATTCGATCACGGTCTACTAAAACCATTAAAAATTTAAATGTTTCAGTATTAATTTGCGATTTTAATGTTTTGGCTAAAATTTCGCGTTTTGCTGCTTGTTTTACAACAGGATTATTTAAATATTTCGTTAACTCAGGAGTTTCATTGAAGAAAATATCTAAATTTTGAAAATCTGCTGTAATTTGATGCATGATGTTTTTCTCAACTGAGAAATCAAATAAAGCACGTGCATAAGGAGCTGCAACTTTTGATGTTAATGGATTTGCACTCATAATAAATCTCCTTCTAATTTATTAATAGTTTCATTAATTAATGCAGTTGCACGTTCTTTTGATTTAAATGTTTCTTGTGCACGATTTACTGTTCGTTGTAATACAAGAGAAATAATTTGTTGTTTAATCTCTATAAAGATTTGGCGTTCTTTTGATCGGAAAGTTGCTAATGCTCGGTCAAAACGAACTGTTAGATCTTTTTTTGCCTGAAAAGCATCAGATTCAAGTAATACTTTTTTTGTTGCTACCGTTTCATTTTTAATTTCACTAATAACAAGATTAGCTTGATTTAATTGCTTTTGAGCTTCATTTAAACGTTTTTGTGCTTCGTTTAAGCGATCTTCTGCATCTTGAACACCTTTTACAATCGTCGTTCTTCGCTCTTCTAATAATGATCCTAAAAAGTCTCGACCGGTATAAATTAAAATCGCAAGTAATGCAAGAATATTAAGTAAGCCTGTTTCTAGAATATCTGTATTTAAACTAATACCTTCGTGTTCGGCAAGTAATGTAAAAATTTGATCAAAATTTTCCATGTTTTCGAGTTTTTATATAAACTGTTCACTTATAAAAAGGAAAATTACGTCTAACAAAAAATTTAAATTGCTAATCTAGTTTCAATGTTAACACATAATGATTGAACGATTTCATCCAAACTATTAAGTGCGATATCTTTTTTAGCAAGAAGATCTTTTGTAATAGTATCTAATAAATTATCAATATATTTTTGAGAAATATTTAATTCAACTTCTAAGATTTCTTTATGAATTTTTTGTGAGTTTGTAATTTCTAATTGGGCTTCTTTACGGACGCTATCTAATTCTTGTTCATACTGCGTTGTTAATTTATTGGCTTCCGCTAAGATTTCTGACGCTTTACTAAGATTCGTTAGAATATATTCTTTACGCTCTTCAATAATAGTTAATAACGGGTTATATAAAATGACGTTTAAAATAACCATTAATAATAAAAATTGAATTGCTACTAACGGTAAAGTTGCATCAATATCAAATAGTCCACCAGGTCCACTAACTTCTGAACTTGAAATTAGTATTGAAAGATTAATCATATAAAATCTATATGTTGTACTATAGAATTAAAATTTTTTTAATAAAAACTCATTAAATACTTGATGAGTTTTTATTTTTTTTAAGTAATAAATTTCTTATTTTACCTTTAAAAAGAGATTTAAGTCTTTTTTATTAAACGTTGAATGGGTTAGCAAATAATAATGCTAAAGCTACAACAAGACCGTAAATTGTTAATGCTTCCATGAAAGCTAAAGATAATAATAATGTACCACGAATTTTGTTTTCTGCTTCTGGTTGACGAGCAATACCTTCAACAGCTTGACCTGCAGCATTACCTTGACCAATACCAGGTCCGATAGCAGCTAAACCAATTGCTAAACCAGCAGCAATAACAGAAGCAGCAGAAATAATAGAATCCATAATAAAATTTAAATTGTAAATATGTATATAATTTTTAAAAAATCTAATCGAGATTAATAAGAAAATGTTATTCAAGAGCTTCTGCAATATAAGCAGCTGCTAATGTTGAGAAAATTAAAGCTTGTACTGAACCAGCAAAAATTCCTAATAACATAATTGGTAATGGAACTACCAATGGAACTAATGAAGTTAATACAGTAATCGTTAATTCATCAGCTAAAACGTTCCCAAATAATCGGAAACTTAACGATAACGGTTTTGTAAAATCTTCTAGAATATTAATTGGTAGAAGAAGTGGAAGTGGTTGAATATAACGTTTGAAATATCCAAATCCTTTTTTACTTAAACCTGCATAGAAGTAGGCAAATGAAGTTAATAGAGCTAATGCAACTGTAGTGTTAATATCATTTGTTGGAGCGGCAAATTCCCCTTCCGGTAATTGAATTAATTTCCAAGGAATAATTGCACCTGCCCAGTTACATCCAAAAATAAAGAAGAATAATGTTCCAATAAACGGAATCCATTCTTTATAGAAACTTTCACCTAATTGATCTTTAGCAATATCTGTTACAAAGTCCACTGCTGCTTCCATAAAGTTTTGGAAACCATGTGGAATTCGATCAGCCTTAGAAGTACCTAGGAATGAGAATACTAATAATAGTAATACAACAAACCAGATAACTGCAAGAACTTGTCCATGTACTAAGAAACCAGCAACATCCCAGTAAAAATGTTTTCCAACTTCTGCCTCCGCTAATAGTGTAAACGTATTTGAATAAAAAATTTCTGGGTACATAAAATCTAACTAATTTAGTAAATTACCCAATATTAAAAAATATACAGGAACAATTCGTATTATAAGAGGTTTTAAACCGTTTTAGGGTTATTTTTATAAAAAAGCTCTCTTATTTTTAGCTTAGTAGTAAAAATCGCGAATTACTTTAACCATTCATAACCTTTATTTTCTAATTCTTTTGCTAATTCAGCCGATCCTGTTTTTACAATTTTCCCATTTTGCATAACATGAACATAATCTGGCTTAATATAATCTAACAAACGTTGGTAATGAGTTATTAATAAAATGGATTTTGAAGGATTCATAAAATTATTGATTCCCGTTGAAATTGTTTTTAATGCATCAATGTCTAAACCGGAATCTGTTTCATCTAAAATCGCTAATTCAGAATCTAATAAAATCATTTGAAGAATTTCATTTCGTTTTTTTTCTCCGCCTGAAAATCCTTCGTTAACATTTCGACTTAAAAATACAGGTGACATATTAACAAGTTTTAATTTTTCATTAATAATACTTAAAAACTCAATTGGATCCACTTCTTGTTTGTTATAGAATGTTTGTTTTGAGTTATAGGCCAAACGTAAAAAATCTTCGTTACTGACACCAGGAATTTCAATCGGGTATTGAAAAGCTAAAAAAATCACTAAATGTGATCTTTGTTCAGGTTCAAGATCTAAAATACTAGACCCTTTAAAAAAAATATCGCCGTTTGAGACTAAATAAGCTGGATGACCAGCAAGAACTTTTGAAAAAGTACGTTTTCCAGATCCATTTGGTCCCATAATAGCGTGAATTTCGCCTTTATTTATTTTTAAATTTAGGTCTTTTAAAATTTCATTATCATTAATCGAAACACGTAAATCTTTGACTTCTAAAAGAGTAGAATTTAAATTCATTATCCAACACTTCCTTCTAATTTTAAAGTTAATAATTTGTCTGCTTCTGCGGCAAACTCTAATGGTAATTTAGTGAAAATTTCACGACAGAACCCACTTATCATTAATTCCACTGCTTTTTCTAAACAAATACCACGTTGTAAAAAATAGAAAATTTGTTCTTCACCAATTTTTGATGTTGACGCTTCATGTTCAATTTTTGTTGTTGAATTCTGAACTGAAATAAATGGAAAAGTATTTGCATTTGATAAATTTCCAATTAATAGTGAGTCACATTGAGAATAATTTCTTGCTCCAATGGCTTTATTTGTTACATTAACAAATCCTCGATAACTATTTTTTGATTGACCAGCGGAAATACCTTTTGAAATAATTCGACTTCGTGAATTTTTTCCAATATGAGTCATTTTAGTTCCTGTATCTGCTTGCTGATAATTATTTGTTAAGGCAACCGAGTAAAATTCGCCTTGGGAATTATCACCCATTAAGATACAACTTGGATACTTCCAAGTAATTGAGGAACCAGTCTCAACTTGTGTCCAAGAAATTTTGGAATTAGTACCAGCACATAAGCCACGTTTTGTTACAAAATTATAAATTCCACCAGTTCCAAATTCATCTCCTGAATACCAATTTTGAACTGTTGAATATTTTATAGTTGCATTATCTAGAGCAATTAACTCAACAATAGCAGCATGTAATTGATTTGTATCATATTGCGGTGCTGTACAACCTTCAAGATAATTTACTTGACTATTCTTTTCAGCTATGATTAAAGTTCGTTCAAACTGTCCAGAGTTTTGATCATTTATTCTAAAATATGTTGAAAGATCTAATGGACAAATTGTATCTTGCGGAATATAACAAAATGATCCATCAGTAAAAACAGCTGAATTTAGAGCTGAAAAATAATTATCCCCAATTGGAACAACCGATCCTAAATATTTTTCAATTAATTCGGGATAATCATTTACAGCTTCAGAAATTGAAGAAAAAATTACTCCACATTTACTTAATTCTTCTTGAAAAGTTGTTCCAATGGAAACACTATCAAAAACAACATCAATTGCCACATTTGCTAACCGTTTTTGTTCATTTAATGAAATACCTAATTTTTCAAATGTTTTAAGCAATTCTGGATCAACTTCATTAAGATCTTTCAATTTTTTTTGAGATTTTGGCGCTGAATAATAAGTTACGTCTTGATAATTAATTTGTGGAAACTTTAAGTATGGCCATTCTGGTTCAGCCATTTGTTTCCATTTTTTTTTTCCTTTTTTTCTTTCTTCTTTTTTTTTTTTTTTCTCTTCTTTCTTTTTTTTTTTTTTCCTTTCTTTCTTTTTTTTTTATCCTTTTTCTTTTTTATCTTTTTCCTTTCTCTTTTTCTCTTCTCCTTTCCCTCTTTACTTTTTCTTTTCTCTTTTTCCTTCTTCTTCTTTTCTTTTTTTTTTTTTTTTTTTTTTTTTTCTTTTTTCTTTTTTTTTTTTTTTTTTTTTTTTTTTTTTTTTTTTTTTTTTTTTTTTTTTTTTTTTTTTTTTTTTTTTTTTTTTTTTTTTTTTTTTTCTTTTTTTTTT
>OOFX01000028.1_pt1 | contig 8709 bp, 1 predicted proteins | sample 1670331 | NCBI WGS metagenome assembly OOFX01 (sample SAMEA98144668, study PRJEB22522) | marine metagenome | biome: marine biome; feature: marine water body; material: sea ice | place: Arctic Ocean | collected 11-Sep-2015 | depth 0.9 m
GCGATTTGAGCTACGTTGAGTGTCCCGGATTATAGGACCGACCGTGTATGCACCTACGTCAGGTGCTCCCAACAAGTGGGGAGCGTCTGACGCGGGGGGTGTGAATCTACACGGGTCTATTGGGGATATTTCAAGCGAATGTATCGTCGTGTTGCACCAACCCACGCATGCTTTATTCCAGCCTTCGACTAATGTCTTGGCTCAAGTGCCACGGAGGTGGTGCAAGCTTGGGAGGTTCCCTAGCGACAACAGCAGATCGGCATCGCGTGGATGCTACCAAAATTGTGCCTTGCAGACAGTAAGTTCGTTGTGACCGCGTTGACTAAGATCTTCGCCATTCGCCCCGACGTGATCGCAGGCTCACCCCAAAATCTTACGATCCAACTAAGTGTCACCCAGCAAGTCGCTGACATTCTAGAAGGAAGACATCGTGACAAATCGTGTCCTTTAGTGTTGAAACCAAAATCAACCAGCAGAGACAAGAGAAGAGAGAAGAGAGATATTGTGAGATTCAGGGTTCCCAAGAAGGAATTCACAGGTTATCAGCCGTAGAAACTCTGATTTCGGAATCATCGCTAAAATGGACAACGAAGGAAACTCCACGGCATCGTTTGGCTCTAGCAACAACATGACCACCACTGAAACTGCCAATGTGGCAATGGTTGGTCAGGCAGTTGCTGGGGGCTCGCGATCGTCCATGGAAGATTCCCCGGCACCGTCGTCGGATTCAGCATTGGAGATGTTTCCCCGGAGGGGACCATCAGGAGGAGTGGGACAAGAAAGATCGGCAGAACAAAGTCTTCCGGCTCCCATCCTTCCTACCATACAGGATCAAGATGGTGGATCGGAAGACCTTGGAACGAGCCAATCAATGTTGTCTCGAACTTTGCCTGCAGGCCCCAACGGAGAAAATTCTCTTTTCGTGACTCCAAGGCGTTCTAGGTCGGGATCAGTAACACCAGTCAAGAAGGTTCAGGCGTTTGGCAAAATCATTTCGCCTCGTTCTTCGCCGAAAGCAGGCATGGAACGAAAATCGGGACAATCCACACCGGCAGACTTCAGAGGTCAAGATCCTCTCGCAAATATCTTGCTGGAAAGTGCGGATGCAGCCTTAAATCGGTTGCTCAACCAAGGTACTCAGTGCGCCAGTCCAGGTGCCACGAGCCAGGGTTCCCAAAGGGCTCTTCCACCCGGCGAACCAATGGATGTGGAAGAAGCGAGGAGAAGCCTTCAAGTGACCGCTCTTCCTCACTTTCCTCCACCTCCAGCATTGCCGGAATGGTCAAGCTTTGCGGGAGCAGGCATCTACTCTCCACAGGCTACTCTGTTGTTATTTCCCAAACCAGCGGAAGTAATTTCCGCCGGCTCGGCGGGAGCGACGGAGGAAGTAATTTCCCCCGTCGCCGACGTTGTGATGGGAGATGCGACAAAGCCAGTACAGAGCAGTCAGCACAAATCACTGATGGTGTCTGGACCCCCAAGTCCAAGAGCAGTTGCACAACAAAAGACATTCATGGAGTGGTCAGAAAGAAATACAAAGCGACCTTTGGAAGGTGCGGTCGGCGAATCGTTGGATAAGAAGTCCTCTTCTTCCTCATATGACCCAGCCGCATTTCATCCGTCTGCAGAACAGCAGATGTCGGACGCAAAATACTTTGTCAAAAGAGTCGGCCAGGAAAATGAAGAACTCGGACGACTACTTGGAGAAGAAAATCGTGCTGCTCAAATAGCGGCTCAAAATCACTTGCAGAAAAGTAATTTGAGTGAAGAATACAGACACGCTGAGCTCCAGCAGTTCCAGCAATCGGCAGAAGGTTTGGCACGCGCTTACGACGTTCAAACACGAGCTAATTGCGACCAAGTGACTCAGGATCGAGAAAAGAATCTGAGAATCAACCTCGAGCTACAAAGCGAATTGATGGCCGCTGCTCAGCGATACGATCACTTGGAGGCAGATGCCAAAGTGCACATTCAAAGATTGAATGAGACAGCGGTTCACTGGCGAACGGAGTCGGAACAAGAAGAACGGGCTGCCATTCGACATTCTGAGCACACCAACGATGCGGTGCAGCGATGCCTTGTTGCAGAAAATGCCCTTCGCCAGCAAGCAGTGCCAAATCTACCTCAGAACCACGCAGAACTTCGCGGTATCATTGACAAAGTGGAACAGGACGCTATGCAGCAGATTCGGTCCACTGAACTCAACACCGAGAATCTGTTGGCACAGAGCACTCAGTACTGCAGGCTTCTGAACGAAGAACTCTTCGCTAAGACCCTTGGCATTCAAATGGCCAAACAAAATGGTGAAATGTCAGAAGCCGAAGTTGCTCGTGTCGAACTACTTTTGGTACAAGAAAGGGCAGTGTCTCAGGGAATGAGAGCCGGACAGTCAGAACATCATGCGATGGCCGTACAAGCACAAAGCAACTACGTGCAGTCGTTGAGAACAATTGATGGTTTGAGGACAGAGTATGGTGAGGCTGTTCAGTCTCTCCAAGCGGAGTCCGAACAATGCGAGGCAGAAGTTAACTATGGGTACGAAGAAAATCGCCTTTACATCGAAACGTACGAATTGTGGCAGAATCTTCGTTGTTCCAACCCATCGACAGCTTGGCCTCCTGGGTTAATCGCTGCATCAGCAGCTCCTTCCGCAAATCGAATCACGGCACCACCAGTCCGAGAATCGAGGATTGAAGACCCAGCGATAAAGATCAAAGAAGCTGACAAGCTTCATGCACCGGCGTACCCCACGATTACCAACTTGGCAAGCTGGCAATCCAACTTGACGCAGCAGCTAGTCCAGACCTCAGGAGCAAAAGAGATTCAGCCCATCATCGAATGGATCACTGCGGTTTGGGCCCCAGGTGCCAAGATGGAAGACTTCGCGGACTCAGGCGGAATGGCCTACGTCACACTGGATGTCAAGTTGTCAACAGCGATGCAGCTGATCATTTCGCATGGTGGACACGACGCAAAGGAACTCAAGGATTCGATCAATCGCAAAATGGATGAGGCATTGAAGAAACTGACGTTGCTCAAAGGACGCCAAATTGTATTCATGCTCTTGGAGAACTTCAAGACCTTTGACAACTCCGAGATGGTATACGGGTTCGATCATTTGTCACGATGCGAGTGTGACAAAGACCTGTCTGCTTTCATGACGCAGTGGCAAAGGATCCTTGAAAACATGTGTGCTCCCATCCCCGAGGCGAACTTGCGTGACGTGTTCTATCGCAAAATCAAGCACGTGGAGGTATTGAAACAGGACATGAACACCTACGAAAGGTACCACGAGAACAATGAGAACAAAACCTACGGGTGGTTAGTCGGTATCGTTCAGCAGGAAATAAGACTTCAGCGACAGAATCGCAACACCGCCGAAAGAGAGTTGCTGATGACTGGGAAGCCCCCGGCTAAAGCGAAATCGGCAGCCCCTGCACAAGAAGGTCCGACACCGAAGGCCAAAGGTGCAGCCAAGTCACCTGCTAAGACGCCCGAGCAAAAGGAAGCAGACAAGGTGACTGCCGCTCTCAGGAAGCAGCTTGCTGCCTCTGAATTGGGACTTGCGAACATGACACAACAATTTGCTCTTGCTAATGTAAGCGGCAGTGTGGGCGGCAAGGCTGAAGGCAAAGGAAAGAAAGGAAAGCCTGGGAAAGGGGCCACTAAAGGACAGACTCCGTGTTGGTTCTTCAACGTTGGCACCTGTACCCGGTCCGGAGAAGAGTGCTATTACAGCCATGCAGTATTGTCTAAAGAAGAAAAGGCAAAGCTCACCAAGCCAAACTCGAGAGCGACATCTCCATCAGGGTGGAGCGCTGAACCAAAAGCACCCGGAGCAGGTAAAGGCAAAGGCAAAGGAAAGGCAAATGACACAGGTGGTGTTATGTATTGCTATCAATTTGAAAAGACCAATGCTTGCAGCAAACCCGATGGAGAGTGCAAGTTTTCTCACCTAACTAAGGCAGAAGTTGACGTGCTCAGGGCAAAGGCTGCCGCCTGTGCCATCGAAGTGTGCATGCCGGCGACCGAATTGCGCGAGGTACCGAGACGTCGCAGCTCACTGCATAAGCTTGCTTGTGCATCAGTGGCTGAGACAACCTCTGAGACTTTGCCTGAGGAAGGAATTTCCTCAGCAGCAGCCTTATCGGAAGGAATTTCCGGCAAGGTTGCGCCGCAAATCTCGAGCTACCCGCAAATCTCGAGCTACCAACTCAGTGAGCATCTTGCAGGCAGAAATCCTTTCAGTGCAGAATTTCTTGAATCATTGCTCATGCATAAGACCAAGTCCGCGTTGAAGTACAAGACACCAAAGCCAAAGCACCTTACTTTCGATGAGACACAGAATCATCCGGAACGTCCCTCCATCGACCCAGATCGTGAACAGTTTCCTTGCAGTTACCTCACGAATGATGTTGAGCGGAAATCTTGGGAAGTCCAGGCAAAGATCAGTCACAAAGTTGCGGTGATGAAGGCGATGTTGGTTGTCATGATTGTCAACGAGACACTTGTCAACCATTGGTGTGACGACACTTTTGAGGAGGTACAAATTCAGGGAGTCGTGACAGACATGGAAGAAATGGAGTTCAACTTCGTCGACTCTCGATCTGCTTGGACCTATGAGTCTCCCGATCACGTCGTCGACGAAATCTTGACATCAAGAAAACCAGAGAAAGTCTTGCATGCCATCAGTGCCGCTACGATCAGCGGTGCGTCGATCATTGCTGATACCATCAGTGCCGCTAAGATCAGTGGTACGTCGGTCAGTGCAGCTTCGATCAAGTTTGAGCCATTTCGCGACGAGCATGTTCCCAATTTACCGGCAGCCCTATGGCTAATGGACACTGGGTGTGGTCACGATCTGATCAACGACAAAATGGCTGAGGACTTTCCCGTCAAAACTTTGAAAAAGAGTTCCAGGATCATGTTTTCCACAGCCAATGGGCGCATCGAGTCGCGCAATGTGGTGCCTCTCTATTGCTCAGAGCTGGCACAACTCGTTCATCCCTACCTCCTGCACGACACGCCTCCAGTCCTCTCGATTGGAAAGCGATGCATGGAGCAAGGATTCACCTTTCATTGGGATCCCGGCAGAAATCCGGTGATGACGAATCCAGAAGGAATGATAGTCGAGTTGGAGGTGGAAAAGAACATACCCTATTTGAAAGCAGGCAGCGAGTTCTCCAACCCTCGTCCAGCACGTGAAACCAAGATGGTGGCCATCGCTCCCACGGTGGAACAAGCAGGAAACAGTGCACCACCACCCATCACGCTTTGCTTGGCAGGCGAAGAAGTGGAGTTGCACGAAGATGGTGACGAAAAGACGGACGATGAAGTTGACGAAAACGAGTTTGCCAACTCCGAAGAACTCAATGACATGATGCCCAAAGGGGAAGACACTCCCGAGGTCTCTGATGACGAAAGGGAAGAACGCTACCAGGCATTTGGAGATGAAGAAGACATGGATCCGGGGGGAGTAATTCTCGCCGGTGAAATGGAGGACGACGGAGAAGCACCGGAAGGAATTTCCGGGGCTGACCCAGATCCTCAGGGACACATCGGTGCAGGCGAAGAAGAAAACGCTGACCAGCCACCTCCGGATCCTCACCCACAAGCTCGTCCTACTCCCAGTGACAAGCTTCGTGCTGAAGCCCAGAGTCTGGAGCACAAATTGTCCCATCTTCCCAAGAACCCCTTTTGCGAAGCTTGCACCATGGGAAAGATGAAAGAGAAGTATTCCAAAAGACGTGCATTCAAGCGGGAACTCACCGAGTGGGGAGAAATCATCACATGCGATCACGTTTACTCTGGTTCACCTCAAGCCCTTGGCCTGGACGGAGAAACCGAAACATTTGTGATCAAAGATCTTTTTTCAGGATTGATGCATTCTTTCCCCGTTTCCTCCAAGGCAGCAACCCACGTCGTGCATTGCATTCAGCAGTTTGTGGGGAGTCGCAAGGTTCAGGTACTCTATTCTGACAATGCCAAAGAATTCATGGGCTCCTGTCAGGAACTTATGATGGCAAGAGATGGAGGACAGCCAGGTGTACCACACACAAATGGAATCATTGAACGAAGCAATCAGCTCGCAATCGGTGGTACATCCACTTGCTTGATCCAAGCTGGTCTTCCACCATGCTATTGGAGCTACGCTTCCCCTTGCTTCTGCTTCAACTTGAACACCCAGAGCATCTACGGAGAAAGTCCCTGGGAACGAACACATGGAACGCCTTTTCTGCATCCCAAGTTTCCCTTTGGTTGTTTGGTACTGTTCAAACCTAACGAGGCACGAACACCCAACCACAAGTGGTCTCCCAAAGCAGAATGGGGTGTGTTCGCTGGCTATCGGATATGCGCAGGATACAAATGGCGTGGAGAATATGTTGTGTGGAGATTGAGCGAGTTTCAGAAGTCAGATCTCAGAGTCATCACCACAAAGCACCGACAACGAGCTGTCGCATCACCGCATGTGACAAAGTGCGTTGTGCTTCCAGAGACTGGCATCACATTCCCACTCAAAGCAGACTACGACAGAGTGAATCAAGCAGTCTTCGATCAATCGGTGGTCAACACCGACGACGACGCTATGACCATGGCTCACCCGTTTGACGGACCAGGACAAGGATTGAGTGTGCTGTTTGGAGAATGTCCTCAGCCGGCTGCTTTCTTCCCTCCGGCAACCGAGGTTGACGACATTGGCCATGCGGTCGATGAAGATGGCACGTCAACACCACCAACGGGAGAGTCAGGCATTGCGCCAGTTCCTCCTCCTGTTGATCAAGTGGAGATTGACAAAGCATTCAACAGAGAGACGTTCGAACACGTACGAGTCGGAATGGCGGGAGACAACACAATCTACTTCAACAACGACGGTATGAAGGTGAAGTTGGACAAGCGAGGACATCAGTACAGTGTGGACATAGATGGTGTTCGCAACACGATGAAATCGGCTCGTCCGTCAGACATCGAACCCGACGTTTGGAAGATGATGGGACCTCATCGAGCTCGATTGGCCCTCAAAGCCGAGAAAGCACACGCTGAGGAACATCCGCCTGCCGACATCAAACCAGCACCCGAGGTCGAACCCGCAGCTGTCGATTCAGACGGTTGGCAAGTCGTTGGTCCTCGGAAACCAAAGAAGATCGCACCAGATCCCCAGATTGCGCCAGTGGAAGGATCCCTGATCAAACTTGAAGTCTCAGGTTCGAAGGGACGACTGCCCAACGCGGGGGGTGCTTCTTCCTCGTCTTCCCGCGCAGCATGTCACCTGGAAAAGGCCATGCCGGCGGTCGATCAGCAGTCCATGGAGAGCGGTGAGTCCGAAGACGAGGAGCCTTGCCAATCTCCCGCTCCGCACCCTGCGCAGTGTACTTGTGTGCATTGCATCGTTGCCAGAGAAGACTTGGCTAATCCAGAACCAATCTACAACCAATATGGTACCTTCTACGATTCCAGCATCCCGGGTCAGATTGCTCAGGGCGTGCCACCGTTGATGGTGGACGAGTTTCCCTCTGAGTTCGATCCCAACAAATGGGGTGTGCGACGGGCAGGTGCAAGTAAAGCAGGCATTCCCTTCTTTTATGTCAATGCCGAACAGGATCACGTGCCCGATCCCATCACTCACAATGGCTTTTCTGAAGGAATGAGAGGCAGGAGTTGGAATTACAGCACGAGGATGAAGCCTGGTTACACTCGCGGCCCGGAGTCGCTGTCTGAGCCTTGCGACCCATCATCTTCGTCTCACGGTCCTTCCGGTTCGGGAGGAATTCCCGGGCCGGCGCTCGCGGAAGTAATTTCCGTGAACGTCGACGGCACCGATTTTCCACAAGCTATGTCGGCCGCAGCAGTGCACTGTTTGACCCACCTGCCGATGCCGATGCCCAACTGGGCAGGCTCTTGGAGATCAATTGCAGGAGCGATGGAACACACACGCATTCACGAGCATACAGCAATTCCATTGTCGAACAAAATTCTTTGTCGTAAGTGCGGCACTCGATGGAACGTTGAAGACATGACGCGTGACCCGGACAATTTGCGACCCTTTTGTTCAAAATGTTGGATCACAGTCGATGTTCCGCGGCGACAGGCGTCCCCGGAGATCGAATGTCCGGATTGTGGAACGACGTGGATCATCGACGACGAGGAGCGTGATTGGCACACACCCGAGCCTTACTGCCTTACGTGCGACAAGGATTTGCCAATTCCCCCACGTCCTGGATCAGAAATCACGTGCAAGGATTGTGATACCACGTGGATTGTCGACAAGACTCAGTTCTACTATTGCATCAAGTGCGAGAAACATTTGCCAAAACCAGGAGACGGCGAGAAACAGGTCTTTCCTTGCGGATTCTGCAGTGGCAGCCTCCGTCCTGACGAAGGACAGGAAGTGGTAAATTGTGCTTCCTGTGGTTGTGACCACCACGGCAGGACACGTGTCGTCTTCGCATGTGGTACGAGTTGCGATCATTGCTCGGCCCGGTGGTGCATGTCTCCCGCATGCCAACGAAATCAGCTGTTGCATCACAGGGCTACCTGTCCCAGCTCACCACGATCCAGTCAGATGTCTGACGCGCGTTTTTTGAGAGAGCGGGTGGGCACGATATATCATGGTACTGAGGAAGAGTGGAGCAGTGAGGAAGAGGACGATGAGTCCGACTCGAACGAGTCAAACAATGAAATGGCATGGTCTTAAATCGGGGCAGTTACTGG
>OOFX01000029.1_pt1 | contig 8663 bp, 5 predicted proteins | sample 1670331 | NCBI WGS metagenome assembly OOFX01 (sample SAMEA98144668, study PRJEB22522) | marine metagenome | biome: marine biome; feature: marine water body; material: sea ice | place: Arctic Ocean | collected 11-Sep-2015 | depth 0.9 m
GTGGCAGATGGTATGGGTGGGCACCATGCAGGAGATTTCGCAAGCCAAGCAATTACTAAAAATATGGCACTATTCAAGCAGCAACCAACGCTTGAAAAGTCGATATCACTGATGGAAGAAAATCTAATTCATTCGAATGCCATCATTCGAAAAAAAGCGCTTAAGTTTGGAAAAAATAAAACAATAGGGAGCACAGTCGTATCTGTCCATATATGGGGAAAGTTTATCTTTGCTTTTTGGGCTGGTGATAGCAGACTGTACCGTCATCGAGACGACCAACTCATTCGACTAACAGAGGATCATAGTTATGTTGAAGAACTCGTGAAAATGGGCAAAGTTAAAGCAAAGGATGCCGAGTCACACCCAGCATCAAACGTCGTGTTGAAAGCGGTTGGCATCGACGACGATTTTCGAGCAGATCTCTCTTACTTTGAAATGCAAAATGACGATATCTATATCGTTTGTTCAGATGGTTTGTATAAAGACCTAGATGAAAGTGAAATTTTGCATATTATACAAGACAACAGAAATGACCTCTCCTTGCTAAATCAATCACTCCTCTGTTCGTCGTTAGATGCTGGTGGCTCTGACAACACGTCGATCATCACCATAAAAGTGACTCAATAAATAATAAAATGTCCGACGCATGCGAATCAATTATTGATGATTATATCTCTGGTGCGCTCAACGTTACTGATTTAGATGAAGGTTTAGCCAGCCTTTTTGTGGCTATGCCCTCATGCCATGCTGCCACGCAGAGCCACTTGCAAAGGTTATTTACTGCCGACAAAATTAGCGCTACCCATTTTACCGAAATCTCACAGCTTATTTCAAAAATTAATATTCATGCCACCTTAAAAATGGGTAAAGAAACCGATATTGCCTATTTTAGTCAGGATCAAGAGCTCCAACTCACTGACGTAACTCAACCTCCCATAAGTGGCAGCAGTGATAAAACAAAATTTGTGTATGACAATAGTCATAATTCTATAGGCGGCATTGAAACATCGACACTGTCAATACAACTTGAGAAAGACAATTTTTACAGCCAATCTGACTTCTCTGCAAGAGCAGAAAAATCGAAAGAGCAAGCTGCTCTTGGGCCAGGTGTGACCCTGAAAGATCGCTTTATTTTACTTGAAAAATTAGGTCAAGGTGGAATGGGTGTTGTATACAAAGCAAAAGATATGTTGAAGGTAGAAGCTCAGGACAAGGACCCGTACGTTGCCATAAAAGTACTAACTGAAGCGTTTAAAAAATACTCGGGCTCGTTTATTGCATTACAGCGAGAGGCAAGTAAAGCGCAGCGTTTAGCGCACCCCAACATCGCGACCGTTTACGATTTTGACCGAGATTCTAATACCGTTTTCATGACCATGGAGTATCTTCAGGGAAAGCCTTTAAATATTTTGATAAAAGAGATTGCTAAAAAACCACTCAAAACGAATCAAGCGCTTCATATAATTGATGAACTTTGTAGCGGTCTCGCATACGCACATGAAAATCGATTGATTCACTCAGATTTCAAACCAGGCAATTGCTTCTTGCTCAGCGACGGACGCGTAAAATTGCTCGATTTTGGTATCGCACGAGCCAGTACTCAAAACGATGATGAAGGTGAAAACACACTGTTTGATCCAGCCAAATTGAGTGCGGTTACACCCGCCTATGCAACGCCTGAAATGTTTGCAGGCATGAATCCTGATCCACGAGACGATATCTATGGCCTTGCCTGTGTCGCCTATCAATTACTTGCTGCCGGTAAACATCCCTACAACAAGGTTGCTTCCCCTAAAATCAAGGAATTGGGTATTAAACCAAAGTCAATCAAGGGCTTGAATCGCAAACAACAACGAACATTAATAAAAGCCTTATCGGTTACTCGCGAAGACAGAATCGCCACAGTTGAAAAATTTGCTGAAGGCATGCGATCAAGTAAATCTCAGGTGAAGTCAGTAATACTAGGAACCGTATTTGTCGCTATCATCGTTGCTGGTATTGGCTATAAACCGTATGTTGAATTTCGCGCCGAACAAGCAATGTATGACAAGATTCAACTGATTAAGCAGGGCAACAAAGCACTGATGATAGAAACTATATGGTCACTTGATCAATTAAATACCGAAAAACGAAAAATTATTCTGGTCGGTTTAAGGCGAGAAATCATAACCTTTTATCATGATAGAGTGAACTCCGTATTCAGACCCAAAAAAGGTTTATATGATTACCCCCGAGCCAGCGATTTACTGTTACAAGCTAAGAAACATTACCCAGATTCAGTCGCACTATCGACCATCGAAGAAGAAACCAAACAACAAAAGAAACATTTAATAAACAACCTTGTATCACTGTACAATCGTTACATAAACAACAAACAATTGATTAAGTCTGCAAACGGTGAAGATTTGGCGACAATATTGCCATTGATCAAGCGCGTCGACCCCAAGCATTACCTGTTAAAAGAGTCCAAACTAGCTGACCTGTACTTATTGGAGTCTGAAATACTGATCACGAACCGTCAATATGAAGACGCCCGTAATTATATTATTACTGGCCTAAAGCTGTTTCCAAATGACAACCGCCTGCAAAACTTAAACACACAAATCAACGCCAAATTTATAAATTAATGGATAATTCACCGTCACCATTTCAACTGCTAGTAAATTATATACTAACAATTTAATATCGCGCAAAGAATACTTAAAAGACAGATCTCAGTTACTCAAAAAACTTCAGTCCACTGGTACCATCGAGGACGTCGATTATAAAAACTTCACCTTGATATCCCAAGGTTCCAATGCGAAACCCTTCACCAAAAAATCTTACAGTGTTGCCGATTGGATTATCATTGCATTGGGGTTCACAGCCTCTGCTGTGCTTGGATTTATTCTGTACGGTTAACTCGTTTTAAATGCATAAATCAACTTAGCTGATGAATAAACCAATTGAATTTCATATTGAAATAGAATCAGAGAATATCCTGGCGGCAGCTTTTTTAGCTAAAGAAACAAAGCTACCACTGAGCCAGATTAAGCTTGCAATGAAAAAAGGCGCTGTGTGGCTGTCTGATAAAAATGGGGTTAAGCGAATTAGGCGAGCAAAAAAAACATTAGAGAAAGGCACCTCTTTACACTTTTACTTTGATCAAAGTGTTCTAAATGCTGAAATCGCTCGACCCAAATTAATATCAGATGAAGAAAAATACAGCATCTGGTTCAAACCCAGAGGTGTATTGTGTCAAGGATCAAAGTGGGGCGATCACTGTACTATTAATCGTTGGATCGAATCAAATGACGATAAACAACGCCCGGCAATGATTGTCCACAGACTGGACAGAGCTGCCTGTGGTCTCATTGTTATTGCTCATAGTAAGCAAATGGTTCAAGACCTGTCGGAACTGTTCGAGCAACGTTTGATAGAAAAAAAATATAGAGCAATAGTCTGTGGTGAATTTCCAGATCACGATGACCCAATCACGATAAACTCCGACATTGATGGACGGTACGCTTGCTCAAACATTAGGCGCTTGGGGTACTGTTCTGAGAAAGATCTATCTCTACTTGAAGTGCATATAGAAACAGGTCGCAAGCACCAAATCCGTCGTCATTTAAGTGAACATGGTTTTCCCATTCAAGGTGACCGTTTGTATGGCGGTGGTGATTCAGTCGACTTAAAACTAGCAGCGGTTTTTCTTGAGTTCGAGTGTCCTATAACCACTCATTTAAAAGCATTTCAGCTACCGAAAGTGCTACAACCAATTCTTTAAGTCAAAACAAATTCAGTGGCTCATAGGCGAGTACCTATAATGGCTGTTACTAAAATCTATAAATAAAAGCCATATAAAACTTAATTGAAGGTCAAAAATAGCTACACTGACGCCATAATAAGAATTTTATCGCAAAAATATAGACTTAGGTTAATACAAACGCCATTTCACCGACTAATGCGTGTCATCCAAACGGGGTAAAGCTAATGGACAATCAGTGGTATAAAGAACTTCAAAGTGGTATCAGAGCTCAACCTTCTCTAGTAGCACTTGAGGTTAGCGAAGGGACCTTCTCCCACAATTATCAAGTTGACCTAGCTGCCAGCGATGCCTTATACGACTTGTCAATTTTAGCTGACGTTACCACGATCAATCCTGTTCAGGCACAACTGGTTAAAATAGAAAAAAATCCTGAGCAGTACTCAATTAAAATTTACACTATGGGCGACTCCATTAACCTATCTGATTCGATGCCAATCTTCGAGTCTATGGGGCTAAACGTATTAATTAGTCGGCCCTACAAGATAACACTCGGTAATCGTATCTTTTGGGTACAGCACTTCACACTCGGTGAAGGTGAAAATCTCTGTGATGTCGACATCGATAAAATACCTTGTTACTTCAACGAGTTGTTTGAAAACATTTGGCATAAAAGAAGCGAAAATGATGGGTTCAATGAGCTACTGTTTAGCGCCTGTATTAAAGCCAGTAATATTCAGATCCTGAGAGCTTATACCGCCTATTTACAGCAAATTCGGTTTCAACACAGTAGCGCCTACATTACTGAAACATTAAACACCTACCCTGACATTACTTTACTTTTAATTAAGTGCTTTCTACATAAATTTGACCCTCAAAAAACAGGTTTAAATTCCTATCCAGATCTGGTCGAAACCATTAAAGAAAAGCTTCATCACATTGAATCTCTCGATCATGATTTAATATACAAACACATGCTTAACTTAATCGAGTCCAGTGTTCGGACTAATTACTTTCAGCCTCCTGAAGGTGACGACAGTTGTCTCAGCTTCAAGCTCGATTCAAGTGCGATTTTAGGCATGCCAAAACCAAACCCACGGTTTGAAATATTTGTTTACTCCACCCGCTTTGAAGGTATTCACTTGCGGGGTGGATTAGTCGCCAGGGGTGGCATCAGATGGTCTGACCGAAAAGAAGACTATCGAACTGAAGTTTTAGGCCTAATGAAAGCGCAAATGGTTAAAAACGCGGTTATCGTCCCAGCGGGTTCTAAAGGGGGCTTTATCACCAAACAAATTTCTAAACTTGCTGCCACCGACATTTATCCCGAGGTGCAAGCTTGTTATTCACTTTATATTAAAGCTCTTCTGGCGTTAACTGACAATCTTCAGAACAATGAAATTGAACACCCAAGGCTTACCAAAGTCTATGATGCAAACGACCCTTACCTCGTTGTCGCTGCGGATAAAGGCACTGCAGCATTTTCTGACGTTGCTAATGCCATAGCCGCCGAGCACGATTTCTGGCTTGACGATGCATTCGCCTCTGGTGGATCACAAGGCTACGACCACAAAAAAATGGGAATTACCGCTCGCGGTGCGTGGGAATCAGTGAAACGCCACTTCCGTGGTGTGGGTAAAAACATTCAGGCTGAAGACTTTACCGTGGTCGGTATTGGCGACATGTCCGGTGATGTATTTGGCAACGGCATGTTGTTATCTCCGTGTATTGAGTTGGTCGCTGCATTCAATCACATGCATATATTTATCGATCCAAACCCAATTACTCAAACAAGCTTTGCCGAACGCCAACGTTTGTTCGATTTACCACGTTCTAGCTGGTCTGATTACAATCAAAAACTTATCAGCCAAGGAGGGGGCATTTTTTCTCGCAAAGCCAAGAAAATAGATTTATCCCCAGAGATCAAACACCTGATTGGTTGTAAACAATCAAGCATTACACCCAATGAACTTATTGTTTTCTTATTAAAGGCACCGGTCGATCTAATCTGGAACGGCGGTATCGGCACTTACATTAAAGCCTCGGGTGAAACACATGCCGACGTATCTGATAAAAATAACGACGCTATTCGCATCGATGGGTGTCAAGTCAAATCTAAATCAGTCGGTGAAGGCGGCAACCTTGGTCTTACACAAAGAGGTCGCATCGAATACGCTCAATCGGGTGGACTGATTTATACCGACTCTATCGATAACTCGGCGGGAGTCGATTGTTCAGATAACGAAGTCAACATCAAAATTTTGCTGTCACAATTAGTCAAAGTGGGACGTTTGAGCCAACAAAACCGGAATGATCTATTGGTCGAAATGACGGATGAAGTTGCAGAGCACTGCCTGCTCAACAATTATCGACAAACTCAAATTATCGATAGCATAGAACAAAATGCGGCTTTAAATATGCATCGACACGCCAGGTTTATGCGCCACCTTGAGCGCGAGGGTGTCATTAGCCGTCGACTTGAGAACCTTCCAAATGACGAACAGGTCGTCGAACGAATAGCACAAAATAAAGGACTCACTCGTCCAGAACTATCTATTTTACTGTCATACAGCAAGTTGACCTATAAAAAGGCGTTGTTGGACTCTTCATCATTAACTGAAGATTGTTATAACCAGTTATTACTCGATTACTTCCCAACACAGCTACAACAAAAATATGCACCAGAAATATTGCAACATCCATTGCGTAAAGAAATTATAGCGACGTTGATAAGTAATATGATTACCAACTATATTGGAATTGGATTTGGCTTTCGTATCCGCGAAGAAACAGGTGCCAGTATTGAAAATATAGCGAAAGCTTATGTTGTCTGTGTCGATATATTTGATTTGAATCACACCTGGAAGTCACTTGAGCAACTCGACAATATCGTGCCGGAACACTATCGTTATGAATGCTTCCGTTCCGTCAGCGGATTACTAGAACGCTCTATTAGCTGGTTGTTACGTAATAAAAGCACGAATGTTGATGTAAGTCAGCTAATCGAGCGATACAAACCCGACATTAAAGTGTTACGTAAAGTTATTGCCAACTTGATGATTGGGCAGTCAAAGAAAAACTACGTAGATTCACGCAAACAATTCATCAAATACAAACTGCCAAAGGAACTCGCAGAAGAACTAGCCGATAAAACCACATTGGCATCTGCTTTCGATATTATCGAAATTAAAAGCAAGCTGCTCTGTGATACTGAAAATACTGCCAAGCTATTTTATGCTATATCCGAGCGTTTAAAATTACACTGGATTCGCAGTGCCATATCAAAAACTATTGTACGTAATCACTGGAACAACCTCGCTATCGTCAACATGCGTAATGAGTTACATATCAACCAGCACAATCTAACAGAAATGATACTGCAGTCAGTTACCGATAAGTGTCACATCACTCAGGCATTGGCACAGTGGGAAGAGCGTCACTCCGAAGCACTTGAGCGCTACGACAATATTGTCAATGAATTAACGGCGATGAGGAGTTTAGACTTCCCCTCCACTAGCGTTGCCGTATCAGAAGTTCGACGATTGGCCTCAATCACATTTCAGATTCAACAGGGCTAAAAACATAAAGGGAATAGACAAAAACTGAAACCAACTAAGCCGTGGCATCAGGTTAGATCTTGTTTAAGCTATGAGTGATATGTTGATCCCTGATGCGAGTTGCACCAATGATAGGCGGTGTATCATTATTGTGCCTTAGGCAGTCAGCTGATCTATAAATGGGAATTTTTTTGTTATATTAACTACTGGTTTGCAAGAACTTAATCATCAACTCTATAAGCCAGTGACTATTAAATATTGACAAGAATATGAATTTTAAATAGTGGTTTCAATCATTAATGATCGATGAGTAAACGATGAGTGAACGATGATTCTAACGCCATCGTCAAACTAACAATACAAATAAACTTGAGGAGTAATCATGAGCGCCTGGATAAAAATGATATCGGATGAGGAAGCAAGCAAAGACTTGCTTGACGCCCTCAGTCTTTCACGCACTCCCCATGGAACCGTCGACAACGTCATGCGCGTTCATTCTCTGAGACCGAACACCATGCGTGGTCACGTTACTTTATATCGTGCCGCTTTACATGACGACAGTAATACTTTACCCATGTGGCTGCAGGAAACCATTAGTTCTTATGTTTCGATTTTAAATCGTTGCGAATATTCGCTCGCTAATCACTGGGCGAATGCTCGGCATTTAATAGGCAATGACCACCGTGCTGATGACATTAAAGCCGCACTCGATGACAGAGAACCCGCCAGAGTATTTGAATCTGCGGAATTGGCACTGATGCAATATGCTGAAATTCTAACGTTGAGTCCTGGCGAAATCAGGGAATCAGATATTGTTAAGCTGCGTGATAATGGACTCAATGACGGTGAAATTCTCGAGGCCAATCAAATTATTTGTTATTTTAACTACGTTAACCGTAGTTTAAATGGGCTTGGTGTTACAACCGATAATGACGTTGTTGGTTACTACGCAAACAAAGCCGATGATGCATGAAAACGCTTCAAATCCGAGATGACTTTGGACTTGAAATCAGTGATATTGATCTCTGTGAGCCACTCTCTGACTTTCAATTTATGTCACTAGCAATCAGTAAAAATCGAATGGGATGTGCCAACCCCCGTATCTCCCAGTAACATCGAGACGCCATACTACCAACGAACGCCGAAATCATTCGAATTAAGCGAAGTAGCCCAAAAATATTTGCCTAGCGGTATAGTCCATGGCTCTCGTTACATCAAACTCTATGGTTTGTATCCCTGTAATGCAATGAGATCCAGAAATTGGGATGTCGACAGAAATAAATAAATTGACTATTTTGGCGGTCGTGGCTCGCTGATGTGGGTCATATTCAACTAAAAACTTTTAACCATCTGATTAACAT
>OOFX01000030.1_pt1 | contig 8472 bp, 4 predicted proteins | sample 1670331 | NCBI WGS metagenome assembly OOFX01 (sample SAMEA98144668, study PRJEB22522) | marine metagenome | biome: marine biome; feature: marine water body; material: sea ice | place: Arctic Ocean | collected 11-Sep-2015 | depth 0.9 m
AAGAGACGGAGAAAGGTCACTTCGCCGCATCCTGCCCCGATCCCAAGAAACCAAAACCAGCAGGTCCGGGAAGGGGAAAGGCAAAGGGAAAGGAAAGGGGAAGGGAAAAGGACAAGGAGGCGAAGGAGGGCAACGAGGAGGAGGAGGAGGAGGAGTAGGCTATACACCTGCTCCCAACTACGGCCAGCACGGCCAATATCAGCCAGCTCCTCAGTGGTTCCACAACTACAGAGGAGGCGGTGGACGGGGAGGACGCGGCACGTATGCTGTCGGTCAAGAGGGTTACGGACCCGATCCCGGCTATGCCCCTGGCTATGGTCCGAGTCCTGGATACGGTGGCCCCGGTGCAACGGGCTACTCATTTTCGGAGGACTTTATCAACCACGGTAAGAACATGGGAAACTAAGCCAGGGAAGTGGGACCCACACTCGCACTTTCCAAGACGGCAGCAGCATCACCAACAACAACAACAACAGTTTCGTTGCTAACGTGTGGAGAACTATCATGGCCATCTCGTGCTTCGGCGTGGGACTTCATGGGGGCGGCCAACGCCCAATTCATCAGATCGCGGTAGGAAAAGATCAAAAAGTAAAAATAGAAGCCCTTTTTGACACTGGTGCGGAAAGTAGTCTTATATCCTCTGATGTGTACGACTCTTTGTCTGGCCCCAGTAAACCCCAATTATCGCAATGTCCACTTGGACTTACCACGGCTGATGGAGGTCACATGAAAATCAGAGGTCAATGTGTAGTTCCTCTTCAAATAGGAAGTCGCAGGTGTTGGAGACCCGTTGTCATTGTACATGGTTTACATTTACCCTGTATAATTGGCATCGATACCATGGCCGCTGAAAACATCTCAATTGACCCCATCAACCGAAAGATTAAATTAGGCACTTTAAGTAAACCCACCGAGGGGACAAATATTAATGTGTCACGCGATTATATAATACAGGCAAATTCTGTCCAGAATGTAGGAATATCACTGTCATCAGAGCTACGGGCCCTTCGGGGTGTAGCTAGCCTTGTAACCACCGGGGTACATGAGACTTTGGATGTTCACCCAGCCGTGTATGAAATTTGCAATGGTTTTAAAATTAAAATATCAAATGTAACAAATCGCGATATATACATCCGCCAGGGGGACAGATTGGCTACAGGAGAGGTGTATATGGCAGGCAGCTTTGACTCGGTTAGCGCCGCCATTAATAAAGAGTGGATAGATCAGGTCCAGATCAAGGCAGGTAGAGTCCAGAAGCAATTGGACAGGGAAGAGCTGGCCAAGCAGGTTGCCAGGATTCCCGATGAGCAGAAGGCGGTATTTGCGAATATATTGTCGGAACATTCGGATGTATTCTCCATTGACAAAGGGGACATCGGGAAATGTGACATTATTCAGCAAAAGTTAACATTAATGGATAAGAACAAAGTGTGCTCCACTCCCCCTTATAGAATTCCTCATCACCTACTGCCCGTAGCACACGAGTATGTCGACACGCTGCTAAGCAGCGACGTTATTAGACCCTCAAAATCCCCATTCTCTTCCCCGCTCATGCTAGTTAAAAAACCGGGATTGAAGGATTCAAAGACCCCTATTGAGGAGCAATACCGGGTGGTACATGATTACCGGAAACTCAATAATCTTTTAATCAAAGATTCGTACCCGATGCGGAACCTCTTTGAATTAATCGATGAAGTAGGTCAAGGTCAAATATTTTCCATTATTGACCTTTCCCAAGGTTTTTTCTGTCAGACCTTAACCGAAGACTCCAAAGCCTATACAGCATTTGGAGTCCCCGGGAAAGGACACTTTGAATACAACCGAAGTGCCCAAGGTCTGTGTAATAGTCCGGCGTCATTTCAAAGACTTTTAGATTTCATTACTGCTGGACTCCCAGGCGTCTTTGTTTACCTTGATGATGTAGTGATAGTGAGCAAAACCTATCAACAACATCAGGGTCAACTTAGACAGCTGCTACTAAGATTCAGAAAGTATGGACTAAAATGTCGACTATCAAAACTACAACTTGCAGCGGAAGAAGTAAATTACCTTGGATACAACATCAGCAAAAAGAATGGGATTAGGCCCGGGGCTATAAAGACAGAATCCATTAGGAACTGGAGGGCCCCAACGGATGTTAAGCAAGTTAGGCAATTTCTGGGACTATGTTCGTTCTTCAGACGGACGATAGACTGCTTTGCCCAGATAGCGGGACCCCTAACTGTGCTCACCCGAAAAGATTGCGTCTGGAAGGGGGGATCCCTTCCGGAAGACGCCCAAAAGGCATTTGAGCAGTTACAAAGCAAACTGAGCTCACGGCCATGCCTCACCCCCGTTGACTTTGACCGGGAGTTTATCTTAACGGTAGACTCTAGCGCTATTGGAGTAGGGGCAATTTTGTCCCAATTTGATAAAACAGGAATCGAGCACCCCTGCGCTTATGCAAGCCGTGTGTTGACCCCCGTAGAGCGGTCTTATAGCCCTTGCCACCTCGAAGCAAGTGGGCTTCAGTGGTCAACACGGCACTTTCGGCCCTATTTAATCGGAAAACATTTCACAATCCGTACAGATCACAAACCTTTAGTTTCCATGAATAAAACCCATTCCTTAGCTTTAGACCGAATATATGCTGAATTGATTGACACCCTACCCTTTACAATAGAATATTTAAAAGGGGACAAAATGCCAGCAGACGGTTTATCTAGACTTGGTCAGATGGTTTCTGATCTAGCCGAGTTAAACCTGAAAAATATCGGAGCTACGGAAAATGAATGGCGGTTGAACGCAACCAGTGAACAAATATATTCCATGCAAAAGGACGATAAATATATTAAAGCACTGGTTTGTTTTCTTAAATTCGGAAAAGTACCTGATTCACCCCAGCTTAAAGGATTCGTGATGAAACTAGCAACTAGAGCAATTTTCCGAAATGGCATTCTCGGAATTTTGCAGCATGGAGAATTCCTCACCCTGGCACCCCTGGTTCTAAGACCAACTTTACTAACTCTAGCACATGACGATTGCTTATCGGGTCACATGGGATCGGATAAAACAAGGATTAGATTGCAACAATCCTGGTTTTGGCCAAACATGAGATCGGATATAGAATTGTACTGCCGATCGTGCCGGAAATGTCAAACGGTAAACCCAGGGTATAACATGAAGCCAGCCCCACAAGAGGCCATGAATACAGCAACGTATTTTAATGCTAGGTGTCATGTAGATCTAATAGGACCCTTCCCGCTAAGCGAAAACAAAAACAAATACCTACTGGTCATGATTGACGCTTTCAGCTCATATGTCGAGTGTGTTCCCACCCCTAATAAAGAAGCAGCTACTATTTACCAAGCTTTTCTTAGTGGATGGGTGGCCCAGCATTCTTTCTGTGACCGTTTGAACTCGGATCTTGGGTCCGAATTTCACAATGGGTTATTCAAAGAATTAAGTGCCAAAATGGGATTTAAACACACGTTCAGTAGTGTAGCTCACCCAACCTCCAATGGCCAAGTCGAACGGGCAAACAGGAATATCTTAGGGTATATGAGAAAATTCATTACGCAAAATAGTGAATGGGAAACCATGTTACCAGCTTTGAAATTTGCGTTAAATTCAGCTCCCCATTCGACTAAGAGATATTCCCCCTTCCAAATACTGTACGGTAGGCGTCCAAACCTAGCACACATGTTACATACTAACACAAAATCTTACTCTGAACAGGAGTCTGAACAAAGATTGGTGTATATGAACAGAATAACGCAGGACGTCTGTAAGTGGCAGGAAGAGGCATTTTTGGTACAGAAAAGGGAATTTGATAAAAGAACTAGCAATAGAGCTTTTAGCGCTGGGGACATAGTATACGTCATACGCCCCCACTCCGGTCATTTAGCGCAGAAATTCCAACCCAAGTTCGAGGGACCTTTTACTGTAATCATAGAAAAATCACATAACAATTACCTTTTACAAGATTGTAACAAGGCAAATCGAACCCGGTCCGTTCACGTCAATTTACTTAAAGCAGGGACCTTCCGTGAGCAACTCTACGACGAGACAATTTTTACTCCTCTTACCGACTTAGAGCCACCCAGGCAGCCAGCAGTGCTGTTACGAACTCTGAGGAATTTAAATTTCAATGCCACGGACAAAAAAAATACACATGGCCACTTTAATGACGACGACGCAGCTCGTATAGCTTTACGACCGGTTGCGGGCGCTGCTGCTGACGCAGCTGCTGCAGCTGGAAACGGACCGAGAATAGGAGGGGGAGATGTTATCCAAGGACACGGCAATATGCCAGCAGTGCAAAATCCACAGACGCCAGATTTGCAATTTAAAAGGGTGGAATCCACTTCGGATAGCGAATTCGATGATTACGAAAACGCTCTGGATAGAACAATAACTTCAGATCCAGAATCTCCACCACCCCTAACTCCCCGCTCCTCCCCAATATTGCGAAGAAGACCTTCCCCTATTACCCCGTCGTCGGGTGCACGGCCCCGCACTAGACAAAAGACAAAGACAGATGGTAAATCAATGGGCAAACTTCACGATCAGCCTTTTCCCCAGGAGAGGAAAAGATATGACAGAAAGAAAAAGTAGGAATGAACGAGAATTTCGGCTGTAAAATGCATTGGGCCGCGTTAAAATGCAACGCGCAACACGCAACGCAACAGGCTAAATTTTAAAAAAATGCACTCACCATGCACGTATAAATAGGACGGCCCGATAGCCAAACAGCAGTTCCATTCCTGCAGCGAATAGGACTACTGCAGCTCACTTATTACTTCTACAACTTTGTTCTCTCTCTAATAAGTGAGTAAATCATTTTACAGTCTAATCTTGTGTCGAAAGTTCTCGCTCATTTATACTTTAACTTTGCGAATTCAATTTTGCTCAGTCTAATTCTTACTTTTATATCTTAGCACCACCATGAATCCCGTCCTCCTACTCGTCTTGCTTCCGCTGGTACTCTGCTACAACCTCGACCTCGAGATCGAGGACGCGTCCAATCTCCAATTTCGGCATATCGGAGATGTCGCGGGAACGGTGGGCATGGCTCACATTCTCATGACGGTCAATGTCACCCGGCACTTGACCCTAATGAAACAGCTATGTACCCTGCCCCCTTCCGTAGCAAGAGTAGAGAATTTATCTATCGAGCAGGAAAGTCTCATAAAGACTCTCCAAACCCATTGCCGCGTGCTTCTCTCTGCTCTCATAGAGAGAGAAGCCGTTTGGTTTAATGAGTTTAACTCGAAGCGGAACCGCATGACGAGATCAGTAGATACCGAGTTCTGCACTAACCCCCATCCCCTTAGCCTTCAGAGCAGTGCAGGACGGGTAAAACGACAGGCAGTGGTGGGTGCCTTCCTCGTGTTAGGGCTGGTGGCCGCCGCGAGCTCCATCTACTCCGCCATGCAGCTAGCTGCCCTCTCAGCCGCCCAGGATGTTAACATCGAGATCTTGCAAGAACACGAGACGCGCCTGTCGGTCAACACCCGATCGATAGGGCTTATCAATTCTACCGTCCTCCGGATGGGTAAGAAGGTGGCGAAACTGTCAAACGATCTTAGCGTGGACGAATTAATAATGCAACTTTCGTTCACCTTAGATAGCGTGTTTGAAGATTCCAGCAGGATACTTAGGGGATTTAATGCACTAGCTGATGGCCGGCTGAGCCCAGACTTCGTAAAGGCCAGCAAGATGAGCAAGGCCCTCTTACGACTTGAGAACTCCATGCAGAGGGAGGGGTACGAGTTAGGCTTGGAGACCTTTGACGACCTATTCCGCTGCATGGTAAGCACACTTGTATGGGCCAATGGGACATTGAACATCTATGTTCACGTTCCGGCCTACAAGATAGACTCCAGACTCAGGCTACTGGAGCACATCCCTGTTCCCTTGATTCTCCCCGGAATTCTTCCTATGAATTCTCGAGGAGAATTTAAGAACACGGCGATGTTTGTGCAACCCCTCCACACTATAGTAGCAGTGCAAACGGGGGGTCAGCCTTTAAGGTTTTTACTCGGACAGAATTAAATGCATGCCAATTATTGGGCAGCACTTACTTCTGTCCAAATAACAACATCCTTGACAAACGAACCAAATTCAACTGTGTCCTTGGGTTATACAACAGGGATCATGAGGTCATTACACACCACTGTCCCTGGATTTCTGTCGGCGCAACTGACTTTAACATCCAGCTAGGCGCCAATAAGTTCTTACTGTACTTGGCCGACAACAAAGAAGTGCAGTTAGTTTGCGGACAGAAATCGGTCACGAAGACGTTTCGTGGCCTAAAACAACTTTCTATACCCCCGAATTGTCAGCTGTTTACGGAAAGTTACATCATGGAAGGGCAACGAAACTTTTCGTTGAGCGTGAACAGCGTCATTGAAAGACACGTGGATGTCGGGCAGCTGTTCAATTTTTCACGCTTACGTGTCGATGACATGGCCAGCATTCTTCAAGACTTAGACCTAGTAGGCAGTACAACAGGGCTGACCATTGCAAACATCAAGGATAGGTACTCCGATTACAGTTCGGCGAGTACCCTGATGTGGATAACCCGATATGTTGTCATAGGCCTTACGGTCATAGGCCTTGTAGGTGTGACGTGGTTTCTTCGCAAGAAGTACCTCAAGGCCAAGAGAGACACACGCCCTCTGTTAGTAAGATTCCGTAAACTGTTTAAATCAAATGACAAATCGCCCAGGGACCAGGAAATGCAAGAACGCGGTTACCAAAGTGACTCAAATGAGCACGTGGACTTTTTGGGTGCCGGGACCCCCGATGACATGAGGACCGGGCCCCCTCGGGTTCGTGTTCCCATTAATGACGAGGGATCAGGTTCGCAACCTGTTAATCTGGCCGAAGCCGCCCGACTGGCTCGCGACCAGAGAGCCAGGCAAGACCTACAGGACGAACTACGGGCTGAGGCCCGAGCAGATGTCCACCACCAGTCCACCGGTGCCACGCCTAAACATCGGCATTAATAAAGTAATAATCACAAATTTCATACACATTAATTTTGGGGAAACATCTAAATTTATAAACATACATCGCTAAAGAGAGAGAGCGTCTTATGTATGTTTATATATCTCGTGACTTCGTGGGTGACATTATTATACATTCTGTGTCCACGATGCTAATCTATTTTTCTACTTTAAGATTTCCGAGTACCCCTATAACCCCCCCCCAAAATGATCTTCTGTACCTTTCGGATTGGCGCGGCAAATGAAGAGATATGTCTGAGTCGAACCCTACCCAGCTCAACCCGACATCTCATCTGGCAACTCTGACTCAAGACATCCATGTCTTGTGTCAACCCTGACGCGACCCCGACGCGTGCTCGTTAAAGTCAACCCTGACTTCACCCTCTAAGCCACCCTCTGAGAAGGTTACATTTCTCAAGCCAAGAGGGAGGGAGAAGAAGAAGAAGAAGAAGAAGAAAACGAGTTAAAGAAACGAGTTGATAACCTTGCGGTTTGCGTAATGTGTTTTGCCGTCTGCCTGAGCTAGCGGTGGATTTCGCGCTGCATGCAAGCAGCGTTAAATCCGCCGTGAAAATCCTTGAAGACATTTTGTATAAAAGTCTGTGTATGAGTCAAATATAGTATCATTCAACAAACTAGCGTTATCGGCAAGCAACCTTTTCATTTGACATGAATGACATAATTTGACATGAATGACATGATTTTACATGAATGACATGATTTGAGATGAATTGCATGATTTGACATAATTTGACGTGATTTGACATGAATGACATGATTTGACATGAATGATATGATTTGACATGAATGACATGATTTGACATGAATGACAAGATTTGACATGCTTGACATGATTTGACATGAATGACATGATTTGACATGAATGACATGATTTGACATGAATGACATGTTTTGACATGAATTACATGATTTGAGATGAATTACATGATTTGAGATGAATGACCTGATTTGACATGAATGACATGATTTGACATGAATGACATGATTTGACCAAATTACATGATATGACATGAATTACATGATTTAACATGAATGGCATGATTTGAGATGAATGACATGATTTGACATGAATTACATGATTTGACATGAATGACATAATTTTAATGACCTCATTCCCCTGAATTTGCAATGAAAGCCGAAGGCACAGTAGGGGCACCTACTTGTTAAGTTTCAATTTCCCCCTCTAGACATCTAGAAAAAGTTTAAAATGTAATTGTGATATTTTCTACTAATAAAGGTATGCCAATTTTCATCCTACAACTTCTCCTATATCCCAAAAGTACATGCAGGACCGTAGAATCAAGAAATATTCTTAGGCAGGACCATCTTTTTAAGTTTCAATTTACCCCTCTAGACATCTAGAAAAAGTTTAAAATGTAATTGTGATATTTTCTACTAATAAAGGTATGCCAATTCTCATCCTACAACTTCTCCTATATCCCAAAAGTACATGCAGGAC
>OOFX01000031.1_pt1 | contig 8372 bp, 3 predicted proteins | sample 1670331 | NCBI WGS metagenome assembly OOFX01 (sample SAMEA98144668, study PRJEB22522) | marine metagenome | biome: marine biome; feature: marine water body; material: sea ice | place: Arctic Ocean | collected 11-Sep-2015 | depth 0.9 m
TCCAGGCGCATAGTCGTGAGTCTGAGTAACCATTGGGTTATCAAGGTACTCCACACAGCATTCAGGCCTGCGAGTAACCAGTGTTGACTTTTCCCACCTAAACATTACCCAGTCATACCATGGACCCTTGTTTCGGTAGTTGCGATGAGCCCGAAAGGTTTCGTTGCCACGTTTGTATTCACTGGTAATTTGCAAGACCGAATGACAAGCTGTACCATAATTATCAAAAGCATTGTGATTGGTAGCAGGTTTTGTACCGTATTGGTTGGCCAAAAATTGTAAAGCATCCTCGTGGAGACCATCAGTTACATCAAGATTGCCAGTAGTTGGCTGATAACGTCCAATACAGTCACCGTTGTCATTGACAATTACATACAGTAAACCTTTCGAGGATTGCACTGATTCTCCATCTGATAAAATTTTGGGGCAAACAGAGGCAGAACCAGTTGCCATGCGTTGGTAAGCATAGTCAATAACATAACTTTCAGATGCTCGGTTAGCAATCTGTTGGTCCAGAGTTTCCCTTCGTCGTTGAGTAGCACGAGCTAGGCGTTTAACATGAAAAATGTGGTTGTGCTCCGTTGGACCGGTGTGGTAGTTCTGAACAGCACCATTTCTTTCAATGTCATCTGGAACATGCAGTTGCTCATGAGTTTTAGGCTTGACCCACCCTTGTCCCGATTTACGGGGCCAGAGTTGTTGTAGGTCCCTCAACATAGTTCGGATAGCTGTACGAGCTCCTTCGCGTGACAGAACATCTCCACGAACCCAATATGTTTCCTTCTTTAGCCAAACCCAATAGGCTAGCATCATTTGAAAAACTTGACGCATATCGTTGAGTTGCGCAGTGCTTCCTAAGACATCTTCAAACAAACTCTTTCCTTCGTCTTGTAATGACACGGTTACAATTGTAAACATGATGCCAACTTTATACTTGGCAGTAAGTTCAGACAAACTTGTAATACCATCCTTCCAAAGCAAGCGAGGCATTAACGGCTCAGCACCGGACGAAGCATAACGTTGGCGAGGAAGATAAGTCAAACGGCGTACAAGAAGATCTAGCTCACGCTTCTGCTTTGGAGTCATTTCTTCTTCAAATAAAATTCGCACACAGTCAGTGATAAGACCATTCTCTAAGGCATGCAAAGGCTCAACGGGTGTAGCAGCGCTGAAAATGCCAAAGCGACAGCCACCGTAGTCAACATCAAACCATGCACTGTGGACATTGTACTGATTGATGTTCTTCAAAATGTGGTGCTGATTCCGACGAACAAGATCTATAATCTTGTCCATGCTCATGCGTTGACATTCAATAAATGGATCTCCTGCGTCACATCCCTTGACGTTACATTTACGACACATTCGCTTCATAGTATTACTGTAACTAGCAGATGTACAAGAAATTTTGTCCCCTCCTTGCATGTCTCCAATGATAAAGAAACATACTAGTTTCAGGTTAACACGCTTTGTGTGCTGACCAAAGGTAAGGGATACGTTGTCAAGTGCGCCTTCTTTTTGGGCATCAACAAAAGTGGCCAACACTACCTTGAAAATAGCATGAAGACGTTCTGCCTTCAAATCTTGCGACTGCCCCTTAGCGTCAGCTTGTGATTGAATCATGGACAAATCAAAAATGTATCCAAGACTTTTCCAAGCTATTGGAAGGTTGCGCATTTTTTGGTTGAGAATAGAAACAGTAAACATGAGCGGCCAGCTACCAGCTTTACTTCCTTTTTGTAACTTGGTTTCATCACAGGCAAATATTATTCCAATTAGAAAATCATTGGCTTTCTTGCATCAATTTTTGTACGCCAGGTTGTAGATGGCACCAGAATTGACAGTTGAAAGGCGTCCAGAAGGAGGGACGTACTTGGCAAAAGGATCAGCTAGGTTGACATCCAAATTATCAAGGTTGCCAACTAAAGCCGGATCAGAGAGTAAAGCATGTAGTTGGTTGGTAAAGTTAAATCGAGTAACTTGAATTGCTTCCATGGCAGGTCCAGGTAAAGCAAGCGTAACCATTTCTGGACGACAAGGCTCTAAATGCAACCATTTTTCCAAGTACTTTACTTGAGAAGATCGCTCAAGGCGTTGAGGACAGAATGAATATTTGTTGCGTTTAGCCTCTGACGCCCAAGATAAGATATCGTGATACAAGAAATGAGGTGCAGCCGCATCGTTGAGGATCTTAAGGAGTTTTGTCTCAGTAAATTGTGCTGCTGTGTACTTGATACCAAATTGGTTTGCGTTTTGACACAAATCATCTTTGTCAACGTCCGTTGATACATCTACTGCATTGTGTAAAGTAGGAACACTAGTAGGATGGACAACACAAGCAACACTAGTTTCATCATCGTTGGCAAAATCCCAAGGATCATTGGGAGAAGAAAGAGGCTGTCTAATGCTTTTACGTCTAATAAAGGCTTGACATGCCGCTGCATGGGCACCACAATGAAGAGACTTGCCATAGTGAATGCGAAGTCCTCTTTCAGTAGTGAATCCACCAGGTTTGGGACATTGTGAGTTGCGACAACGGAAGTGATGTTCAATTCGGGTTTTTTTTGCCAAATTTGACATGCCTTGACAAAGAAAAGGAGGATGAGCAAGGTAATGATTCTTGTGTTTGAGGATATTGTGGGGTGAGCACGCAAAGTAATGAACACGAATTTTTTCTGGGATTAGTATCACGTGCTCAGGTAACTAGTTTACATACTTATGGAGACTACAGACAAAGTTCTGGCAAACCACTCAAAGTTCTGGAACTTGAGTCCAATGAAGAGTTCATTTTGTTGCAGAATCCATTAAGTGCGTCAGAGCTCTGGGTTTTACTAATAATTAGTTGACTTTTGCCATAATTAATAGATGTCAAGACATTAATATGGCATGTTGAGACATATGTATGGCTTGTATTCTGGGAACTTGAACATAGTTCTGGCACAAACGACATAGCTCTGGCAAACACTCGAAAATTCTGGGATAAAAAATACATATTTATGTCACAGTTTCCAATTAGCATGTTGCAATGCCAGAATTGGGTCTGTAGATGGAGTGCCTTCTCCACGCGAATTGATGCAAGTCAATACCTAAAATAATCACAATTTACTGACTGATCTATCTTTCACGTTTATCAGATCTAGGCTCGTATCAACGAGTTGCGCAGGACACAGTATTAATACTTCCCTTTTCTAAACAAACTACATCCAAAAGATGGCTCCAGCTCACAGCAAGCTCAACGACGCTTCTCAGGTAGCTGATCGCCTCATCCACCATATGGCCAGCGATCCACCTCCTATCAAGTTCATGAGAAGCGAACGTGCATCCAAACCACCCGCGGACACAATGTACCATGAGTTCGAATATCGTCTCGACGCTACGGACAAGAAGTCAACGAAGATGTCGAAGAAGACGCTAATGTTCGAGAATGGCGACGCGGAAATGTGGTGCGATTGGCGAATCGAATTCGAAGATTTGATTCGATTGGCGCCTCTGACTACAGCTGAACACAAGTCGAATGCAGCTCTTACCTTGTTCAAAGGAAAGGCGCTTCAGCACTTCAAGGAATACACTCGCACCGTCGAATCTCTCGACGCCGTACGAGTCCAGAAGGGCAAGACTTCTTGGTCCGACGAACACAAGTTCTATGAGGTCCTCGATCGGGTAGCAAAGGAATTTTTTCCCGTCAAGCATGCCTATCGCAGGCAGTGCTTCTACCTTCGCTACCATCTCTATATTGGTGGCAAGTTTGGAGTGCGCGAGTTTATGGCTCGACTCCATCGAATTAACGCCTGCATCCCTTACTTCCCAAGGAAGTTCGACACGCAAGGCACGCTCGATTGCCGTCGCTTACCCGACGATGAACTTTGTGACATCCTAAACCTGGCTAAGAAGCCGGAATGGACGATCAAGATGCTCGAGGCGAATCAAGATCCATACGACTATGATTTACACGGTCTCACGGAATACCTCGAACGGCTCGAGACGGCTACTTCGATTAGCGCAAAACATACCTCAGCAATGAAAGACGAGACGTCTAAATCCGCTGACAAGTCGCGCAAGCGCAAGAACGGCAATGGCGAAGCCCGATCGTCCAACCGCGGCGATAACGGCAACAACCAACCGTTCAAGAAACAAAAGCGAACGCAGTGCTTGATCTGCAAGAAGTTCCATAAAGGAGAATGTTACTTTAAAAACAAATCAAAAGAGACCGAAACAAGTTCAAATACAAAAACAAATGGCTCGAAATTCACGGTCAAACAGTACGCCCATCTAATGCAATCGATGATGGCGAACGCTGCAGCGTTTCAACCTAACAAGAAAAAGAAACGCAAGGTATCCGTCCACGAGTCTAAGGACTCGTCTGACGAAGACGAACAACACTTTCAGGTAACCAACGACGACGACTCCTCGTCTGATAGTGAAGAAACGCGTTCCGCCATGGGTACTGCCATGTGTGACATCCTCGGAGGAATGACTCTTCAAAATAAAAAGAACGATTGACATAAGGTAGCGAAGTCTACGAACAACGATAAACTAGATGAAAAGTTTTATTTGTATACTTCGACTAACGATGCAGTTAGTGAGCCTCCGTCTCAAAAACCCAAGTCAAATCACAAAACCACTGAAATAGTGGTAGAAGTTCGATTCAAGGATGGTTCCGTCCATCTTTTACGAACGCTTCTTGATTCCGGGACGTCCGCTACTATGCTTCTTCGAAAGCACGTAGAACCAGGAAGAATTTCTAAGTATAAAGGAAATCCTGTTAAATGGACTACCTTGGGTGGTGTTTACACTACTAAACGAAAAGCACTGATGGAATTTAGACTTCCTGAATTTAGCTTAAATAAATCAATCACGTGGTCATGCCACGTGGATGAATCCACCGATCCAAAATTCGCCCAATATGATATGATCATTGGTGACGATCTTATGCAAGAACTGGGCATAGATCTTCTTTACTCAAAACACCTCATGGTCTGGGAGAATAATGAAGTACCTATGAAAAACCGAGGACTGTTAAAAGATACCGACATTGCTCAACATATATATCGCATGCATGTTGAAGATTCTCCTATTATCCAAAAGGCAGAAGCACGCAAGATGAAAATTCTTGATGCAGATTATAGTGCAGTAGACCTAGCAGAACACTGCAATGGTCTTAAACACTTAGATCTAGAAGCTAAAAGTATCTTATTTAATAGCCTCTCTAAATACCCAGAACTATTTTCTGGAGGATTAGGTAAAGCAACAGGCATTAAACCTATTCACCTTGAATTAAAGAGTGATGCTACACCTTACCATATCAAACGGGCATTCACCATACCCCAATGTTACATGGAAACAACTAAAAAGGAGATCGATAGACTATGTCAAATCGGTGTCCTAGAAAAAAACTCAGATAGTGAGTGGGGTTGCGGTACTTTCATCCGACCCAAGAAAACCGGTGACGTACGAGTTTGTACCAATTTCCGAGAACTGAACAAGTTCATGAAACGGAAAGCTTTTCCAATACCAAAAATAAGTGAACTCCTACAATCACTTGCAGGATTCAAGACAGCAACTGCTCTCGATCTTAGCATGGGATACTATCATATCCCTCTAGATGAAGAATCACAAAAGCTATGCTCTTTTGTAATGCCTTGGGGCAAGTACCGATACAAACGACTCCCCATGGGAATCAAAGTTGCTGTCGATGTCTTTCAAGAAGTAATGACAGAACTCTTTTCCGATTTGGATTACGTTCGCGTTTATCTTGACGACATCCTCATTGTAGATAATGGTTCTCTAGAAGACCATATGCATAAAGTGAGTATCTGCCTAGAACGTCTTGAAAAGGCTGGCTTCAAAGCTAATGTACGCAAATCACTGTTCGCAGTCAAAGAACTCGAGTATCTTGGGTTCTGGCTCACTCGAACTGGCATTCAACCCCAACCTAAAAAGGTGGAAGCGATTGCAAGATTGACACCTCCTAAAACGACGAAACAGCTACGACGTTTCTTAGGCATGGTAAACTTCTACAGAGACATGTGGAAAGGACGCAGCCACGTATTGGCTCCTTTAACGGAATATGCATCCAAAAAGAAACCTTTCGAATGGAAAGAAGAACAACAAAAGGCATTTGAGCTTATCAAAAAGATAATGAGCAGAGAAACTCTTCTAAGTTTCCCCGACTTCTCTAAGCCATTTCACATCTATGCTGATGCTAGTGATTATCAACTAGGATCGGTGATAATGCAAGATGGAAAACCGCTGGCTTTTTACAGCCGCAAATTGAATACCGCTCAACGTAATTATACTACTGGCGAGCAGGAATTACTGTCCATAGTGGAAACGCTAAAAGAGTTTAAAAACATCTTACTTGGACAACGGATTATAGTACACACAGATCATAAAAATCTATTGTACAAAAATCTATCTACAGAACGACTTTCTCGCTGGCGAATGCTAGTCGAGGAATACGATGTAGAATTCGTACACATAAAAGGTATCGATAACGTCGTTGCTGATGGACTATCACGTCTTGACGCTGACTATGATTCCGAAATTGTACACCCAGAAATAACCCAAGATGAACAAGGAATGTTCTCTGCCCATTGTATGGCTAGCTTGGACGGATTGGATAATGAACAATACTCATTTAACAATAAACCAGATGTCTACGACATGGCTGAAGCTTTTATTACAGAATCTGAGGAGCAGGAAACGGATTTTCCCATCCATCCCCCCCTTATCAAGAAATACCAAGACACAGATAAACAATTAAAGCTACTAATTTGACAAACAAACGGTAAAGACTTTGCCACAACAAAAGTTGAAGATGTGGAACTACAAACATTCCAAGGCAAAATCTATATGCCAAAAGAACTACAGTCACGTGTAGTAGCTTGGTATCATGAATACCTTGCTCATCCAGGAGAAAAACGAACTGAAGAAACAATTTGCCAATGGTTTCATTGGACCGGCTTACGCCGAGACGTACGCACTTTTTGTAAGACGTGCAAGAAATGTCAGCTTAGTAAGAAAGCGCGCAGAAAATATGGACATTTGCAAACAAAAGAAGCGGAATCAGATCCCTGGACTCAAGTCCATATTGATCTAGTAGGCCCTTGGCCAGTACGCACACCTAGTGGAACAAAATACTTAAGTGCACTCACTTGTATCGATCCAGCTACTGGATGGTTCGAAATGGTCGAAATACCAGATAAGACTGCAGAGTCTATCATGGAAGCGTTTAATGATATTTGGTTATGCCGATATCCTCGTCCTCAAATGGTACGATTCGACAACGGAAACGAATTCAAAGCAGGATTCATACAAATGTGCAGGAACTATGGTTTAAAAGGCAAACCAACCGGCACATATAACCCTCAATCTAATGGCATCATTGAACGAATACATCTTGTAATCGGCAATATGTTACGGACTTTTGAGAATGAAAATCGCAATCTGCCACCAATTATGCCGTTTAGGACATTTATCAGTGCAGCATCATGGGCAATACGTAGTACTTACCATACGACACTACAAGCCACACCAGGACAATTAGTCTTTGGTAGAGATATGCTACTTTCGATCCCGTTTAGGGCAGATTGGGCTCGAATCAAACTCCGAAAACAAGGACTCATTAACAAAGGCGTTCTTCGCGAAAACGCCTCGAGAATACAACATGAATACAAGGTCGGTGACCAAGTATTGCTCGATAAACCTGGCCTATTGCGTAAATCTACTCAGCCAAGAACGGGACCACATACCGTTACAAAAATATATCAGAATAGTACCGTCCAACTCAAACGAGGTGCTATAACTGAAAGAGTTACTCTACGACGTTTGACGCCGTACTTCTCTTAATATTATTGGGAAGCGAGTGTTATGCTCAAGCTAAGTACCAATATAGTTCCATCTAGTATTATACTAGAAGGACTAATTTGTTCGTGAATGCTTTTTACCTACTAGGTTTTTGCATCCGACACGTCACTAGACGTTGACGAATAATGTTCTGATCAAACACCCTGTTCATCATCATCTTCTTCAGACGTTCCATGGATCATCTTCTTCAGACGTTCTATGGATTCTCCATTACGAGAACCTGTGACGAGCATGCGCCCCTTCTGTCGATTCTCGCTAGCGAGAACATTCTCGCTAGCGAGAACATTCTATGAGCCTATGCCCGTTCTTTCGATTCTCGTTTACGAGTGCCTTCTCCACGCGAATTGATGCAAGTCAATACCTAAAATAATCACAATTTACCGACTGATCTATCTTTCACGTTTATCAGATCTAGGCTCGTATCAACGAGTTGCGCAGGACACAGTATTAATACTTCCCTTTTCTAAACAAACTACATCCAAAAGATGGCTCCAGCTCACAGCAAGCTC
>OOFX01000033.1_pt1 | contig 8303 bp, 3 predicted proteins | sample 1670331 | NCBI WGS metagenome assembly OOFX01 (sample SAMEA98144668, study PRJEB22522) | marine metagenome | biome: marine biome; feature: marine water body; material: sea ice | place: Arctic Ocean | collected 11-Sep-2015 | depth 0.9 m
TCCTTCCACTGGCGCAGTCTGGGGAATTGGTGCAATCTTCTTTGTTTTCCGAGGACCAACAACTTGCCAACCGTCCGAATCGACAGCTGCAGTTTCAGCCTCGGGTGCTGTTTCGGGATCGACAGGTGGAGGTCCTCCAGCAGGTGCTTTCTCGGCTTTGAGGGCCAATCGAGCTCTTTGAGGTCCCATCATCTTCCACACGTCGGGTTCGATGTCTGACGGACGAGCCGATTTCATCGTGTTGCGAACTCCCTCCATGTCCACACTGTACTGATGTCCTCGCCTATCCAACTTCACCTTCATACCGTCGTTGTTGAAGTAGATCGTGTTATCACCTGCCACTCCGACTCGGACGTGATCGAACGTCTGTCGGTTGAATGCTTTGTCAAGCTCCACTTGTTCCACTGGCGTCGGGACTGGCGCAATGCCTGACTTTTCCGGTGGTGGTGCTGACGTTTGCTGTTTGGATTTGTCGCCTAAAAGTAGTTCGACAGCGTCTCCGTTTGCATCGACTCGGCTCTGATACATGCCATCAGCATCGATCGCGTGGCCATTGTCGTCAACCTCGGTTGCCGGAGGAAAGAAGGCATCCGGCTGAGGGCACTCGGCCAACAGCACACTCAGTCCTCGTCCCGGTCCATCAAATGGGTGAGCCATGGTCATAGCGTCGTCGTCAGTGTTGACCACCGATTGATCGAAGACTGCTTGATTCACTCTGTCGTAGTCTGCTTTGAGTGGGAATGTAATGCCAGTTTCTGGAAGCACAACGCACTTTGTCACATGCGGTGATGCGACAGCTCGTTGTCGGTGCTTTGTGGTGACGACTCTGAGGTCCGACTTCTGAAACTCACTCAGTCTCCACACAACATATTCTCCCCGCCACTTGTACCCGGCGCATATCCGATAGCCAGCGAACACACCCCATTCTGCTTTGGGAGACCACTTGTGGTTGGGTGTTCGTGCCTCGTTGGGTTTGAACAGTACCAAACAACCAAAGGGAAACTTGGGATGCAGAAACGGTGTTCCATGTGTTCGCTCCCATGGACTTTCTCCGTAGATGCTCTGGGTGTTCAAGTTGAAGCAGAAGCAAGGGGAAGCGTAGCTCCAGTAGCATGGTGGAAGCCCAGCTTGGATCAAACAAGTGGATGTACCACCGATGGCAAGCTGATTGCTTCGTTCAATGATTCCATTTGTGTGTGGTACGCCTGGCTGTCCTCCATCTCTTGCCATCATAAGTTCCTCACAGGAGCCCATGAATTCTTTGGCGTTGTCGGAATAGAGTACTTGAACCTTGCGATTCCCCACAAACTGCTGAATGCAATGCACGACGTGGGTTGCTGCCTTGGAAGCAACGGGGAACGAATGCATCAAGCCTGAAAAGAGATCTTTGATCACAAATGTCTCGGTCTCTCCGTCCAAGCCAAGGGCTTGAGGTGAACCAGAGTAAATATGATCGCATGTGATGATTTCTCCCCACTCGGTGAGTTCACGCTTGAATGCACGTCTCTTGGAATACTTCTCTTTCATCTTTCCCATGGTGCAAGCCTCGCAAAAGGGGTTCTTGGGAAGATGGGACAATTTGTGCTCCAGGCTCTGGGCTTCGGCACGAAGCTTGTCACTGGAAGTAGGACGAGCTTGTGGGTGAGGATCCGGAGGTGGCTGGTCAGCGTTTTCTTCTTCGCCTGCACCGATGTGTCCCTGAGGATCTGGGTCAGCCCCGGAAATTACTTCCGGTGCTTCTCCGTCGTCCTCCATTTCACCAGCGAGAATTACTCCCCCCGGATCCATGTCTTCTTCGTCTCCAAATGCCTGGTAGCGTTCTTCCCTTTCATCGTCTGATATTTCTGGAGTGTCTTCACCTTGAGGCATCATATCATTGAGTTCTTCGGAGTTGGCGTACTCGTTTTCGTCAACTTCATCGTCCGCTTTTTCGTCATCATCTTCGTGCAACTCCACTTCTTCGCCTGCCAAGCAAAGCGTGACAGGTGGCGGTGCACTGTTTCCTGATTGTTCCACCGTGGGAGCGATGGCCACCATCTTGGTTTCACGTGCGGGACGAGGGTTGGAGAACTCGCTGCCTGCTCTCAGATAAGGTATGTTCTTTTCCACCTCCAACTCGACTACCATTCCTTCTGGATTCGTCATTACCGGATTTCTACCGGGATCCCAGTGAAATGTGAATCCTTGCTCCATGCATCGCTTTCCAATCGAGAGGACCGGAGGCGTATCGTGCAGGAGGTAGGGATGAACGAGCTGTGCCAACTCCGAGCAATAGAGAGGCACCACATTGCGCGACTCGATACGGCCATTGGCTGTGGAGAACATAATTCTGGAGCTTTTCTTCAAGGTTTTGACTGGAAAGTCATCTGCCATTTTGTCGTTGATCAGATCATGACCGCACCCAGTGTCCATCAACCATAGGGCTGGTGGCAAATTTGGTACGTACTCGTCGCGAAACGGTTCGAACTTGATCGAAGCTGCACTGATCGACGCACCACTGATCGTAGCGGCACTGATGGCATGCATTCCCTTCTCTGGGTTTCTTGAGGTCAGGACCTCTTCGACGACGTGATCGGGAGAATCATAGGTCCAAGCAGATCTGGAGTCAACAAAGTTGAATTCCATCTCCTCGATGTTCGTCACAACTCCCTGTATCTGCACCTCCTCGAAAGTGTCTTCACACCAATGGTTGACAAGTGTCTCGTTGACAATCATAACGACCAGCAACGCCTTCATTACCGCGACTTTGTGACTGATCTTCGCCTGAACGTCCCACGATTCCCGTTCAACATCATTCGTGAGGTAACTGCAAGGAAACTGTTCACGATCTGGGTTGATGGAGGGGCGTTCCGGATGATTCTGAGTCTCGTCGAAAGTAAGATGCTTCGGCTTTGGTGTCTTGTACTTCAACGCGGACTTGGTCTTATGCATGAGCAATGATTCAAGAAATTCTGCGCTGAATGGATTTCTGCCTGCGAGATGTTCACGAAATTGGTAATTCGAGATTTGCGGCGCACCACCGCCGGAAATTACTTCCGACGATGCTGCTGCTGTGGAAATTACTTCCTCAGGCAAAGTCTCGGATGTAGTCTCGGCCACTGATGCACAAGCAAGCTTGTGCAGTTGGCTGCGACGTCTCGGTACCTCGCGCAACTCAGTCGCTGGCATGCACACCTCGATAGCACAGGCAGCCTTCGCCTTGAGAGCGTCAACCTCGGCCTTGGTTAGGTGTGCGAACTTGCACTGTCCGTCGGGTTTGCTGCACGTATTGGTCGCCTCAAACTGATAGCAATAGGTAACACCACCGGTGTCATTTCCCTTTCCTTTGCCTTTGCCTTTGCCAACAGCGGGTGCCTTTGGTTCGGCGCTCCACCCTGAGGGAGATGTTGCTCTCGACGTCGGTTTGGTGAGCTTTGCCTTTTCGTCTTTAGACAATACAGCGTGGCTGAAATAGCACTCTTCTGCGGCACGGGAACAGGTACCAGTGTTGAAGAACCAACACGGAGTCTGCCCTTTGGTAGATCCTTTCCCGGCCTTTCCCTTCTTTCCTTTGCCTTCAGCTTTGCCGCTCACGTTGCCGCTTACGTTGGCAAGAGCAAATTGCTGTGTCATATTCGCAAGTCCCAACTCAGAGGCGGCAAGCTGTTTTCTGAGAGCGGTAGCCACCTTATCTGCTTCCTTTTGTTCGGGCGTCTTCGCCGGGGACTTGGCTGCACCTTTGGCTTTCGGTGTCGGACCGTCCTGAGCAGGGGCCGCCGGTTTTGCTTTTGCTGGGGGTTTCCCAGTCATCAGCAACTCTCTTTCGGCGGTGTTGCGGTTCTGTCTCTGAAGTCTGATCTCCTGTTGAACAATACCGACTAACCACTCGTATGTCTTGTTCACGTTGTTCTCGTGGTACCTCTCGTAGATGTTCATGTCTTGCTTCAATAACTCGACGTTCTTGATCTTGCGATAGAACACGTCGCGTAGATTCACCGTGGGAATGGGAGCACACATGTTGTCGAGGATCCTCTGCCACTGTGTCATGAAAGCAGACAGGTCTTTGTCACACTCGCATCTTGCTAAGTGATCAAACCCGTAGACCATCTCGGAGTTGTCGAAGGTTTTGAAGTTCTCCAAGAGCATGAATACAATTTGGCGTCCTTTGAGCAACTTCAGCTTCTTCAAGGCCTCGTCCATTTTGCGATTGATCAAGTCCTTGAGATCCTTCGCGTCCTGGCCGCCATGTGAAATGATCAGCTGCATTGCTGTTGACAACTTGACATCCAGTGTGACGAATGCTGATCCACCTGAGTCCGCGAAGTCTTCAATCTTGGCACCCGGGGTCCAAACCGCGGTGATCCATTCGATGATTGTTTCAACCTCTCTTACTCCGGAGGTCTGAACCAGTTGTTGCGTCAAATTTGATTGCCAACTTGCCAAGTTGGTAATCGTTGGGTACGCCGGTGCATGAAGCTTGTCTGCTTCTTTGATCTTCAGCGCCAGGTCTTCGACCCTCGATTCTCGGGCTGGTGCCGCGACACGATTCGTGGAAGGACCTGCTGATGCAGCGGGTAACCCTGGAGGCAATGTTGCAGGCGACGTGGTGGAACAAAGAAGATTCTGCCACAATTCATATGCTTCAATGTAGAGGCGATTCTCTTCGTACCCATAGTTGGATTCTGCTTCGCACTGGACGGACTCCTCTTGGAGAGACTGAAGAGCCTCGCCATACTCCGTCCTCAAACCATCAATTGTTCTCAACGACTGCACATATTTGCTCTGTGCTTGTACAGCCACTGCATGATTTTCTGACTGTCCGTTTCGCGCCTTCAGCGCTGCTGCCTTTTCTTGTACAAGTAGTAGCTCGACGCGAGCAACTTCGGCTTCGACCGTGTCACCCTTCTGTTTGGCCATTTGAAGTCCTAGGTTCTTTGCGAAGAGCTCTTCGTTCAGCAGTCTGGCGTACTTGGAGCTTTGTGCCAACAGATTCTCGGTCCTTTGTTCAGTGGATCGAACATGCTGCATAGCGTCTTGTTCAACCCTGTCAATGATACCGCGAAGTTCTGCATGGTTCTGAGGTAGATTTGGCACCACTTGTTGACGAAGCGCATGTTCTGCAGCAAGACATCGCTGCATCGCATCGTTGGTGTGCTCAGAATTGCGAGTAGCAGCCCGCTCTTCAAGTTCCGATTCTGATCGCCAATGAACTGCTGTCTCATTCAGTCTCTGAATGTGCGCTTTGGCGTCTGCCTCTAAGTGCTCGTATCGCTGAGCAGAGTTCCACAGTTCGCTTCTCAGCTCAAGATTGACTCTCAAACCCTTTTCGCGGTCATTAGTCACTTGTTGGCAATTTGCTTCTGTCTGTTCGTGATAAGCGCGTGCCAACCCTTCTGCCGACTGCTTGAACTGCTGAAGCTCAGCTTGTCTGTATTCTTCACTTAGATTACTTTGCTGCAAGTGGTCTTGAGCCGCCATTTGAGCAGCGCGATTTTCTTCTCCAAGTAGTCGTCCGAGTTCTTCATTTTCCTGGCCGACCCTTTTGACAAAGAATTTTGCGTCCGTCATCTGCTGTTCTGCAGTTGGATGAAATGTGGCTGGGTCATATGAGGAAGAAGATGCCTTCTTGTCCCGCGATTCACCAACCGCACCTTCCAAAGGTCGTTTTGTATTTCTTTCTGACCACTCCATGAATGTCTGTTGTTGTGCAACTGTTCTTGGACTTGGGGGTCCAGACACCATCAGTGTTTTGTGTGGACTGCTCTGCACTTGCTTTGTCACGTCTCCCATCACAACGTCGGCGAGGGGGGGGAAATTACTTCCTCCGTCGCTCCCGCTGCGCCAACGGAAATTACTTCCGCTGGTTTGATGGGAAATAGCGACAGGGTAGCCTGTGATGAGTAGATACCTGCTCCCGCATGACTTGACCATTCCGGCAATGCTGGAGGTGGAGGAAAGTGAGGAAAAGCGGTCACTTGAAGGCTTCTCCTCGCTTCTTCCATATCCATTGGTTCACCGGGTGGAAGAGCCCTTTGGGAACCCTGGCTCGTGGCACCTGGACTGGCGCACTGAGTACCTTGGGCGAGCAACTGATTTAAGACTGCATCCGCACTTTCCAGCAAGATATTTGCCATAGGATCTTGACCTCTGAAATCTGCTGGTGTGGATTGTCCCGATTTTCGTTCCATGCCTCCTTTTGGCGAAGACCGCGGCGAGATGATTTTGCCAAACGCCTGAACTTTCTTAACTGGTGTTACTGATCCTGACCTAGATCGCCTTGGAGTCACGAAAAGAGATCTTTCTCCATTAGGGACTACAGGCAAAGTTTGAGACAACATTGATTGGCTCGTTCCAAGGTCTTCTGATCCACCATCTTGATCCTGTATGGTAGGAAGGATGGGAGCCGGAAGACTTTGTTCTGCCGATCTTTCTTGTCCCATTCCTCCTGATGGTCCCCGTCGGGGAAACATCTCCAATGCTGAGTCCGACGATTGTGCCGGAGATTCTCCCATGGACGATCGTGAGTCCCCAGCAACTGTCTGACCAACCATTGCCACATTGGCGGTTTCAGTGGAGGTCATGTTGTTGCTAGAGCCAAACGACGCCGTGGAGTTTCCTTCATGATCCATTTTAGCGATGATTCCGAAATCAGAGTTGTACGGCTGATAACCTGTGAATTCCTTCTTGGGAACCCTGAATCTCACAATATCTCTCTTCTCTCTTCTCTTCTCTCTGCTGGTCGATTTCGGTTCCACCACTTATGGATCCAAGTATTGAATTGGGATATCCTGTCAGAATGTCAGAGACGTGCTTGTTGAACAACACGACGATGAGCTTACTGCTGGCAAGATGATCTTTTTGCTGCATACACGCGATGCTGCATCGATTGTCGAGGGACGGGGTCGCTCGCTTGAGCCACAACATTAGTCGGGGCATCGATAAAGCATGCGCTTAAAACATATGACACGACGATTCATTCGCTCGAAATATCCCTATTAGACCCGTGTAGATTCACACCCCCCGCGTCAGACGCTCCCTTCATGTTGGGAGCACCTGACGTAGGTGCATACACGGTCGGTCTTTTATATACGTGGGACATGCGGCAAAGCTCAAATCGCATCATACATCGTCTATTGTTTCTCCGCCGCAAACCGCATTGCTGTTGGGTCTGCGTGGCTGAAGAACTAGCGCGGACCATTTCTAGTCATGCTCTCAGTCTCGCCTTTGTGAGGGCGCCAGTCGCCCGGAAATTACTTCCGAGCTTAGACCGCGGGACCCCACCACAGATGCAACAACGGAAATTACTTCCGCTGGTCTGTGCGGCACGAACAAGACCAATCGCACCGACTAACGGTGGCTCCGGCATAGCTCTATCTTATTTACAAATGGGCGCACGCGACACGCGGCGCAATTCAATTCCTGTGTTGATAAAAACAAGCGCGCAAAACTCGAGGCTCAACTCACTTCTGCTTCTTCGCTGCCGCCGGTTTCTTCTTTACGGCTGTTGCTGCGGGTGCTGGAGCCTCGGGTGCGGCTGTTGAGGAGCTCGATGCCGCCGCAAATACTATCGGCGCTGCTTTTGCCGCAGCCGCCGGTGCAATATCTGCCAGTGCAAAGCCCCTGTTCACATAGTTTAGCCCTCTGCTGCGGCTCGCATCAAGCATCCGGCTGTTCGCATTGACCGCCAGGATGTACGCCGCCATGAAAGCCGTCGGCTTTTCGGATCTTGTAAATGCTGCACCATCTGGGAAGTAGTAGACGTCGTCGCTTTTGTATAGATCTAGCGGCGTCGTGAAGCTGCACTTCGGCTTCTCATACAGCGCACGCACAATTTTCAGAACCACTGTGCGTCGCACGTCTCCAAATCCTTTGGTGTCGTAAAATATATCACTTGCTCGCGCCTGGCTGCCTTCCTCGGAGTCATTTCTCCAATAGGACAGCGGGAGGTTGAGAACGTTCACAGCGTAGTCCACCAACTCGGAGACCTGCATGTCGACTTCTCGATTACCCTTCTTATCGGCGGGAGAATAGCGCGGAGATGGGTCGACGTTGTACTCCCATGCCTCGCACTCACCAGGTCCATCACGAACCTGTCCTTTGCTTGATCGATCTTTCAACTGCACCGCGGTCATTTTGTCCCAGCCAACTCTCCGCGTGACAGTCTCGTTGGCCTTGACGACGTAGCAGGAGAGCAATTGTTGGTCTGCCGGATCGATGCACACTGCACCGTTGATGTTGAAGACCGAAATATCATCAGGTCGCTCAAATCGCTGTATCATCGCAGCAGGGGGGCGTCTCTGAAATATGATCAAGTTAACTAGTTC
>OOFX01000036.1_pt1 | contig 8105 bp, 4 predicted proteins | sample 1670331 | NCBI WGS metagenome assembly OOFX01 (sample SAMEA98144668, study PRJEB22522) | marine metagenome | biome: marine biome; feature: marine water body; material: sea ice | place: Arctic Ocean | collected 11-Sep-2015 | depth 0.9 m
GTCCCTGACGCCGCCGCCGCGCCACTGCCTTTTCGCAGGCAGGGGGCCTGAGCGCTGCGCACACGCCCTCCGGCGTGCGTGCGCCGCCGAAGGGCAGCGAAGAGCTTTACCCTTTAAGACCCAGCGTGATGGAATGGTTGTACCCGCCGCCTGTTGAGGCCGCGGCGGGTACGAGCGATGAGGAGGCCGCGCCGGAGGGCGAGCACCCGTCCGAGGAGGCGCGCGCGGCGCGGCCTGCCCGCGACCCTGGTGCCCCGACGCAGGCCGAGCGCGACGCACACGTCGCCACGCACCTTCCATTCAGGTCGTGGTGCGACCATTGTGTGCAGGGCCGTCGCGACGCCCCCCCGCATTGCAGAACGAAACGGGCTGCGGGGGAGATTCCTGAGGTGTCGTTCGACTACGCCTTTATTCGAAGAGACGACGAAACGGAGGTCGCGACCCTCCTGGTGATGCGCGACCGCGACTCGAAGTCCATCCGAGCGTGGGCGCTTGAACACAAGGGGGTCGACATGGCAGAGACGGTCAACCGAGCGGTCGCCGGCGTGCACGACCTCGGCTACCGCGGCCGCGTGCTGATACGCACCGATGGCGAGCACGCGCTGAAGGCGCTGCGCAACGCCATCACAGCAGCGCTGCCGGACGGCGCCACGCCGATCACCACGCCTGTGGGTGAGAGCGCGTCCAACGGCGGCATCGAAGGCGCAGTAAAGATCGTCAAGGGCTTGCTGCGCGTGCACTTAGCCGCGTTGGAGCACAAGATCGGCGGCAAGTTCCCGTCAGGCCACCCCGTTTTGACTTGGCTGGTTGAGCATGTCACGGACATCATCAGCAAGTACATGGTGGGCCTGGACGGTAAGACTGGCTACGAGCGCTTGTTCGGCCGCCCTCTGCGCGAAGAGGGCCTCGAGTTCGGCGAGACCCTCCATTGGAAGCACCGGCCCACGCAGGACATGAACGTGGTCCTCGATGCGCGGTGGTCCAGCGGCGTCTGGTTGGGACGCAATTGGGGCGGCGTAGTGCACCAGATCTTTGCCAACGGCAAGGTGCACCAGATCCGTGGCATCCAGCGGCAGCCGCGGGACGCCCGCTGGCGCAAAGAGGCGCTGGAGGCGGTCACGGCGACCCCGTGGAACCGCGAGCCCACGGCGGAGGGGGAGTTGCGTGTGCTTCCGCCGTTGGCTGCGCCGGCCGCCGCAGCAGGCGCTGAGGAGGAGGAAGTGCGGGAACCCGAGTACAACCCGCACCGCGTCTTTATCAAGAAGGCCGACCTCGAGCGCTTCGGCTTCACTGAGCAGTGCCGCAGATGCCAGCTCATGCGGTCCGATCGCAAGGCTCAGGGTGTGAAGCACACCGACGCGTGCCGGCTGCGAGTTGAGCAGTGCATGCGGGACGCCGAGGACCCGAGGCTGCACCGCGCCGAGCACCGAGTTCTTGACGAGCTCGAGCGCCGAGCCGCGCCCGGCGAGCCCGCAGCACCACCCGCGGCGCCGGTGGCCGCAGACCGCGCCCACTTCGAGCGCGAGTTCGAGCGCTGGGGCGCAGCGCCGGCGGCCGCAGCTGCCGCAGCAGCCGCCGCGCCCGACGAGGCCGACGAGCAGGACGAGCGTCGCGAGCGCGACTATGAGCACTTCATGGACGCGAGCGCCGACGCCGACGAGAGCGGCGACGCCATGATGAGAGTGGGTGCTTCTTCCGGCGACGCCTCTGCAAGCTTAGCCTCTGCAAGCGTTCTGCCTATTTTGCCTACGTATGCGGGCCAAGGGCCAGACGCTATTCGGGCCAGGGGCCAGACGCTTTCTTCAGAATCTGCAGCTTTGCCTTATTCGGGCCAGGGGCCAGACGTTGCGCGGACCAAGGGTCAGACGACGCGTGTTGAGCCGGCTGCTTCTAGCAGCGTCGTGGTGCCGCCGCACTCGGGCCAAGGGCCAGACGTTACACGGGCCAAGGGCCAGATGTATACGGGCCAAGGGCTAGACGCTACACGGGCCAAGGGCCAGACGCGGGCCAAGGGCCAGACGCGTGTTGAGCCGGCTGCTTCAAGCAGCGTCGTGGTGCCGCACACGGGCCATGGGCCAGACGCTTTGCGGACCAAGGGTCAGACGACGCGTGTTGAGCCGGCTGCTTCTAGCAGCGTCGTGGTGCCGCCGCATACATGGGCCGAAGGCCAGACGTTTGCCGTGAGAGGTCCGGCTGCAATGGCTGAGCTGTTTTCGCCGCCGCGCGTAACGGCCACATTGCCTCGACCCAGCGCGCACAACAGGGCAGAGCTGGTGGCAGGATCGACCTTCGACCTCCACGCCGATGTTGACGGAGTCGCCTGGGACTTCAGCAAGCCGGGCGACCGCAAGCGCGCCATCGCACGCATCCGTGCCGAGGAGCCCTTCCTCGTCGTGGGCTCGCCGCCTTGCACTATGTTCAGCAGGCTCAATGTCAACCTCAACTCGCACAAGGTTGGCAAGGTTGAGTGGGACAAGCGCTGGCGGGCAGCTGAGGTGCTGCTGACATTCGCCGCCGTCGTCTACAAGCTCCAGGTGCTGGCGGGGAGGCACTTCCTCCACGAGCACCCGGCAGGAGCGACCAGCTGGACGCACCCAGCCATCGCCCAGCTCCTTGCGCGAGGCGGTGTTGGTGCCGTTGTGGCGCACCAATGCGAGTTCGGCTTGCAGACCAGCGCCGAGGGCGGGAAGTGGGCTCTGGCGATGAAGCCCACTCGCTTCATGAGCTCGTCCCCCGCTGTACTCGAGGCGCTCTCCCGCAGATGCCGTGGCGGCCATGTCCACGCACCGCTGCTGGGCGGCACGCGCGCTCGCGATGCAGCCGTGTATCCGCCGGGCTTGTGTGAAGCCATCGCGCAAGGCGCGGCGGAGCAGCTTCGCCGAGATGACCGCGCGCTTCACGCGCCAGGCTTGCATGCCGTCGCGCTGGCGTCGGCTGCGGGGCCAGTCCCCAAGGCTGGCGCCGTGCGTGGGCCCGCCGCGCCCACCGAAGTGCACTGCAGCGAGGTGCAAGGCCGCACCAAGGACGAGGAGGAGGAACTGGCCCTATGGTCGGTGGAGGTGCGCGCAACCTACGACGAGATCACGGGCGCAGTTTTGCCGCCGGACCTCGTGCAACAGGCGCGCGCCGAGGAGGTGAAGTTCATGTTGAACTGGGGCGTGTGGGAGCGCGCGCCAATTTCCGACTGCTGGAAAGAGACGGGCAGAGCGCCTATCGGCAGCAAGTGGGTCGACGTCAACAAAGGCGACGAGGCGAAGCCCCTGATCCGCAGTCGATTTGTGGTCAAGGAAATCGCGACCTACAAGTCGGACGACTTCTTTGCGGCCACGCCTCCGCTGGAAGCGTTCCGGCTGCTGCTGTCTCTGGCGGCCTCGGACCCCGACGACCTCAAGATCGAGGTCCTGGACGCGCGCAAGGCGCACCTGCATGCGTTTGCAGACCGCACGGTCTTCACGCAGCTTCCGCCGGAGGAGGCGGCGCCAGGTTGGTGCGCCCGGCTCGTGCGATGCCTCTACGGCACGCGCGACGCGCCGAAACGCTGGGAGGCCTTCCTCGCTGAGCAGCTCGTGGCGCTGGGCTTCGCCAAAGGCCTGGCGTCACCATGCTGCTTCTACCACGCGCAGCTACGAGTACGCTGCATAGTACATGGAGACGATTTTGTACTGAGCGGTAGCGCGACCGCCTTAGACGTAGTGAAGGCTGGCATGCATGAGCGCTTTCTTTTAAAGGAGCTAGGCCGCCTTGGGGGAGGCCAGGGGGAGCTCAAAGAGCTCCGGGTCCTCAACCGAGTCATCCGGTGGACCCCGGCCGGCCTGAAGTACGAAGCGGACCCAAGACACGCTGAGATCTTGGTCCGCGGCGTCGCCGGCGTAGAGCGTTCGCTTAGCGCCCCCGGTACGCACTCGAAAGACTTCGAGAGCGCCGGCGAGGCCGAGTTGCCGGATTCGATCGCACGCTTGTTTAGGTCGTTCGCCGCGCGAGCCAACTACCTCGCCATGGATCGACCCGATCTGGCGCAGGCGACTAAGGAGTTGTGCCGACGCATGTCAGCACCTAGGGCCGCCGACCTGGTGGCCTTGCTGCGAGTAGCGCGTTACCTCGTAGGAGCGCCGCGCGTGGTGTACGAATACCCGTGGCAGCGTAGCACAGTACTGCGTGCCTTCAGCGACTCCGACTTCGCCGGCTGCGTGGCTACGCGGCTGAGCACGTCAGGAGGCGCAGCGTTGCACGGCGCCCACTTGCTCAAGCACTGGGCGAGCACACAGAAAAAGATCACCCTCAGCTCTGGTGAAGCCGAGCTGGGGGCGGTCGTCAAGAGTTTCAGCGAGGTGCTAGGCTTGCAAAGCGTCGCGCGGGACCTCGGAGTCGAGCTTCGACCCGAGGTCCACGCGGATAGTAGCGCGGCAATTGGCATCTGCAATCGCTGCGGCATCGGCAAGGTAAGACACCTTGCCGTTGCGCAGCTTTGGGTGCAGGACTTCGTGCGTAGCAAAGCGTGCAGGCTCCACAAGGTGCTGGGAACAGAAAACCCGGCAGACTTGATGACGAAGCCCCTGCCGCGCGCCGAGATAGACGCGCACCTAGGACGTTTAGGCCTTAGCCGCGCGGAGGGCCGCGCCGAGACCGCGCCCCGTGCAGACGCAGCGATCGACACGACGCTGGCCGACCGCTTGGCAAGCCAACGGTCGCTGAAGTAGGCTGCGCCCCAGTGCACGCGACGTTGTGGTAACCCCGCGGAGGGCGCCCAACGCGACGTGCACTGGCGACAGCGCCCTACTGCAACATTGTACCCCCCGCTTTTTAATATGCGTTAGCAACCTTTTATAATAGCGCGTGTGAGCCCACCGACCGCGCAAGCGAACTGGTCGGTGGCTTGCACGGAGCCGCCTGACCGCACAGTGCATGCGACGTTGTGGTAACCCCGCGGAGGGCGCCCAACGCGTCATGCACTGGCGCCCCCATGCTTGCATGGGGGAGTCGACGACATTCCCCGCCATATCGTTGCCGCTAGCCTTTATAAATACCACACCGTGTGCCTTACGCGCGTGCCAATACCAGTGGCACCGCGTAGGGGGAGTAGGAGGACCCGCGTTATATTTAAGGCCGTTGCGCCGCATATTTAATTGTTGTTGCCTTGTACCGTCGGCCGCAGCCGCACCTTTAGGACAGTGCCGATCGGGCATGCTAGTCCTGTGCAGCGCGCGTGGCTGCCTACCGCCGGCGCTTTGGGCATGCCGCCGCAGAGGCAGGGCGTGCCCAAGCACCAGCGGCAGACAGGCAACTGCATATCTTCCAAGCTTGCGCGCATTGCATTTTCCGGCATAACGTGCCGCGTCGCAGTGTCCGTGCCGGCGCGTAGCCTATACCAAGGGCACGCCGCGCACACCGGGCCAAGGGCCATGCAGTCGGGCCAAGGGCCACGCTTACTTCGGCCACCGGCACCGTTGGAGACGGTGCCGGTAGTTGCCTCTCGCTGCGTACGCCCGCTTGCGTTGCACTCGCGCATTGGCTCCTTTTGCACCTGCGCACTCGGGCCCTCTTTAGGGCGGCCGGCCCCTTTTTGCGGCCGCCAGGCCCGAGCCAGGTTTAGGCGTTCCAGTTTCGTCCTCTTGCGCTGGATCCCCTCCTCGCGGTGGGGGAGACAGCCTTTGCTGAATTCAATTTGCATTCGCTCTTGTGCGCCAGTCGCGTGTGCCGTAGGCAGTGGGGTTCAGTGCGGCTGGCCCACCATTTTTCTGCGTTTCGCGTGTGCCGTAGGCAGTGGGGTTCAGTGCGGCTGGCCCACCAGTTTTCTGCGATTGGTTCGCGTGTGCCTTAGGCAGGGGGATCCAGTGCGGCTGATCCGACGTTGGGGCCTCAGTGCGGCTGCGCCCGAGTGCCTTGGGTAAGCCCGGCAGTGGCCCTCGTGCCTTAGAGCTTTTAACTGCGTGTGTGCCTGAGGCAGTGAGGTTCCAGTGCGGCTGAACCTGTTTTTCCGGTTCCGACCCGCTGGCCCTCGCGCCTTAGATCCCATCCGAGTTTTTAGCTGAATTTGATTTTGCATTCGTTTTATATTTAAGCGTCTACTATGCGCCACTCTTTAAGTATTCGCTTTTGCGCATTGTGGGCCCTCTGTCGGGCAGTACCCAGAAGCGGTGCTGCCCGAGGGGGAGTGCGAGTAAGAGGAGCCCCACAATGGCATTGTCTGACATGCTTGTTCGTTGTTGCATGTACAGCGCATTGCATAGTGATCGTTGTTCAGTGTCGACGTGCCGTCGCCACTGGCTCAAGCAAAACAAGTTCACGAGCATTCTCATTCTCGCATGGTAGCGGAGCCGTCGGTAACGACCCCTCCGTAGCCTAGCGTCGCTTGCTCCTTCCCCCCTCGCGCCGGCAGCAGAGATGAGCACTGCCGACGTTGACGCCGCGGCTGCTGCCTCTGCAAGCAGCAGCCTCGCAGCTATTCCAGCGGGAAGCGCGACGCAGGAGATTCTTGGCCCACGCCTCTTCGTGGGCATGACCGAGGCAGCGATGGTTGAGCGGATGAACACCTGGGGTGCCGTCCGCGACCAGTCGCTGCTCGACATCCGGTCCGACCTGGTTGGCACCCAGGTCGCGGTCTCGTCGACCTTCGAGGATGCCAAGGCGACCTTGCTTGGCATCGCCGCGAACTTCCGCGCCGAAGCTGAGGCGCTGCGCCAGCACGGACAGCACGAAGCACAGCAGTCCGTTGCTCGCCTCACGCTTGTCGTGACCGAGGCGCGCGCGAAGTTCGACGAGCAAGACACGAGCCTCGCGCTGAACCTCGCCGAGCTCGCGCGGCGCGCGCAGACGCTCGAGGACTGGGCGCGCGCAGAGCCAGCGCGCATGGCGGCGGCCGCTCGGGCCGCGCCCGCGCCGCCGCGGGTGACCACCTCGCCAGGCGGCACGGTGACGTTCTACCCAGCTCCGTCGGCGGCCCCGACCACGCCTCCGACGCGCGCCGCGGCACCGGTGTGGGACGCCTCGCCCACGCAGGCCCCGGGCATGCCGCTGACGCCGGCCTGGGACGCTTGGGCAGCTGGCCGCGGCGCCCCGCCAGTCGACTCTTGGGCGCCGCGCCCGCCTGCCGGCCAGGGCCCGCCGCACTTCGACATCAGCGGCGGCGGCGGCAAGGGCGACGGCAGGGGCAGCCACCCCAAGGAGCTTCGCATCAACGCCCGCGACTGGGGCACGGCCAGCAAGCTCGACATCACCACGCACTTCGAGCACTTTCAAGTGTGGAAGGACAGGGCCATGATGTTCTTGTCGAAGGAGCGCCCCGACGTGCGTGCCTTACTGACGTGGGCCGAGACACAGTCGCAGGCGCACCTCGCGGCGAACCTCGTCACGCAGTCTGCGCACTTCGGCGTCGACGACCTTGCGGCTGTTGAGTACAGCCTCCACGACGGCATCAAGACCATTGTCGTGGATGGCATGCTCGGCCGCGCACGCAACTGCGTGGGCCGCGGGTGCGAGCTCTGGCGGGCACTTGTTGCCGAATGGAGCGGGGGTGGAGACCAGGTGCTCGACGCTAAGGCGCGGCTTTACCTGGACCCACCCCGCGCCAAGGACACCGCCGATCTTTGGGCAAAGCTCTCGTCGTGGGAGCGGCTTGGGGAGGAGGTCGTCACCTCTGGCCTCCCCCTTCCCGAGTGGATGCGCAACACATCCCTCGAGAAGCTGCTCCCCACCCCATTGCTGAGCACCCTTGTCGCACGCTCCGAGTTGAAGGAGTACTCGGTGCGCCTAGCGTGGGTGAAGACGCAGATGGAGCATACCCGCGGTGTCATGCAGGCCGCCGCGTTCGGCCCCGGCAAGGGCAAGGACGCCAGCGGAGACGTCTACATGAGCTCCGTCGAGGCCGCCAGCACCGAGCACTCCGACACAGCGCTCGCGTGGGCCCTCGCCAACGCCGTGGACCAAGGCGACTGGGCGCAGGCCGAGACGTTCCAGAACGCCATCAACGCCCTGAAAGGTGTTGGCAAAGGCGGCTACCGCAAAGGCCTTGGCAAGGGCAAGTCCGGTGGTAAGCCTGCTGCCGCGGCCGGCGGCGCTGGCTTCCAGGGCAACTGCAACCATTGCGGCATGTGGGGCCACCGCCGCTC
>OOFX01000038.1_pt1 | contig 8069 bp, 8 predicted proteins | sample 1670331 | NCBI WGS metagenome assembly OOFX01 (sample SAMEA98144668, study PRJEB22522) | marine metagenome | biome: marine biome; feature: marine water body; material: sea ice | place: Arctic Ocean | collected 11-Sep-2015 | depth 0.9 m
GTACATTTTGTCCCTGAGCTAGGTTTCTTCTTTTTAGATTCAAAAACGGGATTCTGGCAGGTGGTGCAAAACTAATCATTTTCAGTTACAAATCCTTTCATTTTGGCTAGTTTTCGGCTCCGGGGCAGATTTTTGCTATTTCGAGACTCCAAACTAGCATTTGGGTTAGGGTTCAGCATTGAACACCTGCTCAACACTGTTTAGTTAATCCAGCAGCAGTCACTGTACAATGTTGGTAGTGCGTGTTTCTTTTTCATTTGCAGGCAACTGCGGCCATGGCGTCGCAGGACACGGGACGTGGCGGTGGCTCCTCCTCCGCAGGCCCGTGGGTCTCTGCGCAGGCCAAGGCGACGATGCCGATGCATCGACAAGCACCACCAGCTGGCTGTGGGCAGGGCATTGACTACCACGGTGCTGCAGCAGCGAATCCAGACGAGATCCCTCACCTGTCCAAGTTGCAGAACACGCCGAAGGCTTGGATATCGAATGGCGAGATGCTCATGGTGAAGTGGCCGGTGGATTTTACCATGCGCTGTGCTTTTCCTCCACCTGGTACTGCGGACTGTTTGCTGGAGTTGGAGGACGAGTTGGCAGTGCAGGGTGCCAACTTCACTATGCGGTCTCAGCGCAAACGGAAGCCGTCCGACGTGATCACATATCAGATGCTGCGGATTGTGGGACCTCCTGGTTCGGTGAAGCAGATCTACAGACGTTTGCGTTCAGTTGTTGGCAACTTCAAGCAGAACTTCAAGGGTCTGCCGCCAGTCAACAGACCACGCGTTTTCGCTGTCAGCGACAAGGGTTGGGATTACGATAATCAAGGCTTTCTCAACGAGAACGTGAAGGACATGGACGACACGGGTGCGTGTCCGAAAACTATGGAAGACTATTCCGATGATGATTACGTCGAGGTCAACAGTCAGGGACAGGACTACCGACAAACAATGCAGCACTCATTGGCGGTCGGTGAGATCGACGTCGAGCAATCGGAGAGCGAAGACCGAACAGGGCGAAAGGGCTATGATCAATACAGTGCTGGCGACATCCCGCAAATGGTAGTGAAGCCATGGGCTGAGCTGCTGACGTACTTGCTGAGAGTGGCGCGTCAGTACATTGCCTCTGCTCCAGTTTGTTGCGGAAACATTCCTCCCAAAGAATGGATGACCGAGCAGCTCGATGCTGCTGAGGCACGTGGTTCCGACTTGATTCAGGTTGGTGCCTTTGCTGAACTGTTCGTGGTGAGCATCAGCACCAACTTGAAAAGAAACAGTGCATTGTGGCGCACCTATTCAACATGGTGACCTCCTTTGTGTATTTCCGACACATCAAGTTTGTGCTGACAACCTTTGGCGAGGACGCTGATGATGTCAACCTCTTGCGGACCATCTTCGCTCCGGTGATCCAGTTCGGCATCCTCACCATTGCGAGCGGCGGAGTAGCAGGGAAGACTTTGTCTGAGAGGAGGAGGTTGCAGGATGCACCCGCTTGGATGCCAGGCTCGCCAGTCAACATGGTCCTTCCAGGTCAACAGGTGATGCCTTTCCAACAGCATTGGCATTCCAGCCTGTGCAAGAACACGTCTCACATGGTGGCCAAACACAAGTTCCACTCTGTGGCAAACCTGTTCATCAACACGGACTGCGACAACTTCTGGCCCACTGCCTACCTGGAGAACGTTTGGGCTATCTTTCAGAAGAATGAGAACGTCAAGGGGCTGTGCATATTCCCTCACGGCAATGTTGATGGCGGCACTACTGGTCGAATGGTGTATCGACCAGTTGACTTCTGGAGCGTCGGTGGCTACGACGAAAGCCTCTCTCCTTCCGGAGGCCAAGATGTTCAGCTTCGACTGCGTTTGGCGATGTACGGGGCGGCTGCAGGCAGCGGACCAACTAACTTCAAGATCAAGAACTTTCAATTGGTCGGCGGTTGTTTTCCGAATGATTTCGAGAACACCTCCATGAAGCACGACCGTGGCTTGGCCAAGACAGCCAACATCGACCCTGGTGTGCTGTCGGCCATCGCTGGACCAGACCACAGCAAATGGCACAAGATGAATGCGTTGAACTGGCAACACAGGGTGGAGCCTCGCCTCAAAAGCAAGGAGTGGTTGTGCAATGCGGAGATGTTGAACAGTAAAACGCAGTTGGGCTGCTGGTGGAATTCCTTCCCGACGTGTGCAGTGGTTCCGCCTGACGTCATCGAAGGCATGCACGCATCTACCTGGCCCTACGGACAACCGGAGCGAGTGCTGTCGTCGGGCAGCACAGGCTCTGCTGCGGCGTGGTTGGGCACACTTGAGGCGGTGCCCGGTGTGCCTGCCCAGGCTGCCGCTGCGGGTACTCTTGGAGGCGACATGGCAGGCCACGAAGTGCCTGTTGTCAACAGGGAGAAGTTGATGGTGAACATCTACGTGGTGGGCATCGCCCGCTTAACCGAGTGTGCGCGCGACGAGCATACGTACTCTGTAAATGATGGGTGTGTGACTCTCTGTCTTGCTAGAGCAACATCTGCAGTGCACTCAGCATGGCAGTTGATTGGGTGACAGGCGACCAACATTAGTTTTTTTTCGTGCATAACATATGTTGTTGTTTTCATTGCCTGATGCTAGTGTTCTGTGTTGTTGCTCTGTGCTTGTATTACAGTCCCATGCAGGTACCCCTTGAAGTTGATGGTGTCCGACAAATCATTGGACAAGGATCGATTGATCGCGGCGGTGGGTAGACTGGTGCCCGCACTGCATCAAGACAAGTCCATCTATGCAGTCGACTGCCGTGGGTGTCTGCCAAAGGATCTCCCCTACGCAGAGGGCATGCACACCGGGTGTCACCCTGCTTTGTTTGAGCGCGTCGTGAAGCACTCCAGGTTTTCGGGAACTCTCGAGGGAGTCAGGGACAGCATCCATGACGACCAGGAGATGCAGCGAGGCAAAGTGGGGTTGTTGCTGTGTGATGATCTCGGCCGTCATGGATCCGTGGCCATCGGCAAGGTGCTGGCTGAGTGCATCGTTGCAGACCCGGTGTGCGCATTGGGCACGGTGCACATTCTGGCCGACCAGCATTCCGAAACCTACTGCGGTGTTTGTGCTCGGTGCGAGTTCTGGACACGCCGTTGGACATCCAGGAACCAGAACGTGAGAGCTGTGAAGGAAATGTGGTTCAGCCCAGCCGAGTGAACGTGTGCCTACGTTGAATTGAGTGGGACAGAGATTGTGTTGCACGCCGCATAGTTGCTTTTGTCGGAATGAGTTTCCAGTGGCATCATCGTTTTGCACAGAGCTGATGTTCACAGCTCTATGCCTGCTGCTGGAAGCACAAACTTGTGCGTCTCTAACCATGCACTCGCGAGGAAAAAGAAATCGAGTCTGCACGTGTGTACATATCTTCATCTCGCTTTGTAGCCAAATATGCATCCACTGGTTATGCAGTCCACTTGTGTGTCATCTTGCACACAGTCCAGTGCTCCAGAGGCGGTGCCCGGGGCACTAGACTGTGAGCAAGATGTCAATGGATGGACTCTGGGTCAACAGTGCACAACATAGACCAGGCGTGCATTCAGTGTGAAGTTGCTGTCCATGCTTTGCATCTTTTGTTTGCTGATGGTCGACACACTACCATCTGCCTCCCCGACAGATGCTTCATGCTGAGAATTGGAGGTTGAATACAGAGCACCGAATTCGTCGTTGTGCAGTACTGGATTGCACGTCACACTCCTGTGTATGAACAATGTTGATGTGAGTGTGTCACGTCAAAGGTATTGTGTATGTTACATGCCCAACCGTTTGTATGGGTATGGGCACCCATGGATATAGCTGGAACCACCATCACGAACAGATGCACCTATGCACAGCAATATCATTGTAGAAACACCCACATGCCATGTTGGTTCAAATTGCAGCATCAACTATACGATTGGTGTTGCCTTGACCCTCCGACGCGATGCCGCCGAAAGTTCGCCGTCATATCTTGAAGGCTTCCTCCCATGTTGTGGCTATTGATGCTCTGCGAAAGCAGCGCAAGGAAGTACAGGGAACCCTTCGAACAATGCGCTCAGCATTGAAGCAGGACAATATGCTTTAACATTGCACTGTCTGCTGCATGTGCTGGACAGCAGTGTCATTGAGGCGGTGCCCGGGACACTGTTCACAGATGTGTTGCAACACTGCAGTGTTTGTGGTATATGCAAGGAGAACCGCAAGCACGCACGCTTGATGCAGAAAGCTAACCGTTTGGGCTCGCAGGACCTCCTCGAGATCGCAGCCATGAAGGGCATGACCATTTTCACAAATCCCAATCCAGAGGGAGGGGTAGCTTCAGCTACGGAACCACCGCTTGGATGTGGTGCAAGTCCTGTGCCCAGTACCCTGTCAGCCAGCAGTGCCAGTGGCATGGCTCCGAGTGTCGCGGCAGTGCAGGCCGACGACAGCAGAACACCGACAACTCCGGTGGCTGTTGTCGGCGACTTGGATGAAATTGCAATACCCTCTGAACATGAGGCCTCCGACTAGGACGCCCGCCTCTTCGTTTAAGCGCGCGCTGTATGTATGCAGAGCTGTGTGATAGTTTTTCTTGCGCAGCCAGTCTTGATGTACATAGTAGGACAGCCACTTCGATGTTCAAGTTTCTTGCTGAATGCCCCCAGTGTGAGCACCAGTGTGTACCTTGTATATATGTGTCTGGGACTCTGCTCAGTGTGAAGAAACAAAAGGTGTGCGTGGGTGTGTGTATGTGAGTGAGTGGGTGTGTGTGTGTGGGAGTGTGCGTACGTGTGTGACAGCGACATATCCACATAATGCTTCATGCTCGTCAAATCTGCACTGTGCACGATGCGAGGAGAGACAGGTCATGATCAGGCCCGTAGTGATATGAGGCATGCATTTAGAGGTTCGGTGCCTGCCAGCTCGAGCAGCAGATGGAACCATGTCAAGTTTGACTTCGTTGTTCAATGCTTGGGCGTGTATAGGTGCAGTGTGACAATCTACGATTGTTCATGGTATATAACTTGCATCCACAGTCGTTTGCCGTATAGTCAACATAATAGGTGCACACCACACATACGCTTTCAGCTCGTTGCATATTGCAGTAGTATACAGTGCGTTCAACAGCATTGCCTATGCTTCACTTGGTTGTACGGAGCTTGTGTTGGGATCCCATGAGCAATATACACAGTTGGAGCCATTGGATTGGTGCTGGGCTTCAGGAATGGGTTGCTGGCCAGTGGAATGCTTGGGGGACCAGTGGTATGGAAGGGAGGCAATTGGAATGGTGTGGGATCCAGCATAAGCACTCGAGCTTTGAACATTGGGCTTACAAGCATTATTCTTCTTGATCACTTAGCATTCGCATAAGTCTTTTGGTTCACCTGCATACCCTGTTGCTTTGCTGAAGTTCTGAATTCGCTTCGCTATGCATGCGGGAGCTCCAACTGCCCGCATCGACCTGCAGCAACAGGTTGCACGCACGGCGGAGCTCCTGCTGGAACTCCAAACGACGAGCCGAGCTGTGCAGAAGCAACATAGTAATGGGAAGCGATGTGCAGTTGGCTTAAGGTCAAAGCGGACGTGGGTTCTGCTGCGATTGATTGCAGATCAAAGCACCATGAACCCTCATGCTGTGCTAGCTGCACGCCGACTACTGCCAGGTGCTGTCTGGCTGGGTGCAGACACGCTTGCCGAACAAGAGGTTCTACTGCGGAAACTGATTGACAAGCCCATGGTGCGCGAGGCCGGAGCTCGGGCTGTGGCATTGGTACTTTGGAAGGGTATTGCTGTGAAAGCAGTTCGCATCATCGCAGAATTACAGCTTTTGAAGTGCTTTGCGGAAATGAACTCTAGAGGTGTAACACCGAACAGCAAGATGGTGGCAGAGATGCTGGTGCAACAGTGGCCCGCACATGTGCATCAACCTCATGTTAAGGAGTGGCTCTCCCGCATGCCCAATGAGGCCAAACTTCGCCGACGGTGGTTAGTGAAGTTACGCCGCTTTTGGGGTGTGCACTACCGGAAACTTGGTTCGCGCAGTCACCAGTCGCCCGCAGATGAAAAGCGCAAGGTGCAGAGATAAAATACACCTTTCCGAGTGGATTTCTGGAACCAGTTTTGACCCCACAACTGGGGGTCAAAATGGAGCCATACAGGTTTCCGTTGGCCCATACAAAATACCGTATTGTACCCATAAGTGGGGTTGGAAACTGACCCCCAGTTCTGGGGGTCAAAAACTGGTTCCAATGTATGACTTGGAGCGGTGAGGCCAGACTGATGTTACAGTGGGCAGAATGGCTTCGCACGTGCGTATTGGGAGGTCGCGAAACCGTGTTCGTGAACTTGGACGAGACACCAATGGCCAAGCAAATGGCAGCACGTCGCGGATATGTGTGCCATCTAATTGGCCCATTGGATAGCGACTGGCACGCACGCATCGCTACCCGTGACACCAGATCGCATGCAACTTTGATGGCGGCTGTGTGTGATGACGCACTTCTTCAAAAGCATTTGCCGCAACTCTTGCTCACCAAGGACAAGACCCTCACCCGAGCTGAGAAAACAGCACTGGCGCACCTACCACTGCCAGTCCGTTGGCTTTCAGGCACAACGGGATGGATGACTTCATCAATCCTCAAGCAAGTGCTTACAATTTACAGACGTGCGATCCGAGCTGTGAGACCGAACGCTGAGATAGTTATGGTGTTCGATGTTGCACCCCAGCACGTAACGCATGAAGTATTCATGCACCTCAATCGCTTGGGCCTTCACACACTTTTGATCCCTGCCGGCATGACGTGGTTGCTCCAGCCGCTGGACACGCACGTGTTCAGCACCTTGAAGAGATCACTGCACGACCGCCAAACCAGAGGTCGTGCAGCTTCGCCCCTGGGTATCATGCCTCCTTGCAGATGGATCCAGATCGCAGGCGAAACCATTAAGGAGGTGCTCGTGGAACGTGACTGGACGCACAGCCTCCGCAACAATGGCCTCCATGCGCACGTTGTCCCCCTGAGACCCACATTGCTGTCATGCGTTCACGACATTGACCCTGTGCTGGCCGACCCTTTGACATCGGCACAGATGAAGGACTTGCTGAATCGACCCACGATGGACCGCCGGGATGCCTGCCTTCGCTATTCCATGCGTGTACTGGAAGGTCGTGCTGGTGTTCCTGCTGCACCAATGGTTCCGGTTGTACTGCGCCGATTTATGAGACTGCCCAGGCGTGTGCCTGCAGAGATTGCAGAGGTGGTACCCGCAATCGATGCAGGAGCAGCTGCTTCGGGCAGTGATGGACCCGTGATGCCTGATCCAGGTGCTGCGGTGCGCCGCACCCGATCTGGAGGCTTGTATTGAGCCTCAAAGGTTTTCCAACTGTTTCTGTACAGACGCAAGCCCGTGTGCACGTGTAGGAAAAAAACAGAAAAAACCTTCGCTAAGCTAGCCCATGTCATGTTTATTCAACCATGCCGAGCATGCCGGTGCTGCATAGAACATCAGAAGTATGCTCTGAGTGCGAACCTTGTTCACACCATTGGTATTGGTTGTTCTATGGCCTTCCGTCTCATATGATTTCTCGATGCAGAATAGTAGACACGAACACATGACTCCACTCCTCACTACAGGCCATCCATGAGATGTGCGAAACATGCACATGGATTGCTGTGAGGCGGTGCCCGGAGCAGACCATGGCCATGACACATTCATTGGACAGTCAATGTGCGACTGCATTGAACATTGATGTGAAGCAACTGCTGAGTTGCACTATTGTTGTTTACGAAGACGGTTTGGTTCAGCGGAGCTCCCTGTCGTTGCATTGGAGGCGGTGCCCCGTGCATGGACTTGATTGTCGTGTCTATGGCACTCTGCAGTTCCCCTGTGGCACGGAGCAGCATCCATGCGAGTCAGCAGCTTGACGGCGATGCCATGTGCGTCACTCCGAAGGCGACACTTCTGCTGCCGCTGGTGAGCAACCCCTGGACATCGCCTGCCTCCTTCATGTCGGGCTCGAGTCCTTCATGGAGGTTGGGCCAAGACGCCCTCACCGATGCGAACAATGCCGTTGTGTTGGGTATCTTCCAGAGGG